>Ga0070762_10000242_pt1 | contig 21595 bp, 20 predicted proteins | sample HubBroMetageREF2_FD_66726 | JGI IMG/M metagenome (GOLD analysis project Ga0070762, IMG submission 66726) | Reference soil microbial communities from the Hubbard Brook experimental Forest, New Hampshire, USA - Hubbard Brook CCASE Soil... | ecosystem: Environmental > Terrestrial > Soil >...
CGCAGCGTGCGAACTCCGCTCCCCCCACCCGGGACGCGAAACCCTGGCAGGTGCCGGCGACTGGGGTCCCACCCAGTCGCGGCTCGCCACCCAACCTGCCAGGCGCTTCGTCTTGAGCGCAGCCGACAAGGGTTTTTCAATCGTTGGGGGAAGCAATGGCCTCTTTGCCAGAACTCTGTACGAATGGGTCCCGGCTCAGAAACAATTCGGTGATCCCGTCACACTATGAAGACATGAGGCCCACAGATGCTCACAGCGGATTTGCTTCACAGCCTTCGTCGCGGCTTATTCGTGGTGGCAATGGGGGCGCTGACTCTCTTCCACTCCCCTATTGAAGCCGCGGACGCTCCAGGCCGTTATGACCCTGTTGCCGATCCGCGCGCTGTCGTCACTACCGGCCATGCACGCTTCACGATTTTAACGCCGCAACTCATCCGCATGGAGTGGGCCGCAGACGGCAAGTTTGAAGATCATGCATCTCTGGTCTTTCTGAATCGTAGGCTTCCCGTCCCTGAGTTCACACACGAATCCGCGCCCAATGGCGGACGTACGGTGATTCAAACCAGCGCGCTGAAGTTGGTCTACACCCCTGGAAATTCGGACGGCAAATTTGCCCCGGACAGTCTCAGCGTCGCTTTCGGCCTGAACGGAAAAGAGATCGTATGGAAGCCGGGAATGCCGGATACCGGCAATCTGCTCGGCACCACGCGCACACTCGACCGGGTGCAGGGCTCTAATGTGCAGTTGGAACCAGGGCTCATCTCGCGCGATGGCTGGACCGTCGTGGACGACAGCACGCGCCAGCTTTTTGACTCCGACGATTTTGCTTTTACGGCAGGCGAGCGCAGCCCCTGGCCTTGGGTCACAGCGCGTCCGGCGGGAGAGCGACAAGATTGGTACTTCTTCGGCTACGGCCACGACTACAAGCGCGCTCTCTACGACTACACGCGCGTGGCGGGAAAGATTCCGCTGCCGCCGCGGTTTGCATTCGGGGCTTGGTGGTCACGATACTGGGCGTATACCGACCAGCAATTCAATCAGCTGGTCCGAGGTTTTCATCAGCACGACACCCCTCTCGATGTTCTCGTAATTGACATCGATTGGCATCCCACCTTCAACGAGGTCGCGGGAAACACTCAACTGGATGCCTCCGGCCACAAGCTTGGCTGGACGGGCTACTCCTGGAACAAGCTGCTCTTCCCCGATCCGGATGAATTTCTGAAGGGCATACACCAGCAGGGTCTCAAGGCTACCGTTAATATTCACCCCGCCTCCGGAGTGCAGCCCTGGGAAGATCATTACCCGGAGATGGCTCGCGCGATGGGGATTGATCCAGCGACCAAACAATATATTCCCTTCGACATTACGGAAAAGAAGTTTGCAACGAACTACATGAATGACATGATTCATCCTCTGGAACGCCAGGGAATCAATTTCTTCTGGCTCGACTGGCAACAGGAGGACACCACCAGCATTGCTGGATTGAATCCCACCTGGTGGATCAACTATGTCTTCTTCACCGACCAGCAGCGCCAGGGCAAGCGTGCGCTGCTCTTCCACCGCTGGGGAGGCCTGGGAAATCACCGCTATCAGATCGGATTTTCCGGCGACACCATTTCGGTGTGGGATTCGCTCGCCTTCCAGCCCTATTTCACGGCCACGGCTGCCAACGTGGGTTACGCGTATTGGAGCCACGACATCGGCGGCCACATGCCCGGCGCCATCGAACCGGAACTCTACCTGCGCTGGATCCAATGGGGAAGTTTCAGTCCAATCCTGCGAACTCACACCACCAAGAATCCAGACGCGGAGCGGCGTATCTGGGCCTACCCCGAGCCGTATGCGGACCTGATGCGGGAGTCGTTCGCGCGTCGCTATGCCCTCCAGCCCTACATCTACACCGAGGCCAGGAAAACTTACGACACCGGTCTGGCTCTCCTGCATCCGCTGTACTATGACTGGCCGGACGCGCCGCAGGCCTACGCTGCGAAAAATGAATATATGTTCGGCGATAGCGTACTTGCCGACCCCGTAACGCAGCCGGTCGCAAAGGATTCGCAACTCGCAAAGATTGCGGTGTGGCTGCCTCCCGGTGAATGGTTCGAACGGGATAGCGGCGCAAACTTCCACGGCCCCGTTACCGTCGACCGCGACTTTTCGATTAGCCAGATCCCCTTGTATGTGAAGGGGGGAAGCATTATTCCGATGCAACCGCAAATGAGCTATACCGGCGAGAAGCCGGTGGACCCTCTCATCCTCACTGTGTTCCCGCTACAAAACGGACAGACATCGAAATATCGTCTTTATGAAGATGCGGGGGACACACCTGGCTACCAACAGGGAGAATTTGCCTGGACCCCGATTCAGGCTGCTTTGAACGCCGACGGCGCCATACTCACGTTTACCGTCGCGCCCACGGTGGGTCATTACGCTGGGATGCCAAACGAGCGCGCCTACGAATTGCGTCTCCCGGGAAACTGGCCGCCATCCTCAGTGACCGTTAACAACGAGCCGCTGGCTTACTCCAGCTCGGCGGTTAAACCCGGATGGCGCTTTGAAGGCAACACCCTGACGACCGTGATTACCACGCGCAGATTCGGCAGCGGCGACACGGTTACCGTGAAACTGCGAACCGATCCTCAGTTGACGCACAATCGCTCGATGCTCGATGGCCTCGCGGGCAAGTTGGCGCGCCTTCGCGAAACGTATGACATCCTGAATGCGGCGTGGCCCGCCGCCGGGTCCCCTGACCTATTGATCGACGCCATGCAGACCGGAGATCGCATCGGCTATCATCCGGAAAACGCGTTTTCGGAAGTGAGCGGCCTTTCGGCGAAACTGGGTAGCTTGGCCAAGACAATAGACGCCATGCATGCTACCGAGACCTCGCCCGCATTCGCGATGATGAATCAGGACAAGAAATACCAAAGTCAAAAGCTTGAAGAGTACAACGTTCTGATCAGCACGGCTCTTGCGCACATCGCGGACATAAATCCAGCCCCTTCGGTATCCTCGAACAATATGACCAGGCAATGACTGAGCCAGCGGATCACGGGCGAATCGCAGAGCGAAGAGCTAGAAATTCGGAATTCGAAGTGAGAAGCTCAGAGCCGGGCAACTCGGCTCGCTCGCGCAAGGAATTCTTTCCGTCGCGAGCAGCAGGCGCCAGGCGATTGCGAATTGTCAGGAACATGGATGACCAGAAGAGAGCTGTTGTCTCTGTTGTTTTCTCTCGGTGCGCGTGAATTCGGCAGGCTCCTGCCCGCTCAAGCTGCAAAACGCAGATCCGACCCGGTCTTCCAAGTGAAATCCCCGCAGGGCATTGATTTTGTTCTCCGAAATTCGCCGACATCCCGGAAGTATCTGATTGAAACTATGCCGGGAGGAGTGGCCCTTCTCGACTACAACAACGACGGCTTGCTGGACATTTTCTTCGTGAACGGCGGGAACGTCCGTGACAATATGGCGACTCCCATCAACTTCGATCGTCGAAATCCAGCCTATTGGAATCGCCTGTACCGTCAGAATCCGGATGGCAGCTTCACCGACGTGACCGAGCAGGCCGGCCTCGCTCATGCCGGTGATTCAAACTACGGGATGGGAGTCGCGGTCGGAGATTACGACAATGACGGCTTTCCCGACATCTACGTGACCAACTTCGGAAAAAATCTTTTGTATCACAACAATGGGGACGGCACTTTTACGGATGTCACCGCGAAGGCTGGTGTCGCCGCGGGCGGTTGGTCTGTCTCCGCGGGATTTTTCGATTACGATAACGACGGCAGACTCGATCTGTTTGTTACCCGCTATCTCGATTGGAGCGTCGAGAAAAGCAAAACGTGCGGCTCCGAAAGAGCCACGTACTGCCCGCCGGGTTCGTTCCCTGCCATCACAAACATCCTCTATCACAATCGGGGAGACGGCACGTTTGAGGATGTGAGCGTCGCTTCTGGCATCGCCGCAAAGAAGGGCCATGGTCTCGGCGTCGCGTTCGCCGACTATGACGGTGACGGATTCACGGACATTTTTGTGGCCAATGACGTCACGGATCAGTTTCTTTTTCACAACAACGGGAACGGTACCTTCACCGAATGTGGTCTGGAGTCTGGTGCGGCGCTTTCGGAGAGCGGCAGAATGCCTTCGGGCATGGGCGTCGTTTTTCAGGACTACGACAACGATGGCCTTCCCGACCTTCTCGTCACCCAGCTCCCTCACGAGCCCTACGTTATTTTTCATAATGACGGCCGGGGATTGTTCAGCGCGCAGGAATTGGAAGCAGGGTTCGGCGTGCTCTCGGGAAACGTGTCGGGCTGGGGAGTCGGACTGGAGGACTTTGACAACGACGGATGGAAGGATGCATTCATCGTTCAGGGACATGTCTTCGACAACGTCGAAACCTACGATGATTCACTGCGTTATCGCGAACCTCCCTTGCTAGCCATGAACCGCTCAGGTCGCTTCGAACGAGCCGACCCCGGATCGGATTTGCCCGTGGCCGGTCGCGGTGTGGCGTTCGGTGATTTGAACAACGACGGTTGGATCGACGTCGTTACCACCTCTCTTGGCGAAGCTCCGCAGTTTTATTTTAATCGCCGCGGCCAACTGCACTGGTTGACGATCACGTTGCACGGAAGGCGCAGCAACCGCGACGGTTTCGGTGCTCGCGTTCAAGTCAATGGCCAGACTCGTTTCGCGACGGCCGCCGGAAGCTATCTCGCTTCTAACGATAAACGTTTGCATTTTGGCCTTGGCTCCGCCGAGACGGCTGACGTAGAGATTCGCTGGCCCTCTGGCATTCGTCAGGTCCTGCGCGGCGTAAAGGTCGATCAATTCATCGTAATCGAGGAATCGGTGCAACCATGATTCACACGCTGCTCTGGATGTGCTTACTCTTGCCGCCGCAATCGGCGGAACCTTCCGTGCCGCCGGATGCGCTTCCGCAGCTGCAATCCGGCATCGACGCCGAAAATCGCGGTGATTTGGAGCAAGCTGTCGCCGCATTTCGTAAGGCCGCGGATCTGGCTCCCAGCTCTGCAATCGTCTTCCTTCGGTTGGGCGACGCATACATGAAGGAGCATGACTATGCTGCAGCCATTCCTCCCCTGAAGCACGCGGCTGAATTGAGCCCGGATGCCCCCGCCGTCCATCAGTTGCTGGGATACGCGCTTCTATCGCAGGGCTACGCTTCCGACGCCATTGCTCATTTGAAAATTATTCATGATGCCGGAGCTTTGGGAATTGCGCAGCTGCAAGCGGGCCAATCCGCCGAGGCAGTCGCGAATCTGCAAGCGGCCCTCGAGAAATCGCCGGACGATCCGGATCTTCTGTTTTATCTTAGCCGCGCCGCGACGGCGCTCGCCGGGCAGTTGCTGGACCGATTGCGTTCCGTTGATCCGAATTCCGCACGTGGGCATCAGGCTGTCGGCCAAACCGATTTCGAAATGAAAATGCTTCCCGAGGCCGCGAAAGAATACGAACAGGCCATCGCCATGCGGCCAGATTTGCCGGGTTTGCGGCTTGAGCTTGGACAAGTCTTCGCTGCCGGTTCCGAATGGGCGAAGGCGGAAGAACAATTTCGGGGAGAAGCAAAATTGCAGCCCGGAAGCGCGGAAGCTGCTTATCGGCTGGGAAATGCTTTGCTGCAGCAAGGAAAAATGAAGGAAGCCGCTGAGGAGTTGAAGCGTTCCGACTCGCTGAGCCCCGGCATGCCGGAGACTTTGTATGCCTTGGGCAGAGCGGCGGCTACTACTGAACCGGATGTTGCCGAGCATTCGTTGCAGCAGGTGATCGAGCTCGAGAAGGACACTGCGCTCGCCGGGCAGGCTTTTTTGGTCTTGGCTCAAATTCACCGGAGGCAGGGCAAGACGGAGCAGGCTGCTCGCGACATGCAAGACTATCGCAGGATCCAGGCCCTCGCCGCTCATCCTCCATCGTGAGCACCATCTCCGGGCGAGATTTCTGTGAAAAAATAATTGATTAGAAACGGGGCGGATGATTGTTTTCAGTCACTTACGGGGATTTCGAATCGTCGCCACGTCGATCAGGACGCTGCGATCGCTCGCGTTCTGCTGTGCGCAAAACTACATATTGTGGCCACCGTTGGGGCGCGGCTGGAGCGCTTGTGCGGGAGTCGCAGGGTTCGGTGGTGTCGCGGGGCGCGTCAAACGCGACCGAGCGAAAGGATCAGGACTGGGTGATCAGGGAAATCCAGATCGGGGAGTCGTCGAAGGATAAGGCGACTGTTAGGGATTCGCCGGGTTCGGCGACTTGCATTACGTAGTTGTCGCCGCTGATCACGGTGGGGACGGAGAGCATGCAGTGGTCAGCGAGAGAAGTGACCTTGGCTTTGAAGTTGCCGGCGACCATATTGCAAAGTTCGCCCATGGCGTCGCCGACGATGTTGGGATCTTTGGCGGCTTCGTCGCCGGCCATTTTGGAGGCGAGCTTGATGGAAGTGGCGGAGGGGCAACGAATGGTGATCATGCCACAAAGAGCGCCGGCCAAGCCGACTATGGCGGTGACGCCGGATTGCGTTTGCGACACAGGTTCAGCGCCTGGCTGAACCGCCGCCGGAACGTAGGCGGTGAGACGCGCGCTAGCCATCATTTCAAAATCCTCGATTGAGGCGCAATCCAGAACGGACTTCCAGGCGGGGTCCAGCGGAACACGTTTTGCGGCGGCAGAGTTGGTCATGGCGGTCATGAGACACCCACGAGGAGCGGAGTGACGCGCTCGTTGACTTGTTCGGGAGTAAGGGGTTTGCGGAGATAAGCCTTGGCGCCGGCGGTAAGAGCTTCGACGACGCGAGCTTGGCTGCCTTCGGTGGTGATCATGATGACGGGGACGCCTTTGGCTGTTTCGAAGCCTGGCAGGCTTTTGAGGAAGCCGAGGCCGTCCATCACGGGCATATTGATGTCGCTGAAGATTATGTCGCTTGAACCTTTTTGAACTTCGACGAGAACTTGGGCACCGTTGCCAGCTTCGAGGACCTCGCCGAGGTCCAGGCCGGCTTGGCCGAGGGCGCGTTCGACGATCTTCCGCATGACAGCCGAGCCATCTACGATTCGGATTTTGAGTTTCTTCACGGTTCCGCTCCCGATGCAGTACGTTACTGCTGATAGCCACGCGCGATTCGTACGTTCGATGCGGGCGCTCCGATGGACAAAGAATGCGGCGTGTTGCCTCATCGTATCCGTGGGAAAGGCCCGGTAAGGCTGGGCTAGCCGTCGAACTGTAATGGGCCGCCACGACGACGACAGGGCCGCATTCAGTTTGTTCATCGGCAAGACGGGGTTGGGACAGTAGAGGATAGCGGGGAGGGATTTTGATTCGGGCGGCAGGAGGAGCATACTATGCGAGTTGTGAGAGGGAGACAGACCATGAAAACAGGGGAGTTTGGGATTGGGAGCGTGCGTATGGCGGTGGCGATTTTGTTGGTGGTGGCGGGGCTGATTGTGGCGGGCGGGGCTTGGCGGATGGTGAAGGCGTCGTCTGATCAGGCGCCGGCGGTGGGAGCAGTGGCGCCGGATTTCACTTTGAATTCGCAGGAAGGCAAGGCGGTGACTTTGGGGGAGTATCGCGGGAAATGGGTGGTGCTGTATTTTTATCCGAAGGACTTTACGAGCGGATGCACGACCGAGGCGCATAACTTCCAGCGGGATATGGCGCAGTATGAGGCGAAGAACGCGGTGATTATTGGCGTCAGCGTGGACACGGCAGATTCGCATCAGAAATTTTGCGCGAAGGAAGGCTTGAATTTCAAATTGTTGGCGGATACGGAGCATAAGGTGTCTGAGGAGTACGGGTCGATCATGAATCTGGGAGTGAAGAAGCTTTCGGCGCGGCACACTTTTTTGGTGAATCCGCAGGGCGTGATTGTGCGGGAGTATATGGATGTGAAGCCGGCGGACCATAGCGCGGAAGTGTTGGCGGCTTTGACGGAGTTGCAGGCGACGGCGGACGGGAAGTAACGCTGGCCAGGTCGCGCTGGCGGCCCAGGTTTGTGAAGTTTCGTTCTGGTCGAAAGCCTATGAGAAGGCGAGAGTTGAGGTCCGAAAGGGAGATTTATGGGCGTCATTAATAAGGATACGGTTTTGGTGATAGTTTGCGGGGCGGTTTTGGGCTTGGGATATGCGGGGGCGGCTCGGGCGCAGCAGGGTGGTGGAGCGGCGGCGGGGCATACAGGTGGTGGCGCGGTGGGTGGCGCGGGAGCGATGAGCGCGGACACGCCGGAAGATGATGCGGCTTTGAATTTGACGGATGAGCAAAAGGCGCAGATCAAGACGATTCGCGAGGATGGGAAGGCACAGATCGCCGCGTTGGGGAAGGATGCGTCGCTGAGTGCGGACGCGAAGCAGCAGAAGTTGAAGGTGATGCGGAAGGATATACGGCGGCAGGTTTGGGGCGTGATGACGCCGGAGCAGCAGAAGCAGTGGGCGGCGGAGCAGCGTGAACTGCGCGAGCATAAGCATGATGGGGGCGCGGCTGCGGACGCTAAGCCGAAGAATTACTAACTGTAGTTGCCTTGGCCGGGTGCTGTGCTGACTTGTAGCGCGTGTCCGGACAGCTGAAATTCCCCGAAACTCCCCCCCGCATTCTCCCGCAACGCCAGCGATTCGAAACTCCGAGCTGAAGCACGACGCTTCCGGCAGTTGTCGGCGAGCGCTCGAGGAGATTTGAACGAGCGTTGCACGGCCACGTGAGGTGTCCCCGCGGAGTGAAACGTCGGTTACCGTACCGAACTTCCTCACCGGACATCCTCACCAGACTTCCCGGTCAAACTTGTGGCGAGCTGGCCTGCGGAAAAAATTTTCATTTTGGCGCGGATTTTTGTTGCATCGAGAATTATTTTCCGTATTCTGCATGATGCAAACTCGCTCCAGGTGTGCGCCGGCTAGAGAGCGAGGGTTGCAGATGGAGGACGCGACAAAAAATTGAGCACCTTATCCCTCCCAGCCCAATTTCCTGCCCGGGCAGTCACTTCCACAAAAAGAAATGCAAAGCTAACACTCTGGCCGCTGGTGGCCGCGACATTTTTCATGGTGTCTGGCGGTACCTACGGGACTGAAGACATCATTCACGGCGCGGGTTACGGCCTGGGAATTTTGCTGCTGCTGGTGACGCCGCTGATCTGGAGTTTGCCGACGACTTACATGATCGGCGAACTTTCCAGCGCGCTGCCGTCGGAAGGCGGATATTACGCGTGGGTGCGGCGCGCGATGGGAAATTTCTGGGGATTTCAGGAAGCTTGGCTGTCGCTAGTGGCTAGTATTTTTGACATGGCGATTTATCCGACGCTTTTTGTAGCGTACTTGACGCGGCTGATTCCGTGGTTTGCGGTGGGACATCGCGGATGGATGGTGGCGATGGGCGTGGTAACGGTGTGCGCGCTAATGAATATCGCCGGGATTCGCGTGGTGGCGATCAGTTCGCTGTGGCTGTTCTTCTTACTGTCCGCGCCATTTGTGCTAATCGTGCTGATTGCGCCGGCGAAAATCGGGGCCCTGCAGGGCGCGGTGACGGCGCCGACGACTTCGAGCGTCGGGTTGATCGGCGGATTGCTGATCTGCATGTGGAATTACATGGGGTGGGACAACGCTTCGACGATTGCGACGCAAGTGAAGCGGCCGCAGAAAACTTATCCGACAGCGATGATTGTGGCGGTGATCGTCGTTTCGCTGACGTACGTGCTGCCGTTTGCGGCGATGTGGCTGACGGGAGTTCCGGCGGCGGCGTTTGAGACCGGGTCGTGGGCGGATATTGCGGGGATGATGGGCGGGCTAGTGGGCGGGCCGTTGATCGCGCGCGGGTTTCGCGTGGCGTTGGTGCTGGGCGGAATGATGAGCGCGTTTGGGATGTTTAATGCGCTGGTGATGAGTTATTCGCGGCTGCCTTTGGCGATGGCGCAGGATGGATTGCTGCCGGCGGTGTTTGGCAAATTGCAGAGGAAGACGCAGGCGCCTTGGGTGGCGATTACTTTTCTGGCGGCGTGTTGGGCGCTTTGTTTGGGGTTGGGATTTGAGCGATTGATTACGATTGATGTGCTTTTGTATGGGATGAGTTTGATGCTCGAGTTTGTGGCTTTGATTGTGTTGCGGATTCGGGAGCCGGAGTTGCGGCGTCCTTTTAAGGTGCCGGGTGGGATGGTTGGGGCGGTTTTGATTGGCGTGTTTCCGCTTTTGTTGTTGGGATTTTCAATTGTGCATGGGGCGGACGAAACGATTTTGGGCATTAGTGGGTTGGCGTTTGGGCTGATGCTGATCGCGGCGGGTTTTGTGGTTTATTGGGCTACGGCGGGGTTGCGGCGGGTTCGTTGGAGCGCTGGGGGCTTGAAGGATGAGCAGCGGGCGGCGTGATTTGTTTGCGCTGACGCTTGTCCCAGGGTGCGGCGCGGCGTGAATCGGTTGGCGAAAAAAGCAGGGGCTAGTGGCTAGAAATGATTGCAAGGATTCCTGAGTTCTCCTCCAGACTTCAATTTTAGTGGCCCGCCCTTCCGAATCCTCCCGATAATTTGATTGCTGCTGGGCGCCGCATGGCATTTAATGCAGGCGCGTTCTATGACGGGCAAATCCAAAGCATACGATTACATTGTGGTGGGGGCGGGGTCGGCGGGGTGTGTGTTGGCGGCGCGGTTGACGGAGGATAGGCGGACGCGCGTGTTGTTGCTGGAAGCGGGCGGGGCGGGCGGCGCGAAAGAAATTCGGATACCGGCGGCGTTTTCGAAACTTTTCAAGACTGGGGTGGACTGGAACTACGCAACCGAGCCGGAACCGCATTTACGCAATCGGCGATTGTATTGGCCGCGCGGGAAAGTGCTGGGCGGGTCGACCGCGATCAACGCGATGATTTATATTCGGGGGAATCGCGCGGATTACGATTATTGGCGGGAGCTCGGCAATCCGGGTTGGGGATTTGCGGAGGTGCTGCCCTACTTCAAAAAATCGGAAAATCGGGAGCGCGGGGCTTCGGAATATCACGGCGTGGGCGGACCGGTGAACGTGGCCGATCCGCGGTACGTGAATCCGTTGACGCGGGCGTTTCTTGCGGCGGCTGGCGAAATCGGGATTGCGAGTAATCCGGATTTTAATGGTGAGGAGCAGGATGGCGCGGCGCTGTACCAGCTGACGCAGAAAAAGGGGGCGCGGTGCGGTGCAGCGGATGGATATTTGCAGCCGGCGCGCGAACGCAGCAATCTCACAGTGGTGACGGGAGCGCATGCGGCGCGAGTGTTGCTGGAAGGAAAACGCGCGGTGGGTGTGGCGTTTCTGCGCGATGGCGCGATGCAGGAGGCGCGCGCCGACGGCGAAGTGATCCTGGCGGGCGGGACCGTAAATTCGCCGCAGTTGCTCATGCTGTCTGGGATCGGTCCGGCGGATGAGCTGAAGGCCGCAAGAATTTCTGCGATTCAAGATTTGCCGGGCGTGGGAAAGAACTTGCAGGATCATCCGATGGTGTCGGTTGGATATTTGTGCACGCAGAAGGTCAGCCTGGATGGCGCGGAGACTTTGGGCAATTTCTTGCGTTGGTTGGTTTGGAAGAATGGGCCGCTGGCGTCAAACGTGGCGGAAGCTGGATTATTTCTACGGACGCGAGTGGGATTGGCCCGGCCGGATTTGCAGCTGCTTTTTGGGCCGGCTTATTACCGGGGTCATGGGCTGGTGCGGCGCAAGGAGCACTGCTTCGGGTTTGGGCCGACGCTGATTACACCGGAAAGCCGGGGCGAGATTTCGTTACGGTCTGCAGATCCATTCGATGCGCCGGCGATTCGCGCGAATTATCTTTCGACGGATGCGGATTTGCGCACGATGATCGCTGGAGTGCGGCTGGCGCGGCGGCTGGCTCATGCGAAAGCCTTCGACCAGTTTCGCGGAGAGGAATTGCATCCGGGAGCGGCGCAACAATCCGATTCTGAAATCGTGGAATTTCTGCGCAACGAGCTGGAGACGCTGTATCACCCCGTCGGGACGTGCAAGATGGGAAGCGACGCGCTGGCGGTGGTGGATGCGCGGTTGCGGGTGCTGGGTATCGAGCGGCTCAGGGTGGTGGATGCGTCCATCATGCCGCGCGTGCCGGCGGGAAATACGAACGCGCCGGTGATGATGATCGCGGAGAAAGCGGCGGAGATGATCCGGGAAGGTGCTTAGTCCTGCGCGACGGTTTGAGTTGTTCGCGGCTGCGAGTTGCGGCATTTCTGCTATGCTTTTTGCCGTGCGACGACTGCTGATTATATTTGTGATTGTTGCGGCTGGCGGGTTGGTGAGCGCTGATGCTGCCTCGGCCTCTCCTTGGCAAGACAGCGGGCAGACGCCTGCGCAGATTCCCGCGCCTCCACAAACGCAGCAAACGCCTACACCTCCGCAGCAGCCTGCACCCGCGCTAAATCCGGCGCCTCCGCCGGCTCCGGTGCACACCGGTCCGGTGATCGTGATCAATCCTGCGCATGGTGGGACGGACGAAGGGGCGCGGGCGGACAATGGCCTGCTGGAAAAAAATGTGGCGCTGATACTTGCGCGAATGCTGCGCAGTGAATTCGACCGGCAGGGATTTCGCGTGGTGATGACGCGGAATGATGATTCGAATCCTTCGTATGAGGATCGCGCGGCGGTGGCGAACGCATATCGCGACGCGATTTTCATCAGCTTGCACGTTTCGTCCACGGGGCAGCTGGGCGCGACGCGGACTTACTCTTATCAATTTTCAAATCTGCTGGCGATGGTAAGTGCGGCAACCGATGCTGGTACGGCGAATACCGCGCCGCAGACCGCGCCCGCCAGTGGCCTGCTGGTGTGGGAAGAGGCGCAACGGCCTTACGTGGAGAGCAGCCATCGCGTGGCGGACGCGCTGCAATCAGCGCTGGCACAGAAATTCCCGGGATCGCCGGCGACATCCACGCGATTCGCGGTGCGCGAGCTGAGGTCGGTGGCGGCACCGGCGATTGCGGTGGAAGTTTCGAGCGTGACGGCCGGCGATTCCAATTCCCTGCTGGCTATCGGAGCATCGCTGACAGGCACGATCGAGCGGATCATTCAGGCGATCCGTCCCCCGGGATCGTTGCCTGCGAGCGCGGGCGGAACGGCGGGTGCGAAATAATGCCGCGGAATTTGAAAATAACGCTGGGAATTTTGTCGGTAGCAGTGCTGATTGGATTGATCAGCTTGCGCGGATTGCACCAGCGGATTGAACATCTGTCGCAAGAGCAGGGATCCGAAGAGCAGGAACGGCGGGAATTGCTGAAGCCGTCGATTGCGACGTCCACGGACGCGATCGTGAACGCGAAGATTTTCTGGGCGGCGGGAGCGGATCGGATCGCGCCGGTGGAAATGCAGCTGCCGCTTTCGGCGGATCCTGCGAAACGCGGGCGGCAGGTGCTGGATGCGCTGATTGCCGATGCGCCGGGCGATGCGCAGAGAACGTTGCCGGCGGATGCGACTTTGCTGGGACTTTACATTTTGCCGGATGGCACAGCGATCGCCGATTTTTCGGACGCGCTCGCTTCGGAGACGCCTTCTGGGATTTTGAGCGAGGAGATGGCAGTGGAATCGATCGCGCGGACGTTGGAGAGCAATGTGGCTGGCGCGCGACGTTTGAAAATTCTGATTCATGGGCAGGAAGTGGATACTTTAGCGGGGCACGCGGATTTGACTGGTTTTTTTGATTTGAATCCGGCGGTTGCAGCTGGAGTGCCCAGTGCGCAGGGGGCCGCGCCGAGTAATTTGGCGTCGCCCACGGCGCCGCCGGCTCATTAAAGTCGAGAATTGTTAGAGCGCGCTGCATGGCGCTGGGGATGCGGCAATGAAGGCTTGCGTTCTGTGCGATGTGGGAAAGATTGAGGTGCGCGACGTGGCGGAGCCGTGCGTGGGCGCATGCGATGTGCTGTTGCGCATCTCGGCGGTGGGGATTTGCGGGACGGACGCGCACATTTTTGGGGGCCACGCGAATTACAACACGGATGCGGCTGGAAAAACTGTGCCGCTTTCTGTGCAGCCGCAGATTTTGGGGCACGAGATTAGCGGACAGGTTGCTGAGGTGGGTGGGGAAGTTCGCGATTTGGCGGTGGGCGATCGCGTTGTGATTGATCAGGGATTGAATTGTGTGAGCGCGCGGCGCGAACCGCGGTGCGAATATTGTCTGAGCGGGGATTCGCACCAGTGTGCTTTTTATACGGAGCACGGGATTACGGGATTGCCTGGGGGGCTCGCGGAATTCATCGCGGTGCCGGCTAGCAATGCGGTGCGGCTGACTTCGGACCTGGATATGCGCGAGGCGGCGCTTTCTGAGCCGCTGGGTTGCGTGATTCATTCTTCGGATGCGGTGGCGCGGGCGCATGCCCGGTTTGCGATCGGCGGAGCGGCGGAGCGGCGGGTGCGGCATGTGCTGATTTGCGGAGCAGGACCGGCTGGCTTGCTGCATTTGCAATATTTGCGGCGGGTGCTGGGGTATGACGGATTCGTGATGGTGAGCGAGCCAAATGCGATGAAGCGCGGACTGGCCGCGAAATTCGGCGCCGATGTGGTGCTGGATCCGAATAACGGCGACTTGGGCGCGGCGGTGCGGGAGCACACGAAGGGCGGCGTGGAATATTTGATTGAGGCTTCGGGACAGGGGCGGGCGTTTGCGGCGATTTCTTCGCTGATACGAAAGCAGGCGACGGTGCTGCTGTATGGACATGGTCACGCGGGATTTGAACTGAGCTTGCTGAATAATGTGATGTTCAAGGAGCCGACGCTGGTGACGCCGGTGGGAGCGTCCGGGGGATTTGAAAAGGATGGGCGGCCGTCTACTTATGCGCGGGCGTTGCGATTGATCGAGCAGGGGAACATTTCCGCGGCGCCGTTTATTACGCATCGGTTTGGGTCGTTGGGAGATGTGCAGGGGGTGTTGGCGGGCGGGATGAATGCGGCGGATTATGTGAAGGGTGTGGTGGCGTTGCAGTAGAGTTGGAGTGATTGCGGCGGAACCCTCGAACTGGTCGTACTTCTATTGGCCGAGTCCTAGAGTGATGAAACGATCCTTGCTGTTTGGATACGAGCAGAGTTTTTGCGCGACGGCTGGCAAGCTGGTTTGCAGAGTCAGGAGAACTTCGACGGCTTCGTCCTCTAACATATCCTTACCGACGATAAACGTTCGCCAACCTACTTTGCATTTCAAACCGGAAGGCCGACCCTCGGAACCTCGAATCCATTCCAGCTCGCCGCAATCTGCGATTTGGAACTCTTGTTTGCGCTCCCAACCATGAATATCTTTGCAGACCGAAAGCCGCAACGCGTCGAATTCGATGATTTGCGTCACGGAGAGTTGGTAAACCAGCGCAAGAACGCCACCGATGATCACCCAAACGATCCATATGCGAAGCCAGAGTGCCATCTGCGCCCAACCGTTGTAAGCCACGACTGCGACCGCCGCATTCGCCGCGAGTACGACGAGGATAAAAAACCAGGATTGCCCAGGCGGAGCCGTTACACGCAGGATTCCTGAGCGAGCAACGATTCCGATTCTTGGACGGCGCTTGAAATAGTTCATCCGGCAGCGATTCGGGCGTTGTGGTAACCAAACAGAGGTTGAAGAGCTACTAATTTGTCAACGGGGCTAACGAGCGGCGCGCCCTCATGCTGGCGAGCGCCTGGCGTGCGATCTTAGTTTTTCAGAATATTGACAGTTGCGGGGGTAGTCGTCACACTGAGTGCTCCGATTTTGCGTGGAATCCACTGTAGAGCTGCGAAGGGAGAATTATTCTTGCGAGTTGACGGACGTACGGCCGACCAGCTGCGGCCTGTGAAGATTACGCCGGATTTTATTCCTCATGCGGAGGGGAGCGCGCTGATTGAGGCGGGCGACACGCGGGTGATTGTGACGGCGACGGTGGAGGACGGAGTGCCGTCGTTTCTGAAGGGCAAGGGGCGCGGATGGGTGACGGGCGAATACGGGATGCTGCCGCGTTCGACGGAGAATCGCACACCGCGGGAATCGAGCCGCGGGAAGCAATCGGGACGGACGCTGGAAATTCAGCGGATGATTGGGCGGACTTTGCGCGCGGTGACCGATTTGAAAGGGCTGGGTGAGCGAACGGTGTGGCTGGATTGCGACGTGATTCAGGCGGATGGCGGAACGCGAACTGCTTCGGTGACGGGAGCGTTCGTGGCGCTGGCGCTTTCTTTGGAGCGGATGGTGGCGGCGGGAATTTTGCGGAAGGTGCCGCTGATTGATTTTTTGGCGGCGACGAGCGTGGGGATTGTGGAGGATGAGCTGCTGCTGGATTTGGCGTATGAAGAGGATTCGCGCGCGCAGGTGGATATGAACGTGGTGATGACGGGGAGCGGGGAGTTCGTTGAGGTGCAGGCGAGCGCGGAGGGGCGGCCCTACACGGACATTGAATTGCAAGATTTGCTGAAGCTGGCGGCGGGCGGGATACGGACGTTGGTGAAGGCGCAGCAGGAATTGCTGCAGATTAAATTCGTGGCACGCAGTTAGTGACACGGGATGCAGTAGCGCGAGCCGATGAAACTGACGAAGCTGTTCCTGGCGTCTTCGAATGCTGGAAAGTTAGGCGAGTATGTGGAAATGGCGCGGGGGTCTGGCGTCGCGATTGAGTTGTTACCACGTTTTGGTGAGTTCCCTTCCTTCGAGGAGTCTGCGCCCACTTTTGCCGAGAATTCCGCGGGGAAGGCTTTGCATTACAGCCGATTCACGGATGAGGTGGTGCTGGCGGACGATTCGGGACTAGTAGTACCGGCTCTGGGCGGGGCACCGGGGGTGCATTCGGCGCGATATGCGGGGCCGGGGACGTCGGATGCGGACCGCGTGCAGAAATTGTTGCGGGAAATGCGCGGAAAGGCCGGCGCGGAACGGCGGGGGCGGTTTGTGTGCGTGACTGCGGTTGCGCAAGCGGGGCGGGCGATCGCGGTGGTTTCTGAACTGGCGGACGGAGTGATCACTGCAGCGACGAGCGGGGCGGGCGGATTTGGGTACGATCCGGTGTTTTTGTTCGAAGAGCTGGGGCGGACGTACGCGGAACTGACGCGGGAGGAGAAAAACGCCTACAGTCATCGCGGCAAATCTTTCAGGAAATTGCTGTATTTGCTTTCCGCTGGCGATACTGCACCCTCCTGACGCGCTGGGGCATCCAATCCCGTGCTTACGAAATAGCTTGCCGAGAGTCCGACGGAAGAGGTAGAAAGGAAGTCCCCCCTCTTCGAGGTGAACTTTGACGGCTTCCCGAGTATTGACCAAGCTAGAACCATCGTTACTCACGCGGTTGGAAGTTGCGCGCGCCAGCACCGACGCTTTGTTTGCGTTGCTTCCGCCGAATTCCTTTTACGAACGTCCGATTCCGGAGCGGCACCGGCTGATTTTTTATCTGGGGCATCTGGAGGCGTTCGATCGAAATTTGCTGAGCCCTGCGCTGGGATTGGGATTGGAAGATTCTCCTTTCGACAAGCTATTTGCGTTCGGGATTGATCCGGTTGGCGGCGGATTGCCGAAGGATCAGCCGCGCGAGTGGCCGGAGATTGGGCAGGTGGAGCGGTACAACCGGCAGGTCCGGGCGCGGTTGGACGAGCGATTGCGCGATCCGAGTGTGGCGCGAGCGCTGGCTGCGTCACCAGAGATTGGCACGCTGCTACACGTGGCCATCGAACACAGATTGATGCACGCAGAAACGCTGGCGTATTTGCTGCACAATCTGGCATTCGAGAAAAAGGTGCCGCACGCGGTGTTGGCGGCGGATGAGCGGCCTGCGCCGGATGCCAAGATGGTGACGATTCCGTCCGGGATTGCGACGCTGGGGCAACCGCGGGATAGTCTGGCGTTTGGCTGGGACAACGAATTCGGGATGCAGCGAGTGCTGGTGCCGAGTTTTTCGATCAGCGTGTTTCCGGTGACGAACGCGGAATATTTGAAGTTTGTGCGCGCGGGCGGATACCAGAGCGGAAAATATTGGCGGACGGAAGATTGGGATTGGGTGCGCAAGCAGAAGCTGGAGCATCCGCACTTCTGGACGAAGCTGGGAAATTCGCCGGCAGAAGACGCGGCGACGAAATGGGAATATCGCGGAATGTTCGGCTCGATTCCCGTGCCCGCTGCGTGGCCTGTATATGTGAGCTATGCGGAAGCAGCGGCGTATGCGAAATGGGCCGGGCGAAAACTTCCGACGGAGGAGCAGTGGCAACGCGCCGCATATGGCACGCCGGAGGGACGCGAGCGAGCGTATCCATGGGGCGATGAGCCGGCGGAATTCTGGCGCGGAAATTTCAATCAGGACCGCTGGGATCCGACGGGAGTGGACACACATCCGGAAGGGGCGAGCGCGTTCGGAGTTTACGATTTGCTGGGGAACGGGTGGGAGTGGACGTCCACGACATTCGGACCGCTGCCGGGATTTGAGCCGTTTGATTTCTATCGCGGATATTCGGCGGATTTTTTCGACGGAAAACATTACGTGATGAAGGGCGGCTCTTCGCGCACCGATGCCTGCATGCTGCGGCGTTCATACCGGAACTGGTTTCAACCTCATTATCCTTATATCTACAGTAGCTTTCGCTGTACGGAGGAATAGCCAATGGCATCCGCACCACGTATGGCAAGCGCGGGCGTTTCACCGGCTGCGGCGATTGCGGCGGCGGAATTTTCGAGCGACGTGGTAGTGGGGTTGAGTAACGCGGGACAGAAAGAGCTTCCTTCGAAATATTTGTATGACGAAGTGGGCTCGGCGCTGTTTGATGTGATTTGTTTGTTGCCAGAGTATGGGCTCAGCCGCGCGGGAATGCGACTGCTGCAGCGAGATGCGCACGAGATTGTGTCGCTGCTGCCGACGCCGGTACTGGTAGCGGAGTTAGGAAGCGGCAGCGGGCAGAAAACGCGGCTGCTGCTGCAGGCGCTCTCCAAGCGGCAGAGGGTGAATTACTATCCGATTGATATTTCGGGGAGCGCGCTTTCGCGTTGCCAGCAGGAAATCGGGCAGATGGATCAAGTTAGCATCGTGGGATTCGAGAGTGCGTATTTAGAGGGATTGCATGAAGTGGCGGCGCGGCGGCGCGAGGGCGAACGCATCCTGGTGCTGTTCCTGGGCAGTACGATTGGGAACTTCGACCGTCCAGCGGGCGATCAATTTCTGCGCGAGGTGCGGCGGATTTTGAGCGCGGGTGATGTTTTGTTACTGGCGACCGATTTGGAGAAGCCCATCACCCAATTGCTGCTGGCTTACGACGATCCGGCGGGAGTAACGGCGGCGTTTAATCTGAATTTGCTGGCGCGCATTAATCGGGAGTTGAGCGCGGATTTCGATTTGCGGCAATTTCAGCACGTGGCGCGGTACGACGAGTGCGAGCGGCGCGTGGAAATGCATTTGCGGTCGAAGATATGGCAGCGAGTGACGATTCAGGCGGCAGGACAGCGATTTCATCTGCGTGAGGGCGAGACGATCTGGACGGAGAGCTCGCACAAATATAATCCGCAGGACGTGGTGCAGATGGGAGAACGGACGGGCTTCCGTTGCGAGCAGCAATGGTTTGATGCGGAATGGCCATTTGCGCAGAATTTGTTTTTTGCGGTATAGGCGGTTTGGGAAAAAGGCAGTGGCCAGTGGCTGGAAACTGCTACCAACATTTCGAATGTTTTCACGCTGACGCCCACGATTGCAATACATCCAACAATCAGATTGATTACACGGGAGACTTGTTTGGCGAAGGCGATATGGAATGGGGCGGTGATTGCGGAGAGCGACCGCACCGTGATGATGGAAGGCAATGTTTATTTCCCGAACGATTCGGTGAAGCAGGAATATTTGCGTCCGAGCGAGACGCATACGGTGTGTCCCTGGAAAGGTACGGCGAGTTATCGTCATCTGGAAGTGGCCGGAAAACGAAATTTAGATGCGGCGTGGTATTACCCGGAACCTAGCGCGGCGGCGCAAGATATTAAGGAGCACGTGGCGTTCTGGAAGGGCGTGCGGATCGAGGAGTAGGCGAGGCCGCGCGAGCGGCGCTGTGCGTGTGATATATTCTTCGGCGGATGGCCAAAACAAAAGAAAAAAACAAGAAGAAGAAAATCGCCGGGGCGGGAAAATCCGCGGATCGTGCTGCGAACGCAGCGCGCGGTGGAGCTGCCGCGGCGGGCGGCGGGCGAAAATCCGCAGGTGGACTGGCGTTCGGCCGGGGAGCGAATCCGGCCCGGGTCCAGGCGATTCTGCACGGACTGGACGCGGCGTATCCGGAAGCGAGCTGTGAGCTGGTCCATCGAAGCCCGTTTGAGCTGCTGATTTCGACGATTCTTTCGGCGCAGTGCACGGACGTGACCGTCAACATCGTGACCAAGGAATTATTTCCGAAGTATCCGGATGCGCGGGCGCTGGCTTACGCCGATCCGCGCGCGCTGGAGCAGGAAATTCGACCCACTGGATTTTTCCGCAACAAGACGAAGTCCATCATGGGCGCCAGCAAGAAAATCGTAGAGGAATTTGGCGGGAAAGTGCCGCAAACGATGGAGGAGTTGCTGACGCTGCCAGGGGTGGCGCGCAAGACGGCGAACGTGGTGCTGGGGTCGGGGTTTGGGATCGCGTCTGGAGTGGTGGTGGATACGCACGTGCAGCGGCTTTCGGAACGATTGGACCTGACGAAGAACACCGACCCGAAAAAGATCGAGCAGGATTTGATGCAGATTATTCCGCGGGAGAGGTGGATACTTTTCTCGCACCAATTGATATGGCATGGGCGGCGGGTGTGTAATGCGCGCAAGCCGAAGTGTGTGGAGTGCAATCTGGAGAGCTTGTGTTATTCGAGCGATAAGACGATTTGAGGCTGTGGCATGCGGTGCCGGCAGAGATTTGGACGCTTGTTTGCTAGACGGGAAAGAATTACAGGTAAGCTGAGTTCAGCAATCCGCGCAGTCTGCCGCGTCGTTTTGATTTTCGCTTACAAAATCTTCCTTGAGTGTGAGTCAAAAGCCAGAATCGTACATCCAAGATTATTCTGGGGGATGGCGGGAGTGTCCAGAGCCAAGGTAAACGTTTGCGAAGGGACCACGCAGGCAGGCGAATGGTGAAGGAAGGCTTCGTTTGCACAATCTGCGCGGGTCGGGGAATCACTGTATGGGCCTGCGGGCGGCGATTTGAAATAGTTTAGGTGGGACTCATAGAACGAGGAGGTTGGGCGACGGTGGCTGCTAGCGGACGGGAACGAGCTTTGTGGACTGCGGGAGTGTTGCTGCTGGTGCTGATTCTTGCGGTGTTCTTCTTTGCGCCGGCGTGGACGCAGCATCCGAATATTCCAGTGCAGCAAGAGATGGCTGGGATGGACGACATGTCCGATATGGCAGGCATGGCGGCCATGCCCGAGATGCAGCACAGCGCGGCGGTGGCGGAGCCGACGCCCCAAGTTCTGGCGAAGCAGCTGGCGGATAAGCGCGAGAGCGAATTCAATCATCACCTGGCAGGGGCGATGTTGATTTTGGCTGCTTTGTTTTTTCTAGGGCAGGAGCGATTGGCGCGCCGCTGGCCGGCGGCAAATTATGCGTGGGCGGCATGCTTGCTGTTTGCCGGATTTTTTTTACTGGTGTTCAGCGATACGGAAATCTGGCCGTTCGGATACCAGAGCTTTTACTTCGC
>Ga0070762_10000243_pt1 | contig 21589 bp, 16 predicted proteins | sample HubBroMetageREF2_FD_66726 | JGI IMG/M metagenome (GOLD analysis project Ga0070762, IMG submission 66726) | Reference soil microbial communities from the Hubbard Brook experimental Forest, New Hampshire, USA - Hubbard Brook CCASE Soil... | ecosystem: Environmental > Terrestrial > Soil >...
CCTGGAGCTTGCGATAAAGGGCATCGGCAAGCACTTGCATACGGGCAAATTTGGATTTGGGCTGAAGATTCTTGACGATGGCGGGATCCTGGTCGAGGTGTTGCTTGTGAGCGGCGGTTGATGCCGCGAGGAGCCTTGCGTAACTCACGGCGAGCTGGCGATGCGTAGTATCTGAAGCACCGGGAGCCAAGGATGCGACGAGGCGATCGAGATCGGCACGGGTGATGACGGTGACGCACGGAGTCTTTGCAACTGCGGCGTGAGCCTGGTCGCAGACGCCAGTTAGAGTGACCACTGGTGTGGCTGGGGAAACGTCGACCGGAGCAGGTTTAGACTTAAGGTCGGAAGCGTGGCGGCCGGTTGCTGAGCGAGCCAATGGCGCGGCAGGACTGTGCGCCGCAGCCGGAGGAGCGGCAACTTGAGCGAGCAACGGCGCAGCACAGATGAAGAATGAAGTTAGGACGAAAACGTTACGCATTAACCCTCTCGCGTCGTGAGATTCGTGTTGCGAACCGCGGTGATAGTTAGAAGTGGCTACGGGCAACGCTGCGCGAGACTAGCGAAACTCGCACAGACTGAGCAGGCCCATAGGATTGCTAACGACGACGGTAAGCCGACGCAAAGTGACTAAACCTTGTTGTTCCCAGGTGGAGAGCAAGCGGCTGACGGTGAAGAGGGTGGTGCCCGTCATCTGAGCGAGATCTTCACGGGAGAGCTTGACCTCGATGGCGCCATTGATTTCCTGGCCGACCTGGGGGAGCAAGCGAATGAGTTGCCGCGCGACGCGCTGGGCAACTTGCTGGGTGGAGACTTCACGGAAGCGGGCTTCCAGAGTGGCCAAGCGGCGTTCCATGATGTGCAGAGTGTTGCGACGAAGAGTTGGATATTCCATCAGCAGGCGTTCGAAGGTGGCACCATTCCAAACAACAACGCGACTGGAGGCCAGAGCTTCGGCGGAGGAAGAGTGAGTAGCTTGTTCGGTATGGCCAACGCTGCCGATGACTTCACCCGGGCCGACGAGGCGAAGGATAACGGCACCCCCGGTTTCGCTGAGCAAAGTGATCTTCATGCAGCCTTCGGTGAGAAGGAGAACTTCCTTGACGGCATCGCCAGCGAAGAACATGGTTTGGCGACGGGCAATTTTGACGGAACGGCCAAAGGACAGAATTTTGGTGCAGTCAGCTTGGGGAATGTCCACAAACAATTGGGACAGCGGGCCACGGCTCTCGGGGAAAGAGACAGGCTGGACACTACTGCGTTTGGGGGCAACCCGAACGTTAAATGAAGCTGTTGTCATCACCGGCTGGGTGGTCGACATTGGCTGGGCGTAACCTCCGTGTACCGAGTGGCGCTGCTCCCAGCGCCTGCTGTCGGGAGATGGTGGGTGCGAGCGAGGGCTGATCTTCGGAGCGGAAGAAAGCCTGGTTGGGAAGCCGACTACGTGACGCCCATCACACGACAGTGTTTATCAGTACAGCAAATCATGTACCAATTGAGGGGAATCGTAAGTCATTGATTATAGAAGGCTTAAAAAGAAGTGTGAACGCATCAATGAAATGTTTTGCGCAAAATGGAAAGGTAAGCAAGAGAATATGCGAAAAAGTTTTCTCACTGGTTGCGCCGGCGCAAAGCGCTGAAAAAATAATCACTTAGAGAGCTGTGGTGAGTAGGAGAGGACAAAAAATCCGGTCCCGCTTTAGGAAATAGAGTAGTCGCAAGCGTGCCGGTCCATTTTGGTTTGGGAAGATCTAGGTGCGGCGGCCTTAATTACGTAAGCAAAGTGGATGGGAAATCCCCGTTTGGCTTAGTGGCCGGGTCCGGCGGATGGAGTCGTGACGGTTGGGGGTGGTGCCGTAGCAGCGCGGTTGGCGGGCTTGGCTGGCTGCGATGCAGAGACGACCTTTTTCTTGGGCTCTGGATGGCGCAAGCCGAGAGTGTTGCCGCTGCCGATATCGATCAGGCGGCTATTTTCGTCGGTCGTTTCTTGAGTGCGAACAACGTGAGGAGTGATGGCGAAAACGATCTCTACTTGTTGGCGAGTGACATTTTCCTGGCCAAAGAGGTATTTCAGAATGGGAAGAGTGGCGAGCCAAGGATAGCCGCTGAGGGAGCGGGTCTCCTGATCTTCGAGAATGCCGCCGACCAGGCTGACTTCACCGTCTTTCAGGCGGGTTTCATGCTCGATGCGACGCTGACCGATGGTGGGCTGGGTAATGCCGCCAATGGTCTGGGAACCGGAAACCGAGGAAACCTCGAGGACCATTTTGAGAGTGACTTCGTTGTTGGCGTGGATGTGAGGAGTGACGTCTATGTTGACGCCAACGTCGATATATTGAAATTGGGTGTTGATCAGTGGGCTGACGCCACCACCGCTGACGGCTCCGGTGGAATACGAACCAGTGGCGATGGGGATGCGGTCGCCGATTTTTAGGGTGGCCTTTTCCTGATCAAGAACGCGAACTTCAGGGTTCTGGAGAATCTTGGTATGGCTATCGCTCATGAGAGCAGTGACGGACGCGCCCGGGATGGAGATGGGAAACTGCGCGGAAGTGAGATGGGAAATGTTCTGCAAGGTTATGTCGGTCGGAGTGCTGATGGTCGCGGTGGTAGGAACGGTGGTGCCTAAGGTGCGTAATCTGTCGCGGGAAACTTCCATCACAACAATGTCGACCATAACTTCGGATTTGGGCTTATCGAGATCGGAGAGTAGCTTTTCGGCCACGACCATCTGGTCAAGTGTGCCGCGCATGGTGATGGAATTGTGGGAAGCATTCACCTGAATGTGGCTGACATCCATGATGCCTTTGAGGGTGCTGACGGCCTCCTGCAAGTCGGCGGGCGTGGAGACATTCTTGAGATAGAAGGTCTTCATCACGTTGTCTTCGTACTCTTTGCGCTTGCTTTCGGCGGCGACGAAGATGGCCTTGGTGGAAACGGGGCGCCAGAAGGTTTTGGATTGCATGGCGACCATGCGCAACGCTTCGGTGAGCGGCACGTCGTCGAGCTCAATGCTGATGCGCTGGGGCTTGTAGTCGAGATCGAAGAGAACGTTGATGCCGGCGAGCTTGCCGATGGTCTTATAGACGTTGTCGGCGGTGGTGGTCAGGCGAAGGGTGAGGCGATTGTCGGAAGTGGGCTCGAGGTCGACGGGGCCTTCGGCTTCGCGGGCCATCCGGCCGAGCAGAGTTTCTGGGGCAGGAGCCGGGGGAGCTGCGGCTTGGGCGGTTTGTTTCTTGAGAATGTCGGTGGTGGCCTGGAATTCCTGAGCAGCAATGAAGTTCGTGGGGTCAATTTCGACGGCGCGCTGAAATTCGATCAGGGCTTCCTGGAACTTAAGATTGGCGCGGAGGAGCTGTCCCTGGTGGACATGATCTTCGGCAGCAGCAGTGCGCATGCGCAAATAGGCTACGGCGTAGCGAGGCTCGGTAGGCTTGAGAGTGTAGGCCTTTTTGTAGTCGTCGAAGGCTTTGTCGTATTGATTGGCGGCTTCAGCCTTGGAGCCACTCTTGAAGGCGTCTTTGGCCTCGTCGGCGGGGAAAGCCGGGAAGCATAGGGCAATGGAGAGGATAGAAGCCAGCACGATGCGTGACCGATTCATGATTGGGGCTGTCTCCGTCTCCTGTGAGCCTGTGATGTTGCGCCTGGTTCGAACGCTCTTGCCTTGGAAATGCGCAAGGCGGCAGTAGATACAACTGCCGGCGGCGAACTCAGTGAATCGGTAAGAGCAAACTGCGGGCCACGACAGGTTGCTCTTCACCACACGCGGGAACCGTTATAACGCACGGAAACGAGCGTGTGTTTGACGTGGCGCAAAGACAGCAGGGAGGGGGGCTTAAATACTGAGGCGGGGAAACGGAGGGCTCGCGGGGGCTAAGAAGTAAATGTCTCTTAAAGGGAAATTTAGGAGGCGAGTGGCGGGGCTGACGAGATTTGATGGTGGCTTCATCGAGCTCATTGGGCTTGGTGCGACGATACGCTGCGGGCCAGCGAAGACTGGCGACGAGTGAGGTGCTGGAAGTTTGTGGGTGAGCAAGGACGGGTCGCGGCGAAGTGGGAAAATTGATCGTTGGAATGCCTGGAGCGAGAGCGGCACAGGTCTCCGCTTTCGAAAAGGCGTTGGCGGCGCAGATGGTTTCGTTTGCCGATTGCGGTGCGTGAGTAGCAGTTCAAGTTCACGGTTGCTTTGTTGCTGTTCGTGATATTCGTTAACGAATGCGAGAAATGTACAGAGCAGGAATCATGACGGGGCTGTTGGCGTTGATGAGCTTGTCGGCGGTTGCTGACGAGCGGGCGATCTTGCGCAACGGCTCGACGATCCGGCACGCGCGGCACGAGACGCGGGATGATGTGACGCGGTTGTACATGGCGGGAGAGGTCGACAATTATATTGATATACCGACGGAGGAGATTGTCGGGTACGAGGAAGTGCACCTGCCACCTGAGCCGGTAGCGGTGGCGGCAGCAGCGGCGCGTAAGCCGATGACTGGCTCGTTGAGTGCGAGCGGCGCGGTCGATGTGGCGGTGGTGGTGAAAGCGGCGAGCAGCCGTAACAATTTAAATCCAGATTTGATTAACAGCATGATTCGGGTAGAGAGCGGATTCAACCCACATGCCGTGTCGCCGAAGGGCGCGCAAGGGTTGATGCAATTGATGCCGCAGACGGCGGCGCGGATGGGCGTGGCGGACCCGTTTAATCCAGTTGAAAACATTGAGGGTGGAACGCGGTACATTCGGGAATTGCTGGACCGGTACCATTTGGACTTGGTGAAAGCGCTGGCGGCGTACAACGCGGGGCCAGAACGCGTGGAGCAGTATCACGGAGTGCCGCCGTATCCGGAGACGATTGCGTATGTGTCGCGGGTGATTCGGAATTTTAATGGGAAGCAGAGTGCGCAGAATTCCGCAGGTGCGAAGACGGCTGCGGCGCATGCCAAGAAAAAGCAGGTAAGTGTGAAGAACGCGCAAGTTGAGGCGACGGAAGAGCCGGTTGCGGAGCAGGAAGCAGAGGGTGGCGGGAGTTCGGCGTCGGGATCGTAGGGCGGTAACGGTCGTAGGTTGGCTCGAGAATCAGGCGACACTTCGGTTGAAGTTCAACTCACGCGGGTAACAACATTACAATTCCAGTTGAAAATTGAATATTGAAGAGGGATCCATTCGACTGCGTTCCCCGGCCGCGCCCGAAAACCGGTGCGGAAGAAAAAGGCCGGGTCACTCAGGTCAGGATGACGCGGTGCGAGTGCCGTGTTGTGGTGGCAGCAGGGCCCGACGTATCAGCCGGGCTGGAAGGCGAAGAGCCCAGCCAGGAATGGCTGTGCCACGATGTTCTCTCTCGTCGGACGATTGCGGGGCGGAGCTGTGGTGCGACTTGGGCACGATGTATCGTGCCCCTACTTTTGGTTCAGTTGTGGAGAGTTGTGCCTGGATCTGCTGGCGGTTGGGATTTTGGGGTGTCGGTATCTGCGGATGCTGACGGTGCTGGGGATGAAGGCGCGCCGGGTTGGACGTCGGAGAGATGGCGGGGGCGTTCGGGAATGGCGGCGGCAAATTTTTTGGCGACGTGGGACATTTCGGGAACGATGGCGTAGAGATTGCTTTCGGAGGTGGCGGAAGTGTCGCGAGCGATTTGCTGCAACTGCTGAGCATCTTCTTCGCCTTCAAATTCGGTGAGGCCTTCGGTCCAGGAGAGGATGCCGTCGTTTTGTTTGAGATTGGTCATGGGAACAAAAATAAGGAAGCCAGGCGAGACGGACCCCATTTTGATTTGATAGACGACCCAAGGCGATTCGGATTTGGTTTTCTCATAGGCGGCGTGGAGGATGTTGAAGGACTGGGCGAAATCGTTCTCGTGGCCCGGAGAAAAATGGATTTCAATGACACGCATGTAACGAGCGTCGGAGAGGTCAATGGTATCGGCGCGGTAGCCAAGGTCATCGCGGCGTTCGGCGATGATGGTGCGCTGGCTGGTTAGTAGTGCGGAAATTTCGTCCTGCATCTTGGAGAGTTCGGGATGCGCGGAATAGAGTTGATTCCAGCCGGTTAAGGCCTGCTCGATGTGTTCGTAGGAATCGAAGGGATCGAAGGAAACAGATTCGGGTTGGCCGGTGATGGCCTCGAGAGCGATCCAATCGTTGGGAACGTTGAGGCGATTGCAGGCTTTGGCCATATTGACAGAAATTTTCTGGTGCGCGGTGGATTTGCCGTATTGAACTTCCTGGCGCACGAGAACGAGCAAGTGGGGCGGAGTGGACGGAGATTCCGCGGCTTTATCCTGGGCGAAGGCGAAGGAAGCGCAGAAGAGCGGGAGCGCTAAGGCAGTTGCGAAAAGTCGGGTATGAGTCATGCACCTACCTCCAAAAAATTGGCAACACGTGCGCCGAATGCCGAGGCGCGGGACCAGTCGCGCAGGATTCGATGCGGCGATCGGTCCGGTTGGAACATTGTCGAGGCCTGATATTGAGCCTGTTTACCCGCTGGAACAGGCAATCAGGTGATTTTGTTCGATGGGCAAGGCGGCGTCAACGACGGCGAACGCGATTGTTCCCGATTTGCATGCTGTGGAGCAAAGATAGGCGGAGGGCGGCAGGAGTCTTGCCCCTGACGGTGGCTAGGTATGAGGTTGCAGATGCGATTGAGTCTTTCCGCCGGTCGAGCCGGTAGTCAGGCGGAGTGGGCGTACATGTCCCAGTCCAGGTAGCGGGCGGCGGCTTCGTGGACGACGGAGGCGACGCTGGAGAAGTTGGCGGCGACGTGGTGTTCGAAACCATTTTCGCAAATGTAGTGGAGGAGTTTTTGCAGGCCGGGAATTTCGACGACGCCGGCACCGCCAAACGTTTCGAGAGGATCGTCGGTGAAGCGGCCGCTGCCGGTGTAGCCACGAATTTTTCCTGCGGTGTCGTCGGTGGAGAAGCGAGCGAAGCTCATGGCGCCGGCTTTGACCTGGCCGACACAGGTGCCGAAGGTATTGTCTTTGCCAACGGTGCCGGCAATGATGGCCTGAAAATCCATTTTTACATCTTTGAAGAAATGCTTGGGCAGATTGCTGCAGTGGAAGCAGACCGCTTTGTTGGGGTCGCTGCCGTAATTATTGTTCCAGTCGAGAAGTGCGCTGGGAGTCTCGGAGGCGAGTTGCAGGGCGTGCATGGCGAGGACGCCGCAGACATCAACTTCGCAAGCGCTGGAAAGGAGGGAATCGCTCATCATGCTCATGACAGTGCAGGGAACGACGCCGAGATTTTCTTCAAGAGAAGTCCAACATTGGACGGCACTGATTTGAACGTGGGCGGTTTTCATCCAGTCGTCGACAACGGCGCCGAGCTTGGCCATTTTTAGAAGCGCGGCTTGGGGAACGTCGGCGGTGGTGACATAGGTCTGGATGGACTTGAGTTTTTGCACGGCAAGATCGTCGGTGTCTTTCATGCGACTGATGCGGCCGATTACTTCGGAAAGATCGAAAGTTTCGACGGAGATGCCGCTGGCTTCGAGGAGTTTTTCACTGTAGCGAACCGTGTTGAATGCGGCGGGCCGAGCGCCAATGGCGCCGATGCGTAGATTGCGAAGGCCTTTCACGATGCGGCAGACACCGGAAAACCATTCGAGATCTTTGGTGAATTCAGGAGAGTCTGGCGATTCGGTGTGCAGCGTGGTGAGGGAATAGGGAATGCCGTATTGACGAAGATTGTTGCAGGCGGACATTTTCCCGCAGAAACTGTCGCGACGATGAGTGATGCCCATTTTCGAAGGAGTGTCGGGAGTGGCCTGGACGAGGACGGGGACGTTGAGGCGAGCGAGGCGAAGAGTGTCGGCAATGGCCCGTTCATCGCCGAAGTTGGGAAGAGTGACGATGATGCCGTCGATGGAGTCGGCTTTGGATTTGAATAAGTCGGCGCAACGCTTGGCGTCGTCGTAAGTTTCAACTGCACCGTGTTTGCTTTGTTCGGGAGTGAGGACAACGGGGTCGACGCCAGCTTTTTGTAGGGCCTGGATCATTTCGTCGCGGCCGGACTTAGCCAGATGATCGGGAAAGAAACCGCGATTGCCGACGATGATGCCCATGGTCATTTTGCGTTTGTTAGACATACGACGTTCCATCACTTTCTGTTAGACGCGGCCTTCGCCCGGCGCGAAATAGATGCAGTAGGCAGCGCCGATGGCGGCGAGAATGGCGCCCCACCAGATGTTGGCGTGCAAGTGGTAGAGGACGACAGGCTGCTGCGGGGGATGAAAAAATTCGTAGACGCCCGAGCCGCAGATGAGGACGCCATTCACCAGCAGCGAGATGCCGATGAAGAACCAGATCGAGAGGGAGCCCCCTGTTTTCATTGTGCCTCACCAGAAAACTACGTTTACCACTACAAAGAGAACGCCGACAAGTGCGGCCCAGAACCAAGGGCGGTGAAAAACGGTGACGTAGGATTCCGTGGGAATTTCCGTGATGCCGTAGACCAAACCATTTAGTTCGGCGTCTGACCTAGGCTTTGTGAGCAAACTGATGACGATCGTGACGAGAACGCAAACGATCCAGGACCAAAGAGCGCGGTACATATTTTCTGCCATGTCGCGAGCGTTTGGCGAGAGAGCAATGTAGCGGAGGGCGGATGGATCAATTTTGACCCAGGCCCACATGCCGATGGAGGAGAGAGTGCCGGCGAGCAATCCCCAGAAGCCGCCGGCGGGGGTGGCGCGCTTCCAAAGCATGCCGAGAATTACGGTGCCGAAGAGCGGCGCAATGAAAAAGCTGAAGAGGGCCTGCACGTAATCCATGATGCTTTTGAAATCCATGACGAGATAGGCGGTGCCGACGCTGATGATCACGCCGACTACGGTGGCCCACCGACCCATGCTGACGTAGTGCTGATCGGTGGCATCTTTTTTGATGAGAGCGCGGTAAATGTCGTAGGTCCAGACGGTGGTGAAGGCGCTGACGTTGCCAGCCATGCCGGACATGAATCCGGCGATGAGCGCGGTGATGCCAAGGCCGAGAAGGCCGGGGCCGCAATAGCGTGCGAGCATGAGAGGAAGAACTTCGTTGTAGCTGTGACCGCCGGTGGCGATGGCTTGGGCTTCGCCGGTGAGCTTCATGGGAAGGACGGCGAGAGCGAGCAATCCGGGCAAGATGACGATGAACGGGACCATCATTTTGAAACCGGCGCCGATAATGGGAGCCATTTTCGCGGCGCGCAAATCTTTGGCAGAGAGCACGCGCTGGACGACGAGAAAGTCGGTGGTCCAGTAGCCAAAGGAAATGATGGCGCCGAGGCCGAAGACGATGCCGGTCCAATGAATGCCCATGGGATTGTTGGCGGAACTGCCGAGGGTGCTCCAGAGATGGGTGTATTCGGAAGAGGCGTTGGTGGCGATGCGGGTTTTGAGATTGCTCCAACCGCCGGCATCGATGAGGCCGAGGATGGGAATGAGCAACGCGCCAGCCCAAATCAAAATGAATTGCAGGACTTCGTTGAAAATGGCGGAGCGCAGACCGCCGAGAGAAACGTAGACGGCAACGGTGGCGGAAGAAACGAGAATACTGAAATTGATGTTCCAGCCGAGAACAATTTTGAGGACCAGAGCCATGGAATACATGTTGATGCCGCTCATCAGGACGGTCATTAGGGCGAAACTGACGGAAGAGAGAGTGCGGCTGGCTTCGCCGAAACGAAGTTTCAAGTAGCCTGGGACGGAATGAGTTTTAGAGATGTAGTAGAAGGGCATCATGACCAGTGCGAGAAACAGCATGGCGGGGATGGCGCCAATCCAATACCAGTGCGCGGCGAGGATGCCATATTGATAGGCGGCGCCGGCCCAACCCATTAGTTCGAGCGCGCCGAGATTGGCGGAGAGGAAGCTGAGTCCGGCGATCCATGCGGTCATTTCGCGACCGGCCATGAAGAAATCTTCGCCCGTGTTGGAGCGTTCCTTAAGGTAGAAACCGATGGCGAGGACGAGGACGAAATAGAAAACGATGATGAAGAAGTCGACGGTGGAGAGATGAACGAGGCGAGAGGAATCGAGGGAGGCCAGGGCTAGGAGCATTCAGAGGGCCTCGGGGGAGCGAAGGTCAATTGGCGTGGGGACATCGGTCTTGCTTTTAGCACTTTTGCAGAATTCAATCCAGAGCAGGGATGCACAGCGACAGTCTACTTACTTCGCGGAGAAACGGAAAATTGTTTTGGAGTGGAGGGGGTTGTTGGGAGAGACGAGGGTGGAGGGGAAGTCTGGATGATTGGGGGAGTCGGGAAAGTGTTGGGTTTCCAGGCAAAAACCGGAGCGAAAAGGATAGGACTTGCCGGCTTTGCCGCGAATGGTGTCGTCGAGGAAATTGCCGGTGTAAAACTGGATGCCGGGCTCGGTGGTGAGGACTTCGAGGACGCGGCCCGAGTTTGGGTCGGAGGCGATGGCGGCGAGTTGGGGATCGGCTTTGTCAGAGGCGTCGTCGGCTTTGTTGAGCACCCAGTTGTGGTCGTAACCTTTAGCGAATTGGAGTTGCTCGTCGGGTTGGTGGATGCGGGAGCCTATGGGATGCGGTTGCGTGAAATCGAAGGACGTGTTTTGTACGGAGCGAATTTCTCCGGAGGGGATCAGCGTGGAGTCGATTGGAGTGAAGGTGGCGGCGTGGAGTTGAAGAACGTGGGAGAGGATATCGCCGGAGCCTTCGCCGGAAAGATTGAAATAACTGTGATTGGTGAGATTGGCGATGGTGGGCTGGTCGTTGGTAGCGGTGTAGTCGATCTCGAGTTCGTTTTTGTCGTGGGGTAAGGTGAAACGGACTTTTGTTGTTAGAGTGCTGGGGAAATTTTCTTCGCCGTCGGGGCTGACATAGGTGAATTCCACGGCGAGGTTCTGTTGGCCGGGGATTTCGTTGGCAGTCCAGATCCTTTTATTGAAGCCGCGAACGCCGCCGTGAAGGGAATTGTTGCCGTGGTTTTTGGCGAGGGTGAACTGCTGGCCGCCGAAGGAGAATTCGCCTTGAGCGATGCGATTGGCGTAGCGGCCAATGGTGCCGCCGAAATAGGATTTGTCGGTTTCGTATTCCTTGGGAGTGTCGTATCCGAGAACGACGTCGGCGGAATTGTTGCTGCGATCGGGAACTTTCAGGCTGACGACGGTGGCGCCGTAATTGGTGAGGGCAACTTGCATGCCGGTGGCGTTGGAGAGGAGGTACAAATCGGCGGTTTGGCCGGACGTGAGCAGGCCGAAGGAGCGCACCTGAAGCGAAGGTTGGGGAGGCACGTTAGCGGAGGATGGTGAGCTCATAAGGGTGGCAAAGAGGAACGATAACACGATGGCACGTGCGCTTGCGATTGGGAGGGAAACGTATTCGTGGGCTGCTCGGTGGAGGGCTGGCCGGAAGGTCAGGGCGGGTGGAGAAACGAGGAGAAAGACGGTGATCGTGTTTTTGTTATACCTCTGGTAGAGTGATGCGCAAATAACACTTCCACGGTACAACCGGAGGTTCTATGGCGGAATGGGAACTGCGACCATTGTCGTTGGGCGAAATTCTGGACCGAACATTTTCGTTGTACCGGCAAAACTTCCTGTTATTTCTGGGAATCACGGCGATTCCGCATTTGTTTATATTGGGATTGAACCTGGCACAACTGATGTTTATCAAGATACCGGTGGTGGCCCGGCCGCACACGCAGCAACTGCAGGGGAGTGGGCTGGGCGGCGCATTGCTGGCGTTTGGAATCGTTGGCGGAATTGTGGCATTGGTTGTGTATGTGATGGCGTATTTGTTCGCGCAGGGCGGAACGATTTACGCGGTGTCGGACATTTACCTGGGAAGGCCGACGACGGTGGGCGCATCGCTGAAGAAAATGTGGGGGCAACTGGGAAATTTGTTTGGGGTTTCGTTCTTGAATGGGATGGTGGTGCTGATCGGGACGATTTTCCTGATTGTTCCGGGGATTTATCTGGCGTGCCGGCTGCTGACGTGCGTGCCTGCGGCGCTGCTGGAAGATTTGGGAGCGCGGGATTCGCTGGAACGCAGCTTTGCGTTGACGAAGGATAACGCGGGACGGGCGTTTGTAATTTATCTGCTGTATTTTGCGATGCTATACGGAATTATGATGCTGTTCACGATTCCGTCGGCGCTATTGATGGCGGTGATGGTGGCGAAGGATCCGAGCATGGTGTGGGCGACGACGGCGCTGATACAGGTGGGAAGTTTTCTGGCGCAAACGGTGGTGGGGCCATTTTTGCTGATTGCGACAGCGGTGTTTTATTACGATTTGCGGGTGCGCAAAGAAGCGTTTGATCTGCAGATGATGATGAATCCGGAGGCAGTGGCGGCGCCGGCGCGGTCGATTGTGCCTTCAATGCTTTCGTGATCTGGTTCGAGCCGGTGCTCGAAAGAGTGAGAGATCGTTGATGGAGTGGGTGATTGGAGAACGGCAAGGGTGCCGATGAAGCGAGCCTGGGCTTTCGTTTTTGCGGTGATTGCTGCGGCTGTTTTCTTGGTTGGTAACACGCGGGCGCAGGCGCAGACGGAAAAGCTGGGCGGCGGCGCAGAGAATTCCGCGAGTGGGACGTATGATGTAGATGGGTTTATCGCTGAGCAGCAGCGATTGTCGGAAATACTTTCTAAAAAATCTTCCAGCGAGGAAATGGGGCATTTGCGAGATGCGCTGCCGGCGTATTGGACTGTGCAGACACAGGACGGAAGCTATACGATTTCCACCAAATATCTGAAGCGGCAATTGTTGGGCGGGAAAAGCGACGACGCGAAATTGTGGGTCGACCATGTGATTGGGGAGGCGCGAGGTTATTCGGAAGCGTTACTGCGAGCGAAGACGACGACGGGCGACGCGCATCGGGAGTTGGAAAAGATTTTGGGGGGATCGGAATTTGCGGCAGTGCATCCGCCGAACGCGTGGGATATGTTCCGGCAGCGCTTGTCAGCGTGGCTGCTGCGGATGCTGGGAAAATTGTTTGGAGGGATGGCGCGGTATCCGATTGGTGGAGAGATTTTGTTCTGGCTGATCGTGGTGGCCGGAGTGGGATTTATCGCGCTGTGGGTATTTCGGTTTCTGGCGAGCCGGGAGCGAATGGAGGCGATGCCGGGGAGCGAGATCGTGAACGCCTCGCGAACGTGGCAGGAGTGGATACGGCTGGCGCGGGAGGCGGCGGGTCGAAACGATTTTCGGGAAGCGGTGCATGCGGCGTATTGGGCAGGAATTGCAAGGCTGGAGGATGCCGGCGTGGTGCCAAAGGATCGGACGAAGACGCCGCGAGAATATTTGCGGTTGGTGACGTCGGCGCCGGGCGAGCTGATGGCGGCGCGACCGATGTACCGGGAACCGCTTGCGGAATTGACGAAACGGTTGGAACGAATCTGGTACGCGAATCGAGGAGCGGGGCCGGAGGATTATCAGCAGACATTGCGGCAGTTGGAGGCGATGGGATGCCAACTGGAATAGCGGCGTCGGATCGCAAGCTGCTGCTTGTTGGAGCAAGCATTCTGGTGTTGATGCTGGCGGGGATTGCGGTGCTGACGCCGCCGAACGATCAATTTAATTCGCCGATCCCGTCGACGTATTCCGCGCAGTCTGGCGGGGCAAAGGCAGCGTACCAACTTTTGAAGAATTTGAAATATCCGGTGCGGCGGTGGGAAAGTCCGCCGACGGAATTGGATGCGGATCCAGAGACGACGCTGTTGATTCTGGCGGAGCCGATGCAAGCGCCGAGTAAAGGGGAGCGGCAGGCGCTGGAAAATTTTGTGGAGGATGGCGGGCACGTTTTATTTACCGGAGCGAACATCAAGGATTATTTCGCGGATGCGGAGCTTTCGGCGGAGCGAGCCGATCCAAAATTTGAAGGGTTCGGCGCGATGGTGCCGAACCGGCTGGCGCGAAATGCCAAGACGGTGGTGATGCAGCCGCGGGCGTATTGGGGAAAACTGACGGCAGAGCAGCTTTCGTTGTATGGAGCGCCGGAAACTTCGGCGGTGGTGAGTTGGGAAAAGGGATGTGGCGAGATTTTGTGGTGGGCGGGATCGACGCCGCTGACGAACGCGGGGATTACGCGCGAAGACAATCTGGCGTTTTTTCTGAATTCGGTGGGAAAGTGGTCGGAGGAGGCCGGGTATCAGATTTATTGGGACGAATATTTTCACGGGCAGAGAAGTTCGTTGTGGAGTTATGTGGGGAAGACCTCGCTGGCGTGGAGCGCATTTCAGGTAGGCGTGCTGGCGCTGGCGATTCTATTTACGTTCAGCCGGAGAAGCGGGCCGATTTACGTGCCGGTGGAAACATCGAGGCTATCGCCACTGGAATTTGTGGACACGCTGGGCGGATTGTATGAGCGGGCGGGGGCGGCTTCGTTGGCAGTGTCGGTGTCTTATTTGAGACTGAGGACGTTGCTGAACCGGCAATTGAGTCTGCCTTCGAATATAAAGGATGCGGAGTTGGCGAATACGGCGGAGCAACGGCTGGGCTGGAAGGACTCTGGGCTGGGAGATGCGCTGAGGCGGGCGGGAGCGGCGGCGCATGAGGCGAAACTTCGTTCGGGAGATGCGCTGAAGATTGTTGGGGAGTTGGAAAAGTTTGCAGAGAAGCTGAGTGTTCGCGCTCAAATTCAACGGGGGAAAAGCTAATTGTGGAACACCTTTCGGCTTTAGGAACGCAAGTACGCGGTGAGCTTTCGAAAGTAATTATCGGGCAGAAAGAAGTGGTGGACCAGTTGCTGCTGGTGTTGGTGTGCGGCGGGCACGCCGTGATTGAAGGCGTGCCGGGACTGGCGAAGACGCTAGCGGTGAAATGCCTGGCGCGGATTTGCGGATTGAATTTCCAGCGGGTGCAGTGCACGGCGGACCTGATGCCGGCGGACGTTACCGGGACAAATATTTTCAATTTGAAGGACAGCAGTTTGAGTTTGCACCGTGGACCGATTTTCACGGACTTGTTGCTGGTGGACGAAATTAATCGGACTTCACCACGGACGCAAGCGGCGCTGCTGGAGGCGATGGAAGAGCGGCAAGTGACGATTGATGGGACGCGGTATCCACTGCCGGAGAATTTCACGGTGCTGGCGACTCAAAATCCAATTGAGTTTGAAGGGACGTATCCGCTGCCGGAAGCGCAACTGGATCGATTCCTGCTGAAGATCCGGGTGACGTACCCTTCGGCTGCGGAGGAATCGGAAATTCTGGCGCAGTACGAGAAGGGTTTCGATCCGCGGCGGCTGGACGAGATCATGTTGACGAAGATTGAGCTCGGACTTTTGGCGCGCGCGCGGCAGGAGCTTGAGAAGGTGAGGGTGGAGCCGGCGCTGCGGTCGTACATCATTTCGCTGGTGCGTAGGACGCGGGACTGGCCGGCAATTTCGCTGGGAGCGAGTCCACGTGCGGCGGTGGGATTGTTTGTGTTGGCGCGGGCGCTGGCGGGAATGGATGGACGCGATTATCTGTTGCCCGATGATATCAAGGCGGCGGCGTTGCCGGTGTTGCGGCACCGAATTTTGCTGAAGCCGGAAGCGGATTTGGAAGGATTGACGACGGATCAGGTGGTGACGCAAGTGATTGCGGCTGTGGAAGTGCCGAAGTAAAAGGACAGAATGAGGAGTTGCCGTTGAATTCGCCGAGACCACTGGTGCCGCCGGAAATTGCGGCGCGCGGACACAGTGCGGGGAAAATCCCATTTGGATTCGGGCCGAGATTTTTCGTGCTGCTGCTGTTGGGATTTGTGTGGCTGGTGCCGGCGTGGTGGGTGCCACGATTTGTTGTGGCGATGATGCTGTGGGATTCGATTGCGTTGGTGGCGTTTGCGATTGATCTGGGGCGATTGCCGAGGCCGACGGAACTGGAATTGAAGCGCGGGTGGGAGCACGCGCCGTCGCTGGCGACGAAGAGTGAAGTGACGCTGACGGTTCGGAATTTTGGCAGTGTTGGGGCGCGGTGCGTGGTGGTGGATGAAACGCCGGGATCGTTGCGGAAGGAGCCGCCGTCGCTTTCGATGGTGGCGGCGGCGCGGCAAGAAGGGCGTGTTAAGTACCAAATTATTCCGCGAGAACGGGGAGATGTGCGGCTGGGGCGGGCGTTTGTGCGTTATCAGAGTGCGCTGGGATTCGCGGAACGTTGGGCGGCGGTGGAAATTGCGCAGACGGTGCGGGTGCTGCCAGATTTGGAGCAAGCGCGACAGCAGGCGCTGTATTTAATTCGCAGCCGGCAAGTGGAGATGGAAAAACGGAGGAGGCGGCAACGCGGGCAGGGCCGGGAATTTGAAAGCTTGAGGGACTACCGTCAGGGCGATGAGTTGCGGGATATTTGCTGGACGGCGACGGCGCGACGGCACCAATTGACGACACGAATTTTTGAGATCGAGAAGAGCCAGGCCGTCTGGATCGTGCTGGATGCGGGCCGATTGCTGCGGGCTGAGGTACAAGAAAAGTCGAAGAATGTGCCGCTGGCGAAGTTGGACTACGCGGTGAACGCGGCGCTTTCGCTGGCGCAGGTGGCTACGCAGTGCGGCGATCGCGTGGGATTGTTGGCGTATGGAAGAAGCATTCAACAGAATTTGGGAACGGGACGCGGGCCTGCACATTTGCGGAGCATTGTGGATTCGCTGGCGCAGGTAAAAGGCGAGGCGGGCGAAGCGAATCACGCGAGAGCGGTGCGGGCGTTGTTGATGGAACAGAGCCGAAGAAGTTTGGTGGTGTGGATCACGGATTTTGCGGAGACGCCAACAACGCCGGAAGTGATTGAGTACGCGATGCAGATGACGCAGCGGCATCTGGTGGTGTTCACGGCGATAAGCCAGCCGGATTTGGCGATGCTGGCGGAAGCTGCGCCACGCACGGAAGAGGAAATGTATCGCCATGCGGCGGCGCTGGAAATTGCGAACCGGCGCGAAGTGTTGTTGCGAGGATTGCGGCAGCGGGGCGTGTTTGCGTTTGAGCTGATACCAGGACTGCTGGCGTCGTCGATCGTGAATCAGTATCTGGATATTAAGGAGCGGAATTTGCTGTGAGGGAAAGCGACGGGCGGGTGCGGCCGGTGCCGAAAAGATAGACGAGCAGAGCGCAGAAGAGAACGGCGGCGAGGCCGAACTTCATGACGACGGGGGCGCCACTGGGGGAAAAGAAACCTTCGATCAGGCCGGCGACGATCAAGAGCGGAATCGTTCCGAGGACAAGCTTGGCGGCGCGACCACCGGCTTGGGCGAGAGAAATTTTGCGCGGAAGCATGCCGGGAAAAAGTAAGCCGCGGGCAATTTCCAAACCCGCGCCACCGGCGATGAAGATGGCGGGAAGTTCGAGGACGCCGTGTGGTGCGACGAAACTCCAAAGTTGCAGAGCCATGCCAGCTTTCCAGGTGGCGGCGCCAATGACACCGATGAGGAGACCGTTCACCAGGATCATCCAAATGGTGCCGATGCCCGCGGTGATGCCCAGCGCGAACGCAGTGAAGGAGACGGTTAAGTTGTTGGTCATGATGCCGGAGGAGGCGAGCGGCTTCACGGTGACGATGGACTCGGTCCACATTTTGCGCTGCTCGATAGTCTCCATCATTTGCGGGCCGAGCAAGCGATAGGAAAAAGCGGGATCGTGAATGGTGATGACCCAGGCGATGATTCCGGCGAAAACGAAGATGGCGACGGCGAGCAGAGTCTGCGAAAGCGTTTCGCGAAAGACTTGCGGATAGGTGTCGCGATAGAAACGGACGATGCCGGAAACTTTGGGCTTGTGGCCAAGGTAGATCAAATTGTGGCAGCGACCGAGAAGCTGATTGAGATAGGTGGCGAGTTGACGGTTGGACGCATCTTCGCGGACGGCGGCCAGGTCAGAAGCAGTTTGGCGATACAATAGGCCGAGTTCCTGCAATTCGCTGTGGGTTAGCGCGGAAACGCCTCGACGAGAGCGGTCGACCAAAGCTTCGAGGCGCACCCAGAAAGGCTTACGTTTTTCGAGCCAACGATTGGAAATCATGTCTCTTAACCCGCCCACTACCAGCTTGCCGTTGGAGTCATCCGCGGACAAGCTTACCATCGAAACTCCGGAGCAAACGACGCTGGACTTTGCAGTTGCTGGAATCGGCAGCAGGTTTCTGGCGATTGGGTACGACTTTCTGATTCAGATTCTGATGGGACTGGTGGTTGGAATAGGAGGCGGAATAGCGTTGACGGGAATGTCTGCGTTCTCGCCAAAATTAGCGATGTGGGGCGTGGCGGTACTGATTCTGTTTTATTTTCTTTTGTATTTTGGGTATTACGCGTTTTTTGAAATTTGGTGGAACGGGCAAACGCCGGGAAAAAGAAAAGTGGGAATCCGGGTGATTAAGGATTCGGGACGGCCACTGACGCCGGCGGAATCGATTGGACGAAACCTGATGAGGATTGTGGACTGGATGCCGTTTTTGTATGGCGTGGGAATTGTGAGCGCATTTTTCACCAAGGGGAATAAACGGCTGGGCGATTTGCTGGTGGGGTCGCTGGTGGTGCGGGAGACGTCGTTGCAGGAATTGAAGCCGATGTGGCAGACGGCGCCGGTTGTCTTTGCGGCTGGAAATACACCGGTGGTATTGAGTGCTGCGCCGCTCGGAGCGGGGCGACTGACGCCGGAGGAATGCGCGCTAATTGAGTCGTTTCTGACGCGACGCAGGTCGCTGGATTACGACGTGCGGGTGCGGATGGCGGATGAAGTGTTTCGGCGGATTAAGGAGAAATTGACGATTCCTTCGGATAATACGAGATCAGTGGAGAGTTTATTGGAAGCGCTTAGCTACGAACGGCGAGCGACGGGGCATTTTTCCTGAGGCGGACGCGTATTGTTTTTTTCCACTACGCTCTAAATTAATCTAGAAAATTTCGCGGAATATGCAACGCGCTCAGGAGGCGTGGTGCGCGGCGGCGCGTTCGAGCGGTTGGCAGTTGGGGCACCAGAAAGTGGTGCGGGCATCGAGGCCCTGTTTGCGCGATTCGATGGCGGTGCCACAGCGGCGACAAGGTTCTCCACGCCGCGCGTAAACCCAGAGATTTTCTTCGCGATCGGAGCGGCCGGTGGTGCGACGAGGGCCACTGTGAGTGACAATCTGATCGCCGGAAGTGCTAGTGACATTGGCGAGCAGGAATTTGCGTGCGGTGGAGACGAGGCAGGAAAGTTCGGTGATGCTGAGCGTCGCGACGGTGCGGAAGGGATTCACGGAACAGGCAAAGCAGATTTCGGATTTGAAGACATTGCCAATGCCGGAGATCAGAGATTGGGCGAGGAGTGCTTCGCCTACGGTGCTTTCGGGGCGGCTGCGGAGGCGTTGAAGGATTTCGGCGTCGTTATATTCGGTTGCGAGGACGGAAGGTCCGATTTGGTTGAATACGCGACGGCGACGCAGAGAATCCGCGGTATGAAATTCAGCGATGGGGACCTTGAAGGCGACGGCGAAGATTTTTTCGGTGCGGATGATGATGCGCATGTCGTCGCGACGACGGTGCCATTTTTCGCCGGGGCGATAGATGTGCCAACTGCCGCTCATGAGCATATGAGTTAAAAGGATCAAGTCGCCGGAGAAATAAATGAGGGTCCATTTGCCGACGGCTTCCACTTTTTCGATGGTGCGTCCGGTGATGGGAGAGTCGATTTCGACGCGTTCGAGTTTGGGGAGAACACTTTCGAAGCCGGTGACGGTTTGACCGGCGAGAGCGCGATGGAGAGTACGCGCGGCGCGAAAAATTGTGTCGCCTTCGGGCACTTAGGCGGTCTCCGAGAGGTCGTTGTCGGCGTCGTCGGGGGAATTTTCCGCGTCGCGGGTGGGAACCATGGGAGTGAGGCGACGCATCTGGAAGCCCATGGTGGTGTTGACGAAGCCGGCTTCTTCTAGGAAGGGCGCGAGGAAATGTTCGCGTGCTGGAGCATTGTTAATTTCGCCGATGAGCAGGCCGGTGCGGCGACCTTGGCGGTGGACGGCGAGCTCAGCTAGTTTTTTGGCGAGTTCGCGAGCGAATTGGGTGCGTTCGGGTTCATTCTCGGGGAGAAAGATGCGAATGGCGGGATTGCGGCGGCGAAGGAATGCGGCGAGTGAGCCGTTGATAAGGATGACGCCGGAACCGCTGGTGCGCGACATGGAGTGGGAGGCGGCTTCGCCTTCTTCGCTTTCGGTGCGCGGCCAAGGAAGCAGCGTGCCGTAAGGATGGGCGGGATCGCTGGCGGCGAGCGTGACGGTTTCCGGTGGAGTGGGCTCGGAACGCAAGCTGCGCAACATATCGACAGCGGAAGTTGCCGCGAATTGAGCTGCGCCCATTCCGGCGACGAACATGCCGCGACGAATCCAGCCACTTTCTTCCATAGTTTTTAGAGCGGGGTAAACGGCGTCGTAGCCGCGCGGAATATTTTCGGCGATGGCGGTTTCGCGCATGACGATGCCATGGCGAGTAAGAAGTTGCTGAGCGATGTTGGCGCTCCATTGCGTGGCGGTGAGCGGCGTGCTCTGGTGCGAGGAGACGAGCGACCAACGGCCTTGCGCGGGACCGCCTGCGGATTTGCGCGAGCGGAGGGTGCGGAGATATTCGGGAGAGCCCGGAGGGCCTTGGGCAATGGCGGCACGATCGCGTTTCGCGTCGCGGGGACGAAGAAGATCGCGGAGCGGGTCGAAGGTGTCGTTGGTGATGAGTCCGGCCCAGACGAGTTCCCAGAGCGCGTCGCGAGTTTCGCCGGGAAATCCGCCACCGAGAGCGGATTGAATGCTGGCGAAAAAGGACGCGCCGCGCGTGGCGAGTATGGTGAGAATTTGCTGGGCCTTTTCGGAGAGCGGAGGCTTTTCGGTTTGCAATTCAGGCGGCGGGAGAAGAAGAGGAAGCGATTCGGTGAGGAATAAGGTCACACGGCCATCGCGATCGCCGACTTGTTCGAGGCCAATCCAGACAACTTCTCCGGCGGCCATTACGGTGTCGAGATCGCCGGAGCGGTAATCAGCAATGCGGGCGGGGAGAATTTCGCGTTCGAGTTCAGAAGCGAGGAGCGCGGCGCCTTGTAGATTTTCCACGGCGTCTAGAAGCGCGTCGAGTCCACGACGGCGGACGGTAACACCTTGCCAACGCGCGGTGAATCGGGCGAAGGTGCGCTGCTCGACGGGTTCGACTTCACGGCGAAGGCGAGCCAGGCTTTTGCGGCGAATCTGCTGAAGAATTTCGGGGTCGCACCATTCCTGATGCTGGCCGCGCGGGCGGAATTCGCCTTCGAGAAGTTTGCCGCGGCCGTGGAGTGCGCGAAGAGCGGTGTCTACCGCGGCGGGCTGAAGGGCGTAGCGTGCGGCGAGTTCCTGAGTGGTGAATGGACCGTGAATGCGGGCGTAGCGGCGAAGATTTTCGCTGAGTGGGTCGTCGGTGGACGCTAGAAAAACTTCGGGGAGGCCGGGAGGCAGCGGAGTGCCGAGGGCGTCACGATAACGAGAGGCGTATTCGACGGGAACGAAGCGAAATTCGCCGGCGATGCGGACACGAACGGCGCGGCGGGCGTTGACGAGATCGGTGATAGTGGAGGCAATTTCCGGAGTGGCAGAGCGAGCGACGATTTCGGATTCGGAGAGGTCACCGAGTTTGAGAAGAAGATCGTGGACACCATCGGCGTGGCGAGCCTGATATTCGGGTTCGAGGGATTGGAGGCGGCT
>Ga0070762_10000248_pt1 | contig 21404 bp, 21 predicted proteins | sample HubBroMetageREF2_FD_66726 | JGI IMG/M metagenome (GOLD analysis project Ga0070762, IMG submission 66726) | Reference soil microbial communities from the Hubbard Brook experimental Forest, New Hampshire, USA - Hubbard Brook CCASE Soil... | ecosystem: Environmental > Terrestrial > Soil >...
GATTCCGGCTTTGCGCTTGTTCTCATTCGCCAGCGCCAGCATTTCGTCGGTCATGTCCAGACCGTAGGCTTTCCCGGTCGGTGCAACTCGCTTCGCTGACAGCAGAACATCGATGCCACCGCCAGAGCCGAGGTCAAGAACAACTTCTCCCGGTTTCAGTTCGGCCAAAGCGGTAGGGTTGCCACAGCCGAGCGAAGCCAGCAGAGCCTCTTCGGGGATTTGGCCGGCTTGCAGCGCGTCGTAAAGGTTAGAGGTAATCGGGTCACAACCAGTGCTTGTGGTCGCACCGCAGCAGGAACTGCCGCCGCTGGTAACCCGGAGTGCGGCTTGTCCATATTGTTGTTTGACGACGTCCTTGATGTCGATGTGGCTCATGTTTTCTCCTTACTTGCAAAGTTGCACGATCGATTCGGGCTTGAGCGCTTTGTTGCGGGTGCAGCACTCGGCGTACAAGAACTGAAGCAACTCTTGCAGAGCATTTGTGTTTGCGGTGTAGCGCAAAAAGGTGCTTTCTCGTTTTACGTTTACGAGGTTTTCCGCCTTTAGTTTGTCCAGGTGGTGAGAGAGAGTGGAACTGGGAATGTTGAGTTCTTCCTGAATTTCGCCGACCACAAGACCGTCGGGATGCGACGACAGAAGTAATCGCATGATTTGGAGGCGAGGCTCGGTTCCCATGGCCGAGAACATGTCCGCGAATTTGGCTACTTGCTCTGTAGACCGCTTGGATTGGATCGGCACCATGTTTCGATATTTGCAGAACTATGGGATTGTGTCAAGTGTGAATGAACCGCGCCGGATTCCGGGCGGGTACAATGGCGAGCATGCGCATTCCACTTTGGCTGAAAGTTGGCTGGAGCCTGTGGGTGCTGGTTTGGATGCCGGTTTACTGGCATCAGTATGGGTTGCAGAACTTCTTGTATTTCTGTGATTTAGGAAATGTTTTTATTGCAGCGGCACTATGGTTGGAGAGTCCGCTGCTGTTTTCGTGGCAGGCTTGTGGGCTGCTGCTATTTCAAACCCTCTACACCATCGATTTGATTGGGGCGGTTGTCAGCGGACGGCATCTCATTGGCGGCACCGAATATATGTTTGATCCCCATTTGCCGCTGTTTGTTCGGCTGCTCAGTTTGTTTCACATTGTGGCGCCGCCGCTGCTGCTGTGGGTGATTTGGCGATTGGGGTATGACGGGCGGGGATGGAAGTATCAGACGCTTACGGCATGGATTGTGGTTCCGATCAACTATTTCTGGCGGCCGCAATGCGATGTGAACTGGGCGCGTGGGCCATTCTTTCGCGAGCAGCATCTGGTGCCGGGGATGGTCTATTTATTCTCGTACTTGCTGATTGTGCCGCTGCTGGTTTATTGGCCGACGCATTTGGTTTTGCGGTGGTATGCGCGAGGCCCTTCGCCCCGCTCGAGACAACGCGGGGCTCCAGGATAACGGCATCGAATTATGGATTAATCCTGCGCTTAGTGTTGCGCAGCGAGGGCTCGCTTTGTGGCTTCTAGCAAAGCTCCTGGGCCTACTGGTTTTCCGGTGGCGCGTTCCATCCACAGGTCGGGAGTGATGCGCCCCATCTTTGCCATGCGCTCGAACTCGGGGCCGATGCTTCCAGCTTTCTTCATTTGTTCTTCGATCTGAAACGCAATCATGTGCCCGATGGGGTAATCGGGGAGATAGAGGAACGAGTCGATCATGTGGGAGTAGATTCCTAGCAGCACGACGTCGTTCTTGTGGAAGACAGGCGCGTAGTAACGATTCCAGATGTCTTTCGAGATCTGCACCGTCGCTGCGTCGAGTTGTGCCGGAGTTGCTTGCGGGTGATCGTACATCCAGTGCCAGACGCCCATGTCGACAAGTGCGACGCCGGCAATTTCGTAGGTCCCCCAGAAATCGTTCAATGTTTTTTCGGCCTGGCTTTTGGCGTCGGGTGCGGGAAGGCCCAGCAATTCGAGATCGTGACCCTGGAAGACGAACGCGAGAGCTTCGGTGAAAGCGGTATTGGGCACGCCTTGTAGCAGGGTGAAATCATTGTCGTTGAGCGAGAAGGTTTGCTCGACGTTGTGTCCCATTTCATGTACGGCGATGTTGAAGCCTTTGTAGTTCATGCCAGTTTTTTCCACGCGGGTGCGGAGGTGGGCTTTCTCGGACCGCATCGAGGACCCCATCGCATGGCCGGAGCCGCGGGCGGGATCGACGATGATGTTGTTGGCGACATACTGCGCGCGGTCGGGAGCGAATCCGAGTTTCATGAGCAGGTTGGGAATGTCCTTCTGGTAGGCCTCGGCGGTTGGATATTTCTTTGAAACGATCTCGTCCAGTTGAGCTTCGGTGTACTGGCTGCCCGGACGAAAACCGTTGTACCAGATATCAAAGGGTTCGAGCGAGCGGCCGAGCCGGACTTGGATCAGTTGCGCGGTCTGCGCCACGAGTGGGGAAGTCAGCACCTGCTCCAGCATGGCTTTAACCTGCGCTTCGGGAATCTCACGGTCTTCGTCGAAGCGGCGGTCGATCAGTGTGGGCGCGGTTGGAGAATAGGGATCGGCTTTGCGGGCGGCCTGGAAATCTTTCAGCAACGTGGCGTAGCGCGTGTCAGGTTCGGCAGCATTTGTGATTGGCAATTTGCTGGGCGTGGCATCCGAATCTCTCTCAGCCGCGGTCTTGACTTCGTTCGAGTAGGGATTCCAGTCCACAGCCGGATTATTAATCGCGACCTGCGGAATCGTCTGTGTCACAATGCGTTCCATCACCTGCTGAATCATGCGTTGCTTTGCCGGTCCAGTCTGCGCGTCAGAATAGTCGGCTTTGATTTCGTCGCGCAGATTCCAGTGACTCAACAGGCGCATTTTGGGCGGGAAAAGACGCTGGCCCTGGGGATCGACCAGGTGGTACATCCAGATGTTGTATTGCGCGATGTACTGCCCGGCCTGCGCTTGTGCTTGAGAGATGGCCAGGCTGACGTCCGCAGGGATGCACTTATCAAAACGTTGCGCGAGGCGGACTTCGGCCCACTGACGGCGCGTCCAGGTGGGCCCCTCTTTCAGTCGTTCGTCGAGCGTGGTGAGGGGGAAGTTCAGCAGGATCGTGAATGCCAGTTTGTTGTTAAAGAAGTCATCGAGGACGTGGGCGGAAGGATCGTAGCCCGCAAATACTTCGTCGAACGGAAGCACCGGGCCGAGATCGAGATCGGATTGCTGATTGAACTCGCGATTGATCTCGTGCATGTGGCCGTCGAGTTGCTCGAGCAGGCTCTGGAAGCGGGTGAACATAGTATCGAGTGTGGTTTGATCGGCGGCAAAGTTGGTGCGGACGAAGTCTTCGAACACGGCTGCATCGCCGTCGTCCGTGCGCCAGAACTCGGCAACCTGGCGGAGACCGCGATCGAGGCGAAGCTTTTGTTGTGCGCCATACTTGGCGGTCAGTTCGGTTTGCAGCTTGGCAGTCGAGTCATTCATCCAGGAGGGGGCAACTGCGGCGGATGTCTTAGCGGTAGCGTTCTGCATCAAGATCTCCTCGGAACAAAAAAGTGGAACCGCGGCGCACACGATGGCTAGGGCCAGCAGCGTCAAACGAAGTTGTTTCATTTTCCCCTCTTCATTTCTATTTCTTGCTCCTCAGTGCCGAGTCGCGCTCTGGATAAGGCAGGGAATTGCTGAACTCGGAGATGTCGGAAGACGCGAAGTCGGGAAAAGGCAGCTTGCTGTTCTCGCGCCATTGTTGCACTTCGTGGGAGACGGCGGCGGTCTTCTCTTTGTCCATGCCCGGGTCGCGGCTCAGATAAATAGTGCGGGAGGGAAAGGCGAAGCTAGTGCCCGATGCCTCGACGATGCCCATGATTCTGAGTAGAAGATCTTCCTGGATCGCGAGAAACTCGTTGTTGTCCCTGGTCAGCACGTAGCAGAACACTTCCAGAGTGAGCGAATTGTTGTCGTACCCGATGAAGCGAATACGCGCGCCGTTGGTTTCAACTTTGGGATGTTCATAGAGCAAGCGTCGAATCTGGGCCAGCACATAACGCAACTGGTCGGCGGAAGTTTCGTAGCGCAGCCCCAGCTTGGTGTTAAAAAGGATTTTATCCCGCCGGCTCAGGTTCTCGACATTCATAGTGGCCAGCGTTCCGTTAGGAATGGAAAGCTCAGATCTTTCAGGAGTGCGAATGCGAGTGGAGCGCAGGCTGATGTCCTCGACTGTGCCAACCCTGTCGCCGAAACGGCATACGTCTCCGACGCGGATGACTTCATCTCCCAGCAGGGAGACTCCGCCAAAAAGATTCTCCAGGGTTTTCTGCGCCGCGAAAGCGATGGCAATCCCACCGATGCCTAATCCGGCGAGGGCGGTGGTCATGTTGAAGCCGAGAGAGCCAAGTATGGCAAAGACGGCAACGATGAAAATCACGGCTTTCAGGACGCGCTCGCCGAGAAGCAAGAGCGATCCAGTGCCTTTACGCCCGGCGTAGATTGCACGTTCTCGCAGCCGGCGTGCCACTTGTTGCAGGATTCGCCAAAGCAGCCAACTCCATCCGACGATGAACACCACACCCATTACCAGTTGGTAGTAGTGGCGTTGCAAGAGCGGTAGGCCGAGGCGTCGGACGCAAAGAACGTGAATTACCGCGCCGAATAAAAGCCACAGCGGGCGGGAGATTGAAAGCCATGCCGTCGTCCGCGGCGGTTGCTGGCGGCGTAATTTTGCAGAGAGGCCAGCGATCGAGACTAAGAGCCATCCCAAGCCCGCGGCGATGGGTATGGCGAGCAGGATGGCGAGCCATTGCCACGCTGGCAATCCGAGCAACTGCCAGCGCACCATGAAATTGGGGAGATGGGCTTCGACCTGGTGCGCCTCCAGACGGTCGTAGAGGTCGGGCACCTTGGTCAGAGTTTCAGAGGAGATCAGCCAGATTTTCCCGCCGCCGGGATCGGGGAAGTGGACGAGGGTCAGGTCAGCATCGACGTCTCCGGCGGACAAGACTCCGATCCGCTGCTGCTCTGAAGAAACTCCTTCTTGCAGAGTTCCCTCGGGTCGATTGCTGATCAGTCTGAGGTTGCCGTAAAAAGCCCGGTTCATCACCTCGTTCAGTTTGGTCGCGAGTTCCTCACCTTGCGACGCGCGTTTGGCATTGCTGAGCTGGAGATACTGCGCAGCGATGGAGTAATTCCCCACTTGAGCTGCCTGCAGGAATCCGTAGATCGTGCCGCTCGGAGTATCGCGGCCCAACGGATCCGGCGCCGGCTGACTTACGGTCCCGGTTGGGGCTTTGCCCAGCTGAGCCGGCAGTAGCTGTCCGGCGGCGGCCGCGGAAATGGTTACGCACAAGAGCAGCCAATGAACTCGTTTAAAGAAAGAAGACATGGTTCCTTCTCCAGAGGGAGGCGCGATGCCTGCGCAGAGCGAAGGTTCATTGTATCGAAGGAGGACCAACATCGCGGAATCGTCGGCGCATTCTACGGGCGTTTGGGCCGATAAATATCGGTGGCAGTGCCGAAAAAGACTTCGGCGGAATTCATCAGCGTCTCCGAAAGCGTGGGATGCGGATGGATGGTGAGGGCGATGTCTTTGGCGAGTGCGCCCATTTCCATCGCGAGCACTCCCTCCGCGATGAGTTCTCCTGCACCGACCCCGACAATCCCCACGCCCAGGACACGTTCGGTTTGAGGATCGATGAGCAGCTTGGTCATGCCTTCGGTACGGTCGATGGTCATGGCGCGTCCCGAGGCGGCCCAAGGAAACCGGGCCACTTTGATTTCGCGATTCTCTTTCTGCGCCTGGGTTTCGGTGAGGCCGCACCAGGCGACTTCGGGATCGGTAAAAACGACGGCTGGAATGGCGTTGGGTTCGAAGGCCACTTTGTGTCCGGCAATGGCTTCCGCGGCGGTGCGTCCTTCGTGCATGGCTTTGTGGGCGAGCATGGGCTCGCCGACTACGTCGCCGATGGCGTAGATGGCAGGATCGTCTGTCTGCAGTTGCTTGTTTACCTGGATGAATCCGCGAGGGCCGACTTTGACTTTAGTCGTGTCCAGGCCGGGGATTTCGGAATTTGGCTTGCGTCCTACTGATACCAGCACCTTGTCGAATATTTTTTCGCGTTCCTTCACTTCTGGGCCATCGAAGGTAACGCGGATTCCGTTGGATTCTTCTTTCACCGCAGCGACGGTGGTGTTGAGCAGGATGGAGTCGAAACTCTTTTCTAGTCGCTTGTGCAATGGCAGGACGAGATCGCGATCGGCTCCGGGCAAGAGTCCGGAGAGCATTTCGACGACAGAGACTTTGGCGCCTAGCGCGGCATAGACTGTGCCGAGTTCGAGGCCGATATATCCGCCGCCAATGACTAATAGAGTGCTGGGGATTTCGCTTAAATCTAATGCAGATGTGGAATCCATCATTCGCGGAGTTTCGAGTCTGAGGCTGGGAATAATTGCGGGCCGCGATCCGGTAGCAATGACGACGCGGTCGAAAGTCAGGGAATCTTCGCTTCCGTTTGTGCGACTGATGCGCAGGGTATTCGAATTTTCGAATGCAGCTCGGCCCTGAACGTATTCGACTTTCCTTTGTTTCGACAGCAGGCCTAAGCCACTGGTGAGTTTCTTGATGATGCCTTCTTTCCATGAACGCAGGCGCGGCAGGTCGATCTTCGGATCGGGGTAGTCGATTCCCCAATTCTTTGCGTGGTGGGTTTCATCGATCAACTTGGCTACGTGGAGGAGCGCTTTGGAGGGGATACAGCCGCGGTATAAGCACACGCCGCCGGGGTTGAGCTCCGGGTCGATCAGCGTGACTTTCATTCCGAGGTCTGCGGCGAGGAAGGCAGCGGCGTAGCCGCCGGGTCCTCCCCCGATGACTGCGATATGTAAATTCGTTGTTTCTGTCATGGAATGTTGGTTGTCGTCAAAACGCCTTGCGACAGTTATCCCGGTATACGAGGCTCGGGGTCCTTCGACTTCTTGGCTGCTGCGCCTTGCGCATCAGCCACTTCGCCCAGGATGACAGATTTTAATTTGCTGTTAAAAGTTCGAAACTTCCTCACCCTTGAACTGAGAGCAAGAATGGCTGCTCAAACGCTTCCGCGATCCAGCGCAGAAAGCGGGCTGCATCGGCGCCGTCGATCAGCCTGTGGTCGTATGATAAAGACACGGGCAGCACCAGGCGCGGTTCGAACTTGCCGTTAAGCCACACCGGCTCCATGCTGGAACGCGAAAGACCCAGAATCGCAACCTCCGGATAATTCACGATGGGTGAGAAGCCCGTGCCACCAATTCCGCCGAGATTGGTGATGGTGAAAGTGCCACCTTCCATTTCCGCGAGTGCAAGCTTTTTGTCTTTAGCTTTCCGGGAAAGTTGTGTGAGTTCTGCAGCCAGTTCGACGATGTTCTTCTTATCAACATCGCGGATGACCGGCACCAATAGACCACGGTCGGTATCCACGGCCACGCCGATGTTGATGTATTGCTTGTAAACAATCTCGTCTTTCGCGAGATCGATGCTGGCATTGAACTGGGGAAAGATTTTCAACGCGGAGGAACACACCTTCAACGCGATCGCGGTGACTGTCATCTTGCCGCCAGCTTCTTCCGCTTTAGGAGCGAAGCGCGCACGCAAATGCTCGAGTTCCGTGATGTCGGCTTTATCGTTTTGCGTAACATGCGGGATTGTGGTCCACGCCTGCCATAAATGTTCGGCGGTTTTGCGACGGACGCCTCGAATCGAAACCCGCTCGACCTTGCCCCACTTGGTGAAATCAGGCAATTCCGGTTGAGCGAATTGAGCGCCGTGTGGCGTTTGGGCAGCCGCAGCTGCGGACGCGAACACTACCTTCGAATACGCCTTGACGTCGTTTTCGCTGATACGGCCGCCAGGTCCGCTGCCTTTCACGTTGTGAACATCAATGCCGAGTTCGCGCGCCAAGCGGCGGACGTGTGGAGCTGCAGGAACCGGCTCGCGATGCTCGGTGCCCGCCACCTTTTCGAGTTGCGCCGGCATCGCGAAGCTGGGGAGAAACGATTGCGGTTGATCGGGCGGAAGCGCCTGTTCTTCGGTTTTTCCCTCGGCCTGGATCGCAGCCTGGAAAGCGAGACGCGCTCCATGTTGTCCCGAGACGTGCTCGACCGGAACGTGTCTTGGCCGATCTTGCTGCGGAGCGGCGGCACCTTCGAGCGTGAAGATGACTTGGCCGACTTTGATCTTATCCCCTTGTTTTACCCGAACTTCTTTGACGACTCCACTGATAGAAGAAGGAACTTCGATCACTGCCTTGTCAGTCTCGAGTTCCATCACCGGCTGGCCTTCGGAGACCTTGGCGCCAGGAGAAATCATGAGGCGGACTAGGTCTCCCTGGTGGATGTTTTCGCCGAGCTCCGGTAGTTTGAACTCGGTAGTTGCGGGCGAGCTACTAACGCGCCGCTCTCTCTGCACGGTTGGCGCTGCCGTTTGCGCCGAAGCTTCGACCGAAGTTGCTTTCGAAGGCGAGGCCGACGCCGCGGCCTGTTGTGCTTTTTGTTCTTTCGCGGGCGACGGCGTTCGCACCACACTGCCTGCGCCATTCTCGAAAGTGAAGATCACCTGGCCAACTTTGATCTTCTCACCCTCTTTGACGCGAATCTCTTTCACCACGCCGCTGACGGTGGAAGGCACTTCGACGACGGCTTTCTCGGTTTCCAGTTCCATCACGGCTTGGCCTTCGGTGATGGCGGTGCCGGGAGAAATCATCAGCCGGACCAAGTCTCCCTGATGGACGTTTTCGCCGAGTTCCGGCAGCTTGAATTCTGTCACTGTGACTTGTTCTCCATTATTCTAGCGGCGCTACTAAGTGACGGCCGGGTTCGGTTTTTCTGCATTGATGCCCAGCTCTTTGATTGCCTTTTGAAGTACTTCAGGACCGATCTGTTTATCGCGCGCCAGCGCAGTCAGCGTCGCCAGCACAATGTGTTTCGCGTCCACTTCAAAGAAGTCGCGCAGCGAAGCCCGGCCCTCGCTGCGACCAAACCCGTCTGTGCCCAAGGCCACCAGCGGACGCGGTACCCATCGCGCGATCAACTCCGGCAGCACCTTCATGTAGTCGGATGCGGCCACGAAGACTCCGGGTGCCTCTTTCAGACACTCGGTAACAAAGGGTACGCGCGGCGGCTCGCCGGGATGCAGCATGTTCCAGCGCTCGCAGTCGTTGCCATCGCGATAGAGGCGTTTATAACTCGTCACGCTCCAAACGTCGGCCGCGACGCCGTACTTCTCTTCCAGAATCTGCTGCGCCTTGAGCACTTCGAACATGATGGTTCCGCTGCCGAAGAGCTGGGCGCGCAACTTTGCGTCTTTTTTCTCGGACGCATTGAAACGGTACAAACCCTTCAGAATACCGTCACGGACTTCCGTCCCATGCGGCATTTCCGGCATGGGCAACGGTTCATTGGTGACAGTTAGGTAGTAGAAGATAGATTCCTGATCCACGTACATTCGTTTGATGCCGTCTTGGATAATGACAGCAATTTCATAAGCGAAGGCGGGATCGTAAGCGAGAAGATTTGGCACGGAAAGTGCCAGCACGTGACTGTGACCGTCCTGATGCTGCAAGCCTTCGCCGGCGAGCGTGGTACGGCCGGCGGTACCTCCAATCAGAAAGCCGCGGGTGCGCATGTCGGCGGCGGCCCAGATCAGATCGCCGATGCGTTGAAAGCCAAACATCGAGTAATAAATAAAGAACGGAATGGTATTGATTCCGTGATTCGCATAGGCCGTACCAGCGGCGATGAACGAGCACATTGATCCAGCTTCGGTGATGCCTTCTTCCAGGATCTGGCCGTTCTTGGCTTCCTTGTAGTAAAGAAGAGTGTCCATGTCGACCGGCTCGTAAAGCTGACCGACGCTCGAGTAGATCCCGACCTGACGGAAGAGTGCTTCCATACCAAAGGTGCGAGCTTCGTCCGGAATGATAGGTACGATGAGCTTGCCGATCTCGGGGTCGCGGAGCAACTTACCCAGGAGCCGCACGAAAACCATGGTAGTCGCGACGTCGCGGCCTTCGGTGCCTTTATAAAATTCCTCGAAGTGAGATTCGGAGACGGGGCTAATCGGCTTGGCTCGCACCTTGCGTTCGGGGAGGTAGCCACCGAGTTGCTTGCGCCGCTCCTTCATGTAGGTAATTTCAGGGCTGTCGTCCGCGGGGCGATAGAACGGCGCGTCATGCAGTTCGGCATCGGGGATGGGAATCCCGAAACGTGAACGGAACATTTGCAGTTCGTCGTCATTCAGTTTTTTCTGCTGGTGAGTGATGTTCTTGCCCTCGCCGGCCTCGCCCAGTCCATAGCCCTTAATGGTCTTAGCCAGAATGATGGTTGGCGAGCCGACGTTCTCTACGGCCGCCTTGTAAGCCGCGTGGACTTTGATGGGATCGTGACCACCCAGCCGCATGCGTGCCAGTTGCTCATCGGAGAGGTGCTCGACCATCTTGAGCAACCTGGGATCGGTGCCGAAGAAGTTCTGCCGGAAATAGGAGCCGCTCTCGACAAAATACTTCTGATATTGGCCGTCGGCGATCTCGCCCATGCGCTTGACCAGCAGCCCGTCGCGATCGTTGCGGATAAGGCTGTCCCAGTCGCCGCCCCAGATGACTTTGATCACATTCCAGCCGGCGCCGCGGAAAATCGCTTCCAGCTCCTGAATGATCTTGCCGTTGCCGCGGACTGGACCGTCGAGGCGTTGGAGATTGCAGTTCACCACGAAGATCAGATTGTCGAGACGCTCGCGGGAGGCCAAGGTTATGGAGCCCAGGGACTCAGGTTCGTCCATTTCACCATCGCCAAGGAAGGCCCAAACTTTGCCATCGGTTGACAGCTTCAGTCCACGATTTTCGAGATAGCGGATAAAACGGGCTTGGTAGATCGCTTGGATCGGACCCAATCCCATCGAGACCGTGGGGAACTCCCAGAAATCAGGCATGAGCCAAGGATGTGGATAAGAGGACAGACCGCCCCCAGGCATTAGTTCGCGGCGAAAGTTCTCCAGTTTCTGACGAGGGATGCGGCCTTCGAGATAGGCGCGAGCATACATACCGGGCGCGGCGTGGCCCTGAAAATAGACGAGGTCGCGGTCACCGGTTTCGGTTTGGGCGCGCAGGAAATGGTTGAAAGCGACTTCGTACAATGTGGCAGCCGAGGCAAAAGTCGATATATGGCCGCCGATGCCTTCCTGCAACTTGTTGGCGCGCACCACCATGGCCAAGGCATTCCAGCGCACCAAACTCTTGATTCGGCGCTCCATCTCTTGACTGCCGGGGAATGGCGGCTGCTGAACTGCGGCAATCGTGTTCTGATACGGCGTGGTGGCCGTGAACGGCAGGTTCACTCCCGCGGCCCGCTTGGCGTGCAACGACAACTGCTGCAGCAGTCTTCCGGCGCGCTCCGGTCCGCCTTCTGCTAATACATAGTCGAGGGAATCGAGCCACTCCCGAGTCTCGAGCACTTCCAATCCATTCGTCTGGGTCTCAGCCACGTCAAGTTTCTCCATGTTTCGAGCAAGAACATTCCATGATAGACAATCGCGGGGAATTTTGCTGGCTGGACTAGGTAGCAAAGGTAATGGGGGAGGACATTTTGTGCTGAAACAGGAATCCTTCGATGCGACTGAATCATCCATACTACCGTTCGAGACATTCCAAATTTCAGTTTCAGTTATCGCCGATCGCGAGCAATACCGATCACAGATGAGCTTGCAGTCAAATCAGACAGAAACAAACAGTGCATTGGACTCGTGACTAAATTGAGGAGACTTTATGGCAAAGAAACCTGCTTCAAAAATTAACGCCCAGCCGCACATTCACCAAAGGACCGGCGAAATTCAAGAGTACGGCACGGTGAGCCATGCTCTGCCTCTAGAGCTGGAAGAGCCCGTACGTCTCGAAATGACGGAGCGGCTCAACCTGTTACTCGCTGACACTATGACCCTGCGCGATCTCTACAAAAAGTCCCACTGGCAGGTCGCCGGCCCGACTTTTTATCAGCTTCATCTACTTTTCGACAAGCATTTCGGCGAGCAGTCGGAACTTGTCGACACCATCGCCGAGCGGATTCAATTGCTCGGAGGCCTCAGTATCGCGATGGCCCATGACGTGGCGGAAACTACCCGAATTGAGCGCCCGCCCAAGGGGCGCGAGGAAGTTCCGGTGCAACTTTCCCGCTTACTGGACGCGCATCAGATCATCATCCGGGACTGCCGCGAACTGGCGAAGCTGGCTTCCACCCTCGGAGACGACGGGACAAACGACGTGGTGGTCAGTGACGTATTGCGCACGAACGAACTGCAAGTCTGGTTCATAAGTGAGCATCTGGTGTCGATGCCTCTGGTAGAAGCACTTGACAGCGCTGCCGCTGATTGATGTGAATGCCCACAAGTTGCGGGAGGGCTGGTTCTCAGGCTAGCTCTTTCCTTCTTGTTGGCATTCGGCGGCCTTCTAGTTTGCCGCAATGGAGACAGATCCCTGAGAATTAAACTTTAGGAATGACGGAGCAGGCACGCGATAGCAGGCTCAGTTATTTACGAATTCGGAACAGAATCACGAGCTCCGGAACCGGGTCCTTTCGGGTAGGTTCCAGGCCCGTTTGCGCAATAATAAATGTAACTTCCTGATACCGGACTTGCCTCTAAGTTGCTATTATTACATTACTTGTGTGGATGGCAGAGGGGGGCAAATGTTTCCAGGCGGGCAGAACTTGCGCATTTTGCGCGAGCAACTGGGATTGACGATGCGAGATGTCGAAAACGCCAGCGCACGGATCGCGCAGAAACGTGCGAATGACGAATTTGCCATCCCTCCAAGTCGACTTTCGGATGTTGAGACAAAGGGAGTCATTCCCAGCATCTACCGTTTGTATTCACTGGCCGTGATCTATCGCAGGGACATTCGCGAGCTGCTCTCCTGGTACGGCGTCGATTTAAATGGAATAGCTGCGGATCTGGATTTCGTCATTCCCCCAAAATCGCACGTTTCTGAGGCCTTGGCCAATCTCTCCAGTATCCATATGCCGGTTCGACTTGATCCCAGCTTCGATCCCCGGCGGACAGTGAATTTTGGACGAATGGTCGAGCAGTGGGGTCAAGTACCCCTCGCCTATCTGGCGCAATTTGCCACTTGCCAATACACCTACGGCTATATTGGCAGCGATGATTTGACCATGTATCCGATTTTGCCACCCGGCAGTTTTGTGCAGATTGATGAGTCGAAAAACAAAGCGGAAGAAGGGGGTTGGAGATCGGAATACGAGCGCCCGATTTACTTCGTGGAAACGCGAGACGGTCACACCTGCTGCTGGTGCACCATGACCCGCGAGGAGATTATTCTGCAGCCCCACCCTCTATCGCCGGTTGCAGCACGGGCCTTGCGCTATCCCCAGGAAGCGGAAATCATCGGTCAGGTGGTCGGAGTTGCTATCAGGCTGGGGGATTGGCGTCCCCTTTTGGATTCTTCAGCAAGCTTGAAAGCGCGTGAAGTACTGAACTAAGATGGCGCGCCGAGCCGGCCCCGGGTCCATGCGGTAACAGATTCGATGTCGTCGTCGCAAGCCGGTCGACGTACGCTGCGGGCGGAACTCCGGCTACCTCGCTGGATTGTTTCACATCTTCCACTAAACTGCGGATCGGCATAGCTAACAGCTTGGAGAGCAACGAACGGTGGGCTCTTGCGAGCGCTCTTTTGGCTGCCAGGTCTCCGTAGACGCGAGCCAGACCCCAGTGCTCGTAGTTACCCCCGTTATCCCGCAAACCCGAGAGATATTCCAGCCGGTTCAGACAGCCAACGAAGGCTCTCAGCGTGGTTTCTTGCAGATCTTCCAGTGCCGAGTACAGGGTCATCGCTATGTTGTTACGTTTTTGGAAATAGAGAATTACTTCGGTACTCTGTCGCAAATGGCTTTCGCCCATACATTATCACGAAGTATTCCCACACTCGAAAGGAATTTACATCGTGAAAATGAGCCCTCGTTGGTTGGCTGTTGCGCTACTTCTGATCACCAGTTCTGTCCCACCAAGTTTGATGGCTACTACCGGCAATGGTCCTGACGGCAACCCCAATGGCCCGCCGCCCATTGTGTTTCCTGTGCCACAAGCGCCCGACGGGAACCCAAATGGTCCGCCCCCGGGAGTTGTCACGCGCTTACGCTAAATTTCGCCAAAGCTCTTGTTGTGGGCTGCCGCAAGGTGTAACATTTTGCGCGGTAGCCCATGACTCCATTGCGTGTGCTTTGGTATTGCCTTTGGGTCGCTCCCCACGCCTTGCAAGGGATTCTCTTATTTGCGATGGTGCGCCGGAGGTTGGATCGTCAGTTTCCGATGTTCTTTCTGTACACGGCATTTGAGGTTCTACAGTTTGTGGTGCTTTTCACCACCTCCCGGTCGCATCTCCAGTTTGGAGAGGTCTACGTACGTGTGTACTCGGTTGGACTAGCCTTGAGCACAGCAATCCGCTTCGGCGTCATCTATGAGTTATTTAAGCATTTCTTTCACCGTTATCCCGCGCTTGACGGAGCCGGACAATTGCTGTTTCGCGGAGCGACTATATTGCTTCTACTCGTAGCCGTGGGGTTGGCCGTGTCGGCGCCAGGTAGCAGTGCAAGCTTAATGTTGACCGCTACGTACGCCTTGGACCGAACGGTCAGTATATTGCAATGCGGGTTGCTCATTTCGCTCTTCTTGTTTTCACGATATTTTCTGCTGTCGTGGCGGAGTCATGCTTTCGGCATCGCTTTGGGCTTGGGAATCTTTGCCACTGTTGAGTTGGCCGCCTCGGCGGTCTGGCTTCATCTCGGGGCATTCGGCAACCCTGTGGTCAACCTTCTGACAATGGCGACCTACACTGGTTGCGTTCTGACCTGGATATTCTATTTGGTGGGTCAGGAGCGGGAGCCGCAGTATTCTGTAAAGGCCTTGCCTGACTACGACTTGGAAATTTGGAACCGGGAATTGCAGCGTCTCTTATAACCAATGACGATCACACTTATCATCGCGCTGGCCGCCTTTGCGGCACTGATGTTCTCAGTCAGGCTCACGAAGGGCTTGGCCCTCAGTGCTGACGTTTTGGAAAACCCCACTGAGCATATTCGTTCTGTCGACGTGGAGGCATTTCGGAACTTGATTGACCGCGACGAGGAGGAGTTTCTACGCACTAACCTCCCGCCGGCGGACTTCCGCAGGATTCAGCGCGAACGACTGCGTGCGGCAGTGGAATATGTCTCGTGTGCCGCTCAGAACGCGGCAATCCTGCTCCGATTGGCTGACGCTGGACGACGGAGTTCCGATCCCGCGACCGCCGATGCGGCCGAGAAGTTGGTGAACAACGCGCTTCGTTTGCGGCTTTACGCTTTGCACGCGATACCCCGCCTCTACCTCGGGATGGTTTTCCCCGGCGCGCGCATATCTCCAGTACGCATCGTAGAAAGCTACGAGCAGATGACCCGACAGGTCGTGTTGCTCGGGTGCTTGCAATATCCTACTCGGGGAGTTTCTGCAGCACTCTAGCTCGACCCAGGCGCACGCCATCCCTGCGCGGCACTCTCTCCTCAGAAAAGGGGGCGAACTTCTGCCCTACCGCTTCCCCCCGACCATGATCAGAAGCACTACAGGAAGGTAGATCACCGACGCATGAACCAAACGGCTGGCCAGGACTTTGGAACCGGACTGCGCCAGTTTGATCACATGATACAGAAGGAAAGCTCCCGACAGGAACATACCGCCGAGATAAATGGGGCCGCCGCGACCGACCAACGGCAACATTGTGGTCGCGATCAAAACGAGGGTGAAGCCGACAATCTCCGCCCGAGTGAAGCGAGAATCGAGATCAAAGGCAGGCAGCATCTGATACCCTGCGCGCGAATAATCGTCGCGGTACATCATGGCAATCGCGAGGAAATGCGGGAACTGCCATAGAAACAGAATTGCAAAAAGATACCAGGCATGGCGGTCGATGCCGTCTGACGCTCCGGCCCATCCGATCAGAGTCGGCATCGCTCCCGGGAAAGCACCCAGCAACGTGCACAAGGGTGTCTTCCGCTTCAACGGCGTATAGATAAGGAGATACGAAAGCAGCGTCGAGACCGCCAGAAATGCCGATAGCCAATTCACTGTAATCGCGAGGTACAGCCCCCCGGCAATACTCAACAAGATGCCAAACAAAAGCGCCTCGCGACTGCTGAGCCGCCCCGAAGGCAAGGGCCGGTTCGCGGTGCGACGCATTTGACCGTCCCAAACCCGTTCCATCCATTGATTAAGCGTCGCGGTCCCACTAGCGACTAGCAGCGTGCCCACCAGCGTGTTAACCAAGCCAGCAATTCTGAAGGGTCCGCGCGAGGCAAGATAGTATCCAGCCGAGGTGGTCATCAGAATAAGGAGATTCACCTCGGGCTTGGTCAGAGTGTAATAATCCCTAAGCTTGGAAGTGAGCGCCTGCGGAGAGATAGAGTTTGCCATTAGGTTGGTGGTCGCCATTTTACCAGTCTTGACCAGATTCGTCTGCTGCCTCGCTCCGTTTGAACTGATTGCGCTTGTGACGAACAATGAAAATCATTCCCACAGACATGAATGTGGGAGGAATGATAAGGATCAAAATGCCGCTGCGCAAGGCCTGAATCATTCGAGCGCCCGCGGAGGCAGCCTGGGTGTAGCAGAGCGCACAGCTCTGGGCTACCACCGTAAGAGGAGTCGTCAGCAGGATCAGCGCCACCAGTACCATGGCGATATTCAGATGCGTTCTCTTGATCTTCATCCGTCCCCTACGCTAGTACTTGGAATAATTCGAAAACGGCGCGCCCATCTCCATCCTAAAACTATCAGTCCATCCGTACTGCATCGCGAGAAGGACGAAAATCGTAAAAATACCTACGAAAACCAGAAAGCCTCTCTTTTCAGCCCAAAGGTGCATGAAGAACAAGACAGCCAGCAGCGCCTCGACGCAGGCCACGATCAGCATGCGTGAGAGCATCTGTGACGGGTCAATATTCTGATAGGCAATGATGAATTGCAAGCCCGCGAGTGCCAACAGGCAAACGTACACGCCTATGTCTTTGCCAAGTCCACCACTTTTTTGCGGTTCCGCGCGTGTCATAAATTTGCTCCAGCTTTCGACCTAATGCGAAAGATTTAAGAGATAGACCAGCGGTACCACGAACATCCAAACCAGATCCACGAAGTGCCAGTAAAGCCCCAAAACCTCGATGTCATCGGCGTTATAGCGGCCAGTCTTGTAACGCAAACCCACGGCGATTAGTGCAATGATGCCACAGGTAACGTGGGTCAAGTGCAGGCCCGTGATGCTAAAGAATGATGCGCCAAACAATCCGGTTCCCCAGGGATTCTTGAACAGCGTCATGCCTTCGTCGATGAGCCCCAACCATTCGCGAACGTGCAGGAAGGCAAACAGAATCCCGGCGACTGCGGTAATCATGGTCCAGCGAAACGCTCCCGCCTTATCCCCTGCCCTCGCCGCCTGTACGGCAAGCAACATGGTCAAGCTGCTGGTCAGCAGAATGAAAGTCATTATCGCGACGTTGGTGATGCTGTGGAACGGTCTGGGCCAATTGGCGGTGCCGTTGCGTAGGAACCCGTAAGCCACCAGGCACGCGGCAAACGTCATAGTATCCGCGATGATGAACAGCCACATCGCGAACTTCTTAGTGGGCATCGAGAACGGGGTTCCCGCCATCAACCCTGCGGAGTGTCCTTCCATTGTCAGATCGGCCTGGCTCACGGCGCCTCCTAGTGGTTCAGTGCGTTAAAGCTTTATCCAAAGCAACAACAGCAAGTACACCCAAAGGGCATCCATAAAATGCCAGTAGCGCGCGGTTGCATCCAGCGTGCTCCGCCGCAAAACCGACCTGCTTAGCCTACGAATGACATAGATAATTCCGGCCAAGCCTCCAACTATGTGCAGCACATGAGCAGCGGTAAGCACGTAGAAAAACGAACTGCTGGGATTCGTGGCCAGGAAGACACCCTCGCCACGCAGTTGAAGCCAGGCTACGTACTGCCCGGCTACGAAAAGAAGGCCGAGGAATAATGTAACGTAAAGCCAGCGCGCCGGACTTTCAGACTGACTCTTCAAACCTCCCATGAAATCAGCGATGCGACGACGAGAGACTTCAAGGGTCACGCTGCTGATGAGAAGCAGAGCGGTATTGAAATAGAGAATGCTGGGCAAAGTGAAATGGCGCCAGTCAAAGGACGAGCCCTTGCGAACGACCAAAGCGCTGGTCAACGCAGCGAACATCATGGTGACCGCGAAGAGCACGACCCAGATGCCAGTTGAAGAAGCTGGGGGCGAATATTCTCGCGCTACACGGAGATCGCCGTCCGCCGGCACCAGATTTCGCCATCCGCCGTTCCCGGAGTAACTAACTTTCGGTCGCTGTGAATCGATTTGCGGCGGTTCGTGAACCGTTGTTGCCATAATGCACCGCACTCCTGATTGCCATCAGTATTTGTTGATTACTTTTCCTCGCTTACGGTTGCAACTTGCTCTGGCGAAGTTTGCATCACGTAGTCGCCAACCGAACTCTTCACGCCGTATTGATAGGGATCGTGGTAGACCACCGGATGCTTTCCGCCAAAATTGTCGAAAGGCGGCGGCGTCGCCGTGCTCCACTCGAGCGAAGTGGCTTCCCACGGATTGTCCGGCGCCGGCTTGCCCCAGAACCGGCTGTGAATCAGGTTGTAGAGAAAGATAACTTGAGCTGCGCCGGTAAAAAGCGCGGCAACCGTAATGAAGCGATGAACTGGAATCAGCGGCTGCATGTAATCTGCGACAAAGGCCTGGTAGCGACGAACATTTCCAGCTAATCCCAAGTAGTGGAAAGGCATGAAGATACAGTACGTGCCCACAAAGCTAAGCCAGAAATGGATTCTGCCTAGAGTCTCGTTCATCATTCGTCCGGTCATCTTGGGGAACCAGAAGTAGGTTCCCGCGAAGATCCCGAAAATAGCCGCCACCGCCATGACCATGTGGAAGTGTCCGACGACGAAGTAGGTTGCATGCAGCATGATGTCGATCGAAGGCTGCGCCAGGAAGAATCCGCTGACTCCGCCGCTGACGAACATGGAAATGAAGCCCAGGGCGAATAGGGATGCAGTATTGATACGCAACTTGGACCCGTACAAAGTGCCAATCCATATCAGCACAACGATGGTGTTCGGGATTGTAATAATGAGCGTCGGGAATGAGAACGCCAGCGAGGAAAACGGGTTCATCCCGCTGACAAACATGTGATGCCCGTAGACCATGTAGCTGAGCACCGCAACCGCTCCCATGCTGTAAATGACGACTCTGTGACTGAGCAGCGGCCGGCGCATGTTCGTGATCAGAACATGGGAGACAATGCCGAATGCTGGAACAATCGCGATGTAGACCTCCGGATGGCCGAAGAACCAGAACAAATGCTGCCAGAGAAGCGTCGATCCGCCCGAATGCGGTTGCAATTGATCGTTGATCACGAGATTGGACGGAACGAAGAAACTCGTACCCGCCACGTGATCCAGAATTAGCAGGATGCAGGCTGGCATTAGCACTGCGAAAGCGGTGAGACCCATGCAGGAGGTAATGAACCACGCCCATGCGGTCAGCGGCAGCCGCATCATGCTCATACCTTTCACGCGAAGGTCGAGTGTAGTGGTGATAAAGTTCAACGATCCCAACAACTGACCAATGCAGAAGATGCCGATCGAAGCTGCCCACAAAAGTGTGCCTAAGCCCTCCCCGGGACCTCCCACCGCGCCCACGGCGCTGAGAGGCGCGTACTGGGTCCAACCGCCCAAAGACGGTCCGTCACCCACGAAGAAGGATGAGATCAGAACCAGGAAGGCCACGAACGTGACCCAGAAAGACATCATGTTGAAGTGGGGAAACGGCATGTCTTCCGCACCCACTTGAATGGGCAGGAAGAAGTTTCCGAAAGCCGCGAATGGTGCGGTGGTGAGGACGAAAAAGACCATGATCGTGCCATGCATGGTCATCAACTGCAGATAGTATTCGGGCGTCATCACGTCGCCGGGCGCGCCATTGGCAGACAGAAAATGCAGACCAGGAATGGCGAGGTTTGTCCATCCCAGGTGGAGGCGCATGATCCAGGAAAGCACCATCCCTGTTAGGACTGCCACCAGAGCCAAGGCGTAATATTGCTTGCCAATGACCTTGTGGTCCAGACTGAAAACGTGCTTCCGAATAAAAGTGGTGGGCTCGTGATGGTGTACCGCCTGAGTAGACATGTCGTGCATATGCTCACCTCGAAAGAGATGCATTCCCCGCTCAGGCAACAGCGGGAAAGAATTTTACTTACTGCATTGCTGCTTCCTTCTTGAGCCAGTTGTCAAAATCTTCCTGGGAATAAACGTAGAGATATGCCTTCATGTTGTAATGACCCAAACCGCAAAGCTGGGTGCAGACAATTTCGTACTTCCCAATCTTTGTGGCGGTGAAATGCAGAGAAAGATCGAGTCCGGGGACAAAATCCTGCTGGACTCTTAACTCCGGAACAAAGAAGGAATGGCCGACATCCTTCGAGTGCATGAGCAGATGGATTTCGCGGTTCACCGGAATCGCCATTTCCGCAGTCACGATGTCGTCTTTGGAATCCGCATCATTCGTCGTATCAAGACCAAAGAAATTCTCATTGGCCTCGTTGATGAGATTGGGATGAAGAGGCCCCAGGGTTCCGTCGGGGCCGGGATAGCGGAAATAGAATGCGAACTGTCCGGCCTGGACCTGAATCGGCATGGCGTTGGCTGATGGGGGCGTAAAATAAACATCAGCCCAAGCCTTCACTCCAAAGACTCCAAGGGCCAAGACCTCAGTGCCGACCAGCAGAAACCCCGCAACCACCAAGCCAGTGGCGCCTCCGGGGAACGTAGTTATCTTGGCGTCCTTGTCACGCCCGGAAAACTTCCAAATAAAAATCGCCAAAATAAACTGCGCAGCCAGAAACGCGATGCCAGCCTCCGCCATAGTTTCTTCCGTCTGCCGGTCAATCAAGGCTCCATGGGTAGAAATGTCCTGGGGAGGGTCCCAGGTATGCCGAAGAATTGGGATCGCAGAAGCTATCGCGATTACGATGATGGTCACCGCAAAGAATTTCCCCACGATTTCTCCTCCTGCCGCCTTTTGGGTATGGCCTTATCGCCTTCTTCGTTGAAGCCAGCTTCGACGGCGCTGGCAGAGAGCGCGGCCGCGTAATCCTAACTGAACGACCTGAACGTTACGTGAACCATTCATGAATAATCGTTCATTTGCGGCAGAACCTAATCAGGTTCCCAATACACGGACTGAGGCCGAACTCATTTCGCCGCGAACGTGAAATCGGCGCTCGCAGGTTTGCCGCCGGCAACAGTTACTTTCTGGGTCTGCGTTCCCAAATCTTCTTGCCAAGCCGTCACCGTGTAGCTACC
>Ga0070762_10000249_pt1 | contig 21396 bp, 14 predicted proteins | sample HubBroMetageREF2_FD_66726 | JGI IMG/M metagenome (GOLD analysis project Ga0070762, IMG submission 66726) | Reference soil microbial communities from the Hubbard Brook experimental Forest, New Hampshire, USA - Hubbard Brook CCASE Soil... | ecosystem: Environmental > Terrestrial > Soil >...
GAGATTGGACCGGCGATCTCCGGCGGGCGCGTGAGTGCTGTTACCGGTGTGCCCGGTAACAGCGACACCTATTACGTAGGCACGGCCGATGGCGGCGTGTTTCGGACCAACGACGGCGGCATCACCTGGAAGGCATTGTTTCAACACGAGAGCGTGGCTTCCATCGGCGCGCTCGCCCTCGATCCGACAAATCCCGAAATTGTTTGGGCAGGGACGGGCGAAGCCAACGTTCGGAATAATGTTTCGTACGGCGATGGTATCTACAAATCAACCGACGGCGGCGCGCATTGGAAGCGTATGGGATTGGAAGCCAGCTTCCAGATCTCGCGCATCGTGGTTGATCCCCTTCATCCCAACACTGTGATCGTGGCGGCCATGGGGAGTCCCTGGGCCGATAACGATGAGCGCGGCGTGTTCCGCACCACCGATGGCGGCGCCAGTTGGAAAAAGGTGCTCTACATCGGACCCAGCGTCGGCGTCGCGGAGCTGTCCATGGATCCGCAGAACCCACAGGTGTTGTTTGCCGCGGCGTACCGTTTCCGCCGCACGCCGTGGAGCTACTCCGATGGCGGGCCCGAGGACGCAATTTACAAATCCGTTGACCAAGGTGAGACTTGGAAGCGCCTCAGCGGTCACGGCCTGCCCAAAGGACAAGTAGGCCGCATCGGCCTTGCGGTCGCTACGAGTTCGCCAAACGTCGTCTATGCAGTCATGGGCTCGACCGAGGGCGTGTTATGGCGTTCGGACGATTCCGGCGATCACTGGGGCGCGGTCAGCAAAGATGAAGAAGTCGATGCTCGTCCGTTTTATTTCTCCCACATCGCGGTAGATCCACGGAACGCGGATCACATTCTGGCCCTCTCCAACAACATGATGGAATCGAAGGATGGCGGACAAAATTTCAGCATCATCGCCAAACAGGTCCACGTGGACCACCACGCCATCTGGATCGATCCGGCTGGCAGCGGGCGCATTATTGAAGGAAACGACGGCGGCGTCATTTTGTCGCGCGATAACGCCGCTCACTGGGCTTTCCTGCACAACATTGCGATCGCGCAGTTCTATCACCTTGGCACGAACGAAGAGCGGCCGTACCTGGTTTGCGGTGGACTACAAGACAACAGCGCCTGGTGCGGACCGAGTCGCAGCAAAGATAGCTCAGGCATTTTGGATCGCCACTGGTTCGACCTCAACGGGGGCGATGGAATGTACGCCATACCTGCGCCGGGTGATCCCAACCTCGTGTACAACAGCACACAGAACGGTGTATTCATGGTGTTTGATCGCGCCGCTGAACAGGTACGCGATATCGAGCCTTATCCGCGAGATTTCGTTGGCGGCGGCGTCGCCGACCTTCCCTATCGCTTCGCGTGGAATGCCGGATTCGCGGTTTCGCCGCAGAATCCCACCGTTCTTTATGCCGGCGGAAACGTGGTTTTCAAGAGCGAAGATCGCGGGCATACCTGGAAGCCGATTAGCCCGGACCTTACGCTGAACGATAAGGCCAAACAGCAATCCTCGGGCGGACCCGTGCTGAAAGACAATTCGGGCGCGGAGGTTTACGACGCAATTGTTCGAATCACACCTTCGGAAAAAGATCCCAATGTGATCTGGGTGGGCACCGACGATGGTCAGGTGCAATTCACACGAGATGGTGGAGCCAGTTGGACGAACGTGACCGCGCACATTCCCGGACTGCCCCCGTGGGGACGGGTGGAGTCGATCGACCTATCACCCGAAAATCCGAGTGAGGCGCTCATCGCAGTCGATCGGCACTTCAGCGGCGACTTCAAGCCCTATCTTTATCGCACTTCTGATTATGGCGCGACCTGGCAATCCATCAGTGGCGATCTGCCGCAGGTGTATGCGCACGTCGCGAAACGCGACCGACACAATCCGCGAATGTATTACGCGGGTCTGGAAAATGGTCTATATGTTTCGTGGGACGACGCTGCGCATTGGTACCTGTTCGGCCTCGGCTTGCCGAATGCATCGGTTTACGACATCGCTCTGCGCCAGCGCGATAACGATCTGGTGGTGGCGACACATGGCCGCTCTGTTTGGATTCTTGACGATCTAACGCCATTCCAACAATTCAATCCTCAGATTGGGCAGCCGTCTTTCCATGTTTTCGCGCCGCCATCGGCGCTCCGTTTCTGGCCCTGGTCGCAGCTTGAAGCCTTAGGAGATGGCGCGTTCTACGGAAAGAATCCGGCGTACGGAGCCCAGCTAAGCTATTTTCTTGCTCGCGAAATCAAAGATCCCGGCCAGCTCGTGATTGCTGACTCGCAAGGCAACATCGTACGAACAATGAAGGGGACGCGCCAACTTGATCAGGAAGAAACTCCGCCTTCAGATGAAGATATTCCTGTGCCGGCGGAAACAGAGAGAATGCAGCGGCCCGAGCAGAAGGAAGTGAAACCGTCAGCGCCTGCTACGCCTTCGCAGACTCAACAGCAAGTCGCCCCCGCGAAGGCGGCGGAAGAAGAGGAAGCTGAACCCGGACAGCCCAAGAGAATCCCATGGGTCCCGACCAAGGCAGGTTTGCAGCGTCTCTATTGGGATCTACGTGCTGACGGGCCGGTGCGCTGGGAAAGTGTGAAGGACTTCAACAAAGGGCCAAAATCCGGTGCCCTCGTGCCTCCGGGCGAGTACACAGCGACGATGATCGTTGCCGGCCAGTCCGCATCTCAGAAGATAATGGTCGTTAACGATTCGCATTCGCGCGGCGACCAGGCCGCCATGGAAACGCTCTATCAAACCGTGCAGTCCGTACTACATGAGTTATCGCAGCTCGACGCAGCATTGAACCGCATGGACGCGATCTCGGCGCAATTGAAGGCTTTGCAGGTGGTTGTGAAAGACACGGCTGACGAAACGAAGGTCAAGACTGCCATTGAGAGTTTCGATAAGCAAATCAAGGCCGTGCAATCGCAAATCACCAGCAATGCTGGAGCCGCCGAATCAGTCTTGCGGACACCCAATAAAATCCGCGAGCATCTGGTCGCGCTTGACGGTCTTTTGGAAGGCTCGGATGAAGCCCCGAGCACCGCGGCTCTGGATCAGAAGCAGCTAATCGAACCCCAGTACGAGTCTGCGATTCAGAAGTTCAACCGATTTCTTCAAATCGATGTGTCAGCTTTTAACCAGACCATGTCCGAACACAAACTAACCGGAGTTGTGGCAGGGGATATCCTGCAGCCTTAGGCTGTAAAATTATGGCAGGCGTAGAGACGCCCAAGTCTCCAGCGCCAGTGGAAGTAGTCCAAAACACCATGCGTTGCCTATCCTCGAGTCTCGCCGCGGTATCGTGCTTCCTTGTCGTTCTTGCATGGTCTTTGTCGCCGCGGTCGAAGGACGCGGAGACCCAATCCGGAGCGACCGACCTTAATCAACTCCTGCGCGATCGACAATATCTGGAGTTGGACCGGGCCCTGTCGTCGAAATCGAATCTGTCCACTTTGGATCGCGCTTTCTTCGAGGGTGTCATGGCGAACCGCCGGAATCGGGTTGCCGATTCGATAAAGATGCTCGAACCGCTGACTCCAACTTTGTCGACCGCCGACAAAGAGCACGCGGTGATGACACTGAGCACGCTGGCTGACGATTACGAAAAATGCTTCCGCTACACGGACGCGGCGAACACCTACGCAGAACTGGAAAAACGATTTGGATTGGTGATGGACGATAAGGAACGGCAAAGACTCCGCCGGGAGGCCGCACGATGGAGTCTGCTTCGAGGATCACCGCCGCAGTCCGTAGAGGTAAAGGAACCGTTCACCCTGCCGACCCGTAGAGACAGAGTTGGACTTCCGGAAGTGTCCGTGGACTTTGGCAGATTCCAACAATCGCTCATCCTCGACACCGGAGCAAATCTGTCGGCGATAAGCTTCAGCCTCGCACAGCGACTTGGCCTCAAGGTCTCGAACTCTACAGCCACATCCAACGGGATTGCGGGAAGGACGATGGCAATTCGTACCGCAGTGATTCCTGAACTTCGGCTCGGCGAGGCGAAATTAAAAAATGTCGCCGTCATCGTGATCAACGACAACGACATGATCGTTCCCACCCTGCACTATCGCATTCCCGGCAGCATCGGATTCCCGGTTTTGTCGGCGCTCGGGCGAATTACGTTTTTCTCGGATGGCCGATTCGGGGTAGAGCCCACCTCGGAGAGCCCGACCTCAGGCAGCGAAGAGAACCTGTTTCTCCAGAGACTAACTCCGATCGTAGCTGCCGAGATCGGGGGCGCGGAACGGTTATTCACCATTGATACCGGGAGCGCCGGAACGTTTTTCACGGTGCAATATTACCTCGATCACAAGAATGACTTCGCATCTCAAACCATAGACAATTTCGAATTGGCCGGCGCGGGCGGGGTGCGAACCTATCCTGCTTACTTGACTGCCAAAGTGAATATCAAGATGGGCGGAGCCTGCGTTTCGCTGAACCAGCTCCCTGTGATCGCGCAATCGCGCGGTCAATCAGATGACAAGTTCTACGGCAACATCGGCCAACTGGTTCTAGGCCAACTAAAGAGCTACACATTCGACTTTCAGAAGATGAGCTTCACTGCAGAAGGCGATACTTGCAGGCCTCCATCTCTTCCCCAGCTGTGAAAACGGTTTACGCCTCGTTTGCCGCACGCGAACTTTTTGGCCGTTTCGGCTCGTGGCGCACGCTGCGGCCTTCTACCAGGTGAACCAATTCTTCGCCCAGATTCTTAGTGTGATCGCCGGCACGCTCGAAAGCTTGCGCCATCAGCAGCAGATTTGTGCTGTAGTCGCGGGGGCGGTCTTTGGCTTTACTTTCCAAGTGCCTTTGAAACACCGCGCGGCAGACCTGGTCAATCTGGGAGTCCGTCTTCAAGATCCAATTTGCCGATTCCAGATCGCGATTCACGAAACCGTTGTGCACGACCTCCAACATTCTTTCCAGGATGTCTGCCATCGCAATCAAATCCCGGCGATCGTCGCGCAGGATCTTCGGGGTCAGTCGCTGCAAGCGTTGCGTAACCGACCAAGTCAAGTCTCCAATACGCTCGAGATCAATAATGAATTTCAGGCAGGCCAGCAGTTCGCGCGCTTCCTCCTCGCTGACTTGGGTAATGGCGTGGGTGATTCCGTCGTCGATCTTGCGCTCCGCGCGGTCCAGTTCTTTCTCGCAATCCTTGACCGCGATGAAAGCCATGTTGGACGAATTCTCAAGATAGTCTCGCAGGTTGAACGCGGCATCCTTCGCGACCAGGCAGGCCTGCTCGACCAGTCCGGTCATTTCCTTCGTGGACTCCATGTCTTGGGCGGTTTTACGTTTGATGGCGATCATGCTGGATCTTTCGACGGACGAAGCCCATGATAACCCACGAAGGCCTCAACTCCGTCCTCGCCCAGGTAACGCCGCAGTAACGCGCGCTCGGAACGGCGAAGATCAACCAGTATGAGTCCGTCGAGGACGCCAGAGAAGTTTCGGTCGACGTTGAAACTCAACATTCTGCCGCCAAGCTTCGCGTAGTGTTTAAGCAAGATGGGAATACTCTTGCCGTCACTCTCTACGTCCGCGATAGGATCGGTCAGGTGATCGAGGTCATTGAGTTGGCCCCTTACCGCGTGGGAATCCGAACCCCAGCGCGGTCGGAACGGTCGGCGAGCGCTTACCAGCTTACGCAGCCCGTCATGATCTTTGCCGTTCTGAAAAAAGCGGAAGATCAAGTCGCGCGACCAACGACTGTAGCCGTTGCTAACGCTGACTGCTCCGAAGAGCACAGCAAATTGAGGACGCAGCGCGAGATACCGTCCAATCCCTCTCCACAACGTGAGAAGCGGAGCGTACTGTTTCTGATACTCCGGACGTATAAACGAGCGTCCCAGCTCCAACGCCGGCCCGAGCTTCCTGAACAAACGCGGATCGAAGCGAAACAAGGTGCTGGTGTAGAAGCCCGGGACGCCCATCTGCGGGAGAATCTCGGTCGTTAGCCCCATCCGGTATGCGCCCACCAGTTCGTGGTTGCATTTACTCCAAAGCAGAAGGTGCGTGTAGTAGTGGTCGAACCGGTCAAGATCAGTGCGGTTGCCCGTGCCCTCCCCCACCGCACGAAAAGTGATCTCTCGCAGGCGGCCAACCTCTTGGAGAAGATCAGGAATCTCGCGCGCCCTGGCGTGATAAACACAAAACTCCCGGTTTTCGAAAAGACAGGCATCCGTGCCCAGGCGTTCGATGTTATGGATGAGGACCTCCTCGGGCATGGCGTCGGCCACTGGCTGCGATTTTTTTCGCGTGAACACCGAAGCAAGGACTGGAGGAATGCTTCGCTCGGCGTGACCTCGCTGCGCCAAAATATAGGTGCGCCAGCGCAAGTATTTAGCTGCTTCGCGATCCGAACCCACGCTCCGAAGTATTTCTGCGGGAATCCTGCTGCCTACCCGAACTTCTACGGTGCGGTCCGTCTGGTGCAAAAATTCACTTGGCAGCCATGCGGTCCGAAGCTGTGAATGCAGCAAGCCAAGAACCTGAAAAGTCGCGCTATTGCAGCCCGGCACAAACACTGGTAGCGCGACCGCGCCGGTCATGCGCACTAATCGTGCTGCCATGGAGTTCCACTCAGGATCGCTGATACCGAGACCCGGATCCGAAAATCGGAGATGAGAGACTTCGCCTGCAGGAAACATCACCAGCACTCCGCCTCCAGATAACCATGCCAGCGCCTGCTTCACCCCGCGCCGGTTGCGAGCGACGGATTCGGTTTCTCCAAACGGATCAACGAAGATGCAGTGTTCATGTAGTTCCGGGATTCCGGCCAGCATGAAGTTCGTCAAGATCTTTACGTCAGGACGCACTCGACTTAAAAGCGCACCCAGGACTGCGCCGTCGAGCAGTCCAAACGGATGATTCGCAGTAACGACCGCAGGCCCACTGGCGGGTATTCGCGCCAAGTCGAAATCCGTCACCTTACATTCGACGCGTAACTCCGTGAGCACATTCTCCAGGATCGACCGGTTGACTGGCTGCTGCGCCCGGCGATAGAGTTCACGAACTCGCTCCAATGGCATCAAGTGCCGCACGAAACGCTGAAATGGAAAAAGATCAGGGCTTTGCGCGGGAGACGCAGGTTGCGCAGGCGTGAGCAGGCCAAGCTTGGGCATACTCTCTGACTAACGCAAACTGTTTGCAGCCAGATGATACGAGTATTAAAAGCCTGTGACAGAATTGATCGAAAGGGTACGCGCCCCGATGTACTTCTGGAAGCGCTATTTGCACCGAGGCCTGTGCAAGTTGCTGTTTCAGATTCCTTTAGAGTCTTATTTCCACTTGCCAACAACGGTCCAACTTCGGATAATGGATATCGAACGTTCCCTATAACCGTGTACCGCTATAGTCGAGCACACTTGCTCCGGATTCTTCGGCTCACGGCGCGTCAGTTGGCAGGTTGGGAAAAAGCCGGACTGGTAGCCGCCGCTGAGAGCTATTCCTTTTTCGACCTGCTGCAAATCAAAAAAGTTCGCGACCTCTGCGCTCACAAAGTGCGGCCTGCGGTCATCCGTCAATCTCTCGATGCCATGCAGAAGCAGGCCGCGGGCATGGAAAATCCGTTACTTGAGGCCGGTACTTTTAGCGCCGGGAACCGCGTCGCGTTTCGTCACGAAGGCAGATTGGTCGAACCCATTGCTGGTCAGTTCATGTTCGATTTCTCCGCCCGAGACAATGTAGTCGGCAGCACCTCCAGGCCAACTCCGATGGTCAAGCCGGGACCTATCCCCGCTGACGTCGCGGGCCTTTTCGCGCAAGGCATTGCCCTCGAGGAAGATCCGAACACGCAGTCGCAAGCGATTGCGGCATATCAGCGAGTGCTGGAACTGGATCCCGGACACGCCGCCGCGCACATCAACTTGGGCACGCTCCACTACAACCGCCAGGATTACACATTGTCAGAGAAGCACTATCGCGCTGCGATTGCAATTGATCCTCGTTACGCCTTGGCCTATTTTGATCTGGGCAATGTACTCGATGAAACTGGCCGCGTCGCGGAAGCGATCCAGGCTTATAACACCGCGCTCCAACTCGCGCCCACTTACGGCGACGCGCATTACAATGTGGCGCTGGCGTATGAGAAAGTCCGCGAACCGCGTAAGGCGCTGAAGCACTGGCGGGCGTATGTGAAGTTGGATACTACCGGCCCATGGGCCGTCCACGCTCGAAATCAGATCCAGCGGATTCTACAGGCCGACGGCCTCAAGTTGGTGTACGGCGGCAAACGGAACTAAGTTTTTTCCTCCAATGGACCGCTTGAATTGCATTCCACCCTCTTCCGCACGCTTCTAGAAGTCCTCAGTCGGATCCGAACCTGCTTCGGCGTCTTTCCGGGCCGAAGGGCCCGATTAGCGGCAAGAAGGCAACCGTCATCATCGCAACCGGCGGGATCTACGACGCCGAGACGCGGATGGCCACGTTCAATTTCGTGGAACCGTATCTGCCGTCCGTATTTTGGTTTTCTTGGCGTGACGGACCCGACCTTCCTCGCCGCAGAGGGGACCGCTGTGCTGAACCAGGGGCAGGACCGGAACGCGTTTCCTGCACCGCACCTCAGGGAAGAACGTCATTTGGTCCGCATGGCTTTAGTTGGCATCCCGGTGTCCCATCACGATTCGAGATCAAGGCTAGGGCGAACAAGCGCCATAGTTCTTGCTCACCTGCCTCGCTTCCCAGCCAAGCGTCTTATCGGGGGCCTTCGGCTTCACTTTCTTGCCCTTCAACTTCATTCGGTCGCCCGGTTTGATACCTGTCGTGTCGCCGGAGAGCATGTAGATCTGTTTGTCTTTTTCATCGATTAGGGTCATCCCACTTTGTCCTGAGACAACGCAACCCGTGATCGCTCTCTTTTTCGAATAGTGAATGACTAGAACGGTCACGACTACCAGGGCCGCGGCTGTCCCCACGATTCCCGCTACGATTGGCCCAGCAGAGGGGCCTATCTGTCCATTTATGAATTGCGCCTCAGCGGGCTTGGCCAGTGCCAGGCCGAGAACGACAATCAGAACTCCACGCCACGCGCATTTTGAGGTCATGCTCACTCCTTATATATGCAAGTGCATTAGTTGCCGACAACCACACCAGCCTCGAGAGCAGCGTGATCCGAGGGCCAGAGTCCGTCGGGCAGCCGACTTCGCGGGCTGGTCCCAATCAACAATGATTCCCACGGAGTTACTTTGCCATGGGTTAGCACCAGGTCTATTCGCTGGTAAAGTTCTGAGACCGGATTGTTGTCTGTTTCATCCTGACAACACGTTAACCCCGCGATCCTCGGAAAGAGCTCGGACCAAACATCGTTATAGCCAGCCGAGACAAAATCCGTATAGGTGGGATCTTGTGGCAGGGGGAAAGCCTGTGCGTTCGAATCCATCGCGATGATAAGTGGTAAGGAAGTATTTGCCGGGCCTGCACGCAATTCACCACCTTGCAATTCCCGGATAGTGGGATCGAAGGACTCAAGATGAGTGTTGACGTAGAGGAACGCGTGTCCGAAAAACTGCGCATCGACCGACCCCCACGCCCTCGGGTACGGCAGTGAGCCGACCGGAGTTTGAAAAACGAGTTCATTCACGAATTGTCCGGATTGCGGGTTGCTCCATTGAAAGACCCAGGAAGGAAGATCCGTGCGGGCCAGGATAATGTTGTAGTCGTTCAAGGCAACACAAAAGTAGTTGGCGGGCGGAATCAGTCCGGGAACAGGCGCAAATGAATTTTGGGTGACTTGCACAGCAACCTCGTAGTGCCCGCCCTGTTCGGCCAAGGCACTGAGGAGTTCCTGCAGCATGTCGTACTCGAGCGTCATAGTTCCGCACGTGCCTGCGACCGGGTCGAAGGTTCCGGTATACCACTGATCTACTTCCTGCAGACTTAGCAGTTCCGGCTGGACGGAGAGGATTTGTCTCGCAACCGCCTGCATCCGTTCTGGAGGATTGGTACCTTGGACTTGAGTAAGTATTTGGCCGACATCTAGCAGGAATTGTGGGAAATTTGGGGCGTTCACCGCCTGCAGGAAATCGGTTCCTTCGTTCACGTTATACGTCATCACAGTGCCTATGCCGGGGAACCGCTGGGCCGTGGCAGGAACCACCACAGCCGGCCACATCGTTGCGAGGGAAAGGATCATTAGCGTTGCCCGTGTAATGTTGCGTTTCATGATTGTCCTCCTTGTTTGTAGTTTTGAAACCGAATCGAGTTTGTCCTGCCCGGCATCTTGACGAGCGCCAATGGAATGTCTGAAAAACACGAAATCTGCGAACCTGGAACGCCCCAGACTCAGAACCTCCGCCCGCCAAAAGACGGCGGGCGGGGGCGAGAGTTAGTGCTTGGAAAAGCGCCTTTTTCCGATGCTGCCAGTGGCGAGTATCCCTTGGTCTCCACCTGCACTGATCACGACGGTGTCGATTTCGTCGCCATTGGCCGCAACGACGAAGTTTGTCACCACGGTTGGCCGGCCATCAGTGAAGTTGATGGTGAAGGTTCCGGTACAATCGGCGCTCACCGCGTAACTGCCAGTGGCTCGGGTGTGGGTCCAATCGGCGACGACGTTGCCGTCAATGGTGACAGTGTCAATCTGACTGAGCCCACCCTTGCCGTCAAATTGGGTCATGGCCACGCCCACCATTGGGCCTGTAGGTCCTGCGCCTCCCAATTTCGTTCCCTGAACGGTGAATCCATAGTTGCCGGCGATGAGTTTGTCATTGCAGGCATTGGAATTGTTCTGTGCGTATCCTGACCCCAAAGCCGCAAGCGTCAACATGACTAGCGCGGCTGCACGTGTTACCAGCTGTTTCTTCATAACTTCCCTCCTTCTTCGATCGGATTTTCGCTTCCTCCTCAGCCCGTTCGCTCGCTTGCGAAAGAACTGTGGAAGCGTAGGTTTCTTAGTGCTTAAGGCGGCGATAGATAATTGACCGCCCAACTTCATTCCCACTTGGCAGTTGCGCTTAGTTCCAAGCCACCGTAGAATGTGCTGCGAATGGCTTACCAAGCCGCATCCACGCCCGCTCGATGTGAACCGTAATTCAGCTGCGGTTTAGAAGTCCTTCCGAAATCGCGAAGAAATCGTGAAGAATTCCTTCCCTGGGCTATGAACGAGAAAACAAGACACTTCTACTGCTTCGGTCCGTTTCGCCTCGACCCGGAGGAGTGCTTGTTGATTCTCGACGGCAAATCCGTGGCGCTCGCGCCTAAAGCCTTCGAAGTCCTGCTGGTGCTGGTGGAGAACGCTGGGCACTTGGTGGACAAGGATGACCTCATGAAGCGGCTCTGGCCCGGTACCTTCGTTGAGGAGGCGAATGTCGCCAAGCACGTCTCCCTATTAAGAAGGATATTGAGCGAGGCCACCAATGGGCGGGAGTACATCGAAACCGTACCCAAACGCGGCTACCGATTTGTGGCGGAGGTGAAAAAAATAGCAGAGCCAGAGGCAGGCACTCAACTTCAAGCCATTCCCAACGCAAACCTGACCGGGAAGAAAGTCTCCCACTATCGTGTGCTGGAAGTGCTCGGCGGCGGTGGTATGGGCGTCGTGTACAAGGCGGAAGACCTGAAGCTGGGCCGTTTCGTAGCGTTGAAGTTCCTCCCGGAGGAGATAGCCAGCGACGCGAAAGTCTTAGAGCGCTTTGAGCGTGAAGCGCGAGCTGCTTCCGCGCTCGACCATCCCAACATCTGCGCCATTCACGAATTCGGCGAACACGAAGGCCGACCCTTCATCGCCATGTCATTATTGCAGGGCCAGAACCTGCGAGAGCGGATTGCCGCGAGAGCAGACCCATTTACGACCGACGAATTGTTGAACCTGGCGATTCAGATCGCGGAAGGCCTGGCTGCGGCGCACGAAAAAGGAATTATCCATCGCGACATCAAGCCGGCGAATATCTTCATCACGCAACGGGGCGAAGCTAAGATTTTGGACTTCGGTTTGGCGAAGATGACTTATGGCGGTGATCGCGAAGACCTCCAATGCCACGAAGGCCAATCCCAAGACGCCACGACCGCAATGGCCCTTGATATTCGGCTCTCGCTGACCGGTGTGACTATGGGCACGGTGCCTTACATGTCGCCGGAGCAGGTTCGCGGGGACAAGCTGGATGCACGTACAGACCTGTTTTCTTTTGGCGTGGTGCTCTACGAGATGGCAACAGGGCAGCAGGCATTCAGCGGGGATACGGCAGCAGCACTGCACCAGGCGATTCTGAATCGGACAGCCGTCTCGGCACGAAAGTTGAATCCGGAACTTCCGCCCAAGGTGGAAGAAATCATCAACAATGCGCTGGAGAAAGATCGCAATCTGCGCTATCAGAACGCATCCGACATGCGAACGGATTTGCAAGGGCTGAAGCTGGACTCCGAGAACGGACACAATTCAGCGGCGACCTCGGGCTCAGTCCTCGTGGCAGAACCCCTTCCCGCTCCGTTCAAGAAGGTCTGGAAAATCGCGGTTCCATTCGTGCTCATCGCCTTGCTCGTCGCGGGCGGGGTCTACTATCGGTGGCATCAGAGCAAGCGCCTGACCGACAAAGACACTGTTGTTCTCACCGATTTTGCCAACAGCACAGGCGATGCGATATTTGACGACACGCTGAAAACGGCCCTCACCGTTTCCCTCCGGCAATCGCCTTTCTTGAATGTCCTCTCCGACGGCAAAGTTGCGGAGACTTTGCGATTGATGACCCTTCCGCCAAGTACGAAACTCGCGCCCGACGTGGCCCGAGAGCTTTGTCAGCGAGCAGGCAGCAAAGCCTACATCGCCGGTGCGATTGGAAGTTTGGGCAGCAAATATGTGCTGGAATTAAAGGCAGTGAACTGCCAGAGCGGAGACACACTGGCCGAGGACCAAGTGACGGCTTCGTCGAAGGAAAAGGTACTGGACAGGCTCGGCGAAGCGGCATCCAAGCTGCGGGGCGAACTGGGCGAATCGCTGGCTACCGTCAAGAGGTTTGATGTTCCGCTCTACGAGGCCACCACGTCTTCACTCGAAGCTCTGAAAGCGTACAGCCTCGGCAGAAAGGCGGTTAACGAAAAAGGCTCCGCCGCCGGCCTGCCTTACCATCAACGTGCCATCGAACTTGATCCGAATTTCGCCATAGGCTACCTCGCAGTAGGCGGCGACTACTCCAGTATCGGCGAACTAGGGCGAGCCAGTGAGTACTACACCAAGGCATTCCAGTTGCGGGAACGTGCAAGCGAGCGGGAAAAGCTGGGGATCGCCGGCAGCTACTATCGGATTGTAACCGGGGAACTGGAGAAAGCTGCCCAGACGTATCAGGAGGAGATTGAGAGCTACCCACAAAATTCCCGAGCGTACAACAACTCGGGCGTAGCGTTGGCTTCTCTGGGGGAGTACGAGAAAGCTACGGAGGTGGAGAGGCAGGGCTTGCGCCTTGCACCGGAACAGGTAGTCTTTTACGCGAACCTCGCCAACTGCTTCATTTCCTTGCAACGCCTCGACGAAACCAGAGAGATGATCCACGAGGCGCAGGCGCGAAAACTGGATAATGTAACCCTCCACAATGCTCTCTACGCTCTTGCCTTTCTCGGAGCGGACTCTGCAGCGATGGCGGAACAGCAGCAGTGGTATGCGAGCAAGCCCGCTTACGAAAGCGTGGGCCTTGCGTTGGCATCCGACACGGAGGCGTATGGCGGTCATGTGAGCAAGGCACGCGAACTGACCAAGCGCGCTGTAGAGTCTGCTATCCGGGCGGACAGCAAAGAAACTGGGGCAATTTGGCAAGCGAATGCTGCTTTGCAACAAGCGGCTTATGGCAACACCACGGAAGCCCGCCAGTCAGCCGCCGAGGCTTTGAAGCTTGCTCCTGCGAGTCAGGGTGGCGAGGTCGAAGCCGTGCTTGCGTTTGCCATGGCGGACGATACGACACGAGCCGAATCCATGGCCCAGGACTTGGGGAAACGATTCCCGCTGAACACTCAGATGCAATCGCTCTGGCTGCCTGCGATTCAGGCACAATTGGCTCTAGATAGAAAGAACTCGGCTTCCGCGCTGGGGATCCCACAAGCTGGTTCACCCCTTGAATTCGGGTTGGTTGACTTTGCCCTCCCCATTTCCTGCCTCTATCCGATCTATGTACGGGGAGAGGCATACTTGGTAGCCGGACAGGGCAACGCTGCCGCCGCCGAGTTCCAGAAGATTCTCGACCACAGCGGTATTGTCTGGAACTGCTGGACGGGGGCATTGGCCCATCTGGGAGTGGGGCGTGCTAACGCCTTGGAGTCAAAAAACTTGCAGGGCGCGGATGCCGATGCGGCCCGCGTCCGGGCGCTCGCCGCCTACAACGATTTCCTCGCCCTCTGGAAAGACGCCGATCCCGACATCCCCATCCTGAAACAAGCCAAGGCAGAGCACGCGAAGCTGCAGTGAAGCGCTCAGCAAACCCAGCACAGAATGGCGTAGAACACGATATTCGACGCGATCCTTCCGATTGCCAAAAATTTCGTCCCTAACCCGAAGCATGCATTATTCCCCGGCCACCGACGCTTGGCCTTCTATTTCCCGCAGGTTGTTAAACGGCGGATAGGTCGCATCGCTTTCGCACTCGTCTCATCCAATCCAGTATGGGTAATGGATTAGCTGTTTCGGTACTGGATCTCGTGGGCATGCGAGCAGGAGAGTCGGCCGGCAGCGCAATCGCCCGGTCGGTTGACCTGGCGCAACACGTAGAGCAGTTGGGATACAAGCGCTACTGGCTGGCAGAACACCATTCCATTTCCGGGCTGGCTTGCTCCGCTACACCGGTGCTAATCGGGCATGTGGCAGGCGCGACGAAGACGATTCGCGTAGGCAGCGGCGGCGTGATGCTTCCTAACCACGCACCGCTGGTGGTGGCAGAACAATTTGGGACGCTCGAGGCGCTGTATCCAGGACGGATTGACCTGGGTCTGGGACGTGCTCCGGGCGGCGACTTTCAAACGATGCGGGCGTTGCGGAGGGATTTGCAACAAAGCGGGGAGGATTTCCCAGCTTTGTTGGAGGAACTGCGGACATACTTGGGGCCAGAGAAACCAGGGCAAACAGTCAAAGCGATTCCCGGACAGGGGAGTAACGTTCCGATTACTTTGCTGGGGTCGAGCGGCTTCAGCGCAGAGTTGGCTGGGAGGATGGGATTGCCGTTTGCATTCGCGGCGCACTTTGCTCCTGAATATCTGTATGCGGCAGCGCAGTTATACCGCGAGCAGTTCCAACCCAGTGAGGTCCTGCGGGAGCCATATCTAATCGTAGCTGTGCAGGTGATCGCGGCGGAGACGGATGCGGCAGCCCGGCGATTGTTCACGACCCCGCAGCAGCGCTTTCTGCGACTGATAAGAAACCAGCCGGTGGAATTGTTGCCGCCAGTGGATTCCATGGAGCACCTCTGGTGGGACTACCGGGAGAGGGCGGCCGTGGAGAGCAAACTGCGTGCGGCGATCGTGGGATCCGATTCAACAGTGAAGGCGGGGTTGGAAAGGCTGGTGAGTGAGACCGCAGCCCACGAGATCATCGTCGTGACCGATACCCATGAGCATGAGGACAGGCTGCAATCGTATCGGCGGCTGGCAGACGTTGCTACGATGATCGAGGCGAATCCGACTGTGGCTGTGGGCCCCTGAGAGGCTGGCCAAGGTGTTTGTAGCAATCAGTAGTATGAACTGAAATGACTGTGCTGCTTGAACTCACAACACCGGCGATGCTGTTTTTGGACGCGCTGGATACCGCGATCCGTGCTTCCACAGAAGACCTGTAGGGGCCGAGTTACTCTCCCGGCGGAGTAACGCTTTCGGATGATCTCAATCCAGATCTCATTCCGAAAAAAAGGGCCGACGTATTCCGCGACTCGTCATCAATCGTGCCTTGTTCGCTTTGGCAAGCCCCCAGGCCACCAGTTCCAATCACCCGCAAGACGAAGGAGCGCGGGACCGATCACAATACGCACGAGTGTGGCGTCAATCAATACCGCGACCGCTAGCGTAAATCCAATCATCTTGACCACCAGAAAACTTCCGAAAGTGAATGCCGCGAATACCACAATCATGATCGCGGCGGCGCTCGTAATCAGACCTGCTGTTCTAGCCATACCCTCCGGAATCGCATCCAATTCACTTAGACCACTTCTTCTGGCTTCGAGAACGCGTGCAACCAGAAACACCTCATAGTCCATGCTTAATCCGAAGACGATTGCAAAGGCGACGATGGGAACAAGAGGAAACACGCTTCCCGTTCCCTCAGGAACTCCCAGGAATCTGCTTCCGTGCCCGTCTTGAAAGACCAAAACTAATGCTCCGAAGGACGCGGCAACCGAGAACAGATTGAGTGCGATCGCCTTCAGCGCGGCGAAGATCGATCGGAACCCACAGAGTAGTGCAAGCAGCGTCCCTCCGACGACCAGCCCCGTTACTGGCGGAAGGCGATCTTTAATAATCGATTCATAATCGGCGTTGAGTGCCGGGATGCCCCCTACGAGAAGCGTTGCGCCATTTACCCCGGTGAGAGCGAGCGCGCCGGTCTTGCGAAGCTCCCGCACCCAGTTGACCTGGTCGCGCAGGGAGACCGAAGTCGCGGGTAACACCTCAATCAGCGCCGCTCGTCCATCACTACTCAGAAATGTTCGACGGGTCTCCCGCGAGATGTCAAGGAGGGAAGACCGGTTGCCGTCCGCAATCGTGGCAATGGAAATCACGCGGTCGGCACGAGGGTCGCTCGCGAGGCGTTTAGTGAGATGATCCAGCACATTCCACCCAGCGTCGGTTTGTGCGATGGAGTCGGTTGGGAGCTCGACAATGATGCGCAACGATTCAACCACGCCTTCACGATCCATTCGTCTCAGGGTGTGGAGGGCACGGACAGATTCCGCCGCCGGCGGAAGCCAATCCCCTCGCGGAAGACTGGTATCTAATCGTCTGACCTGCCACGCGAGCAAAAGCAAAGGAGTGCCTGCCAACAGGAGGGCAAGCCAGGGATGCGCGACGATCACTTTTCCCCATTGCCGCCAGCGCTTTCCCGCACTCGCGGCCCGATCCGCATCCAACTTTGGAGTAAAGGGCAAGCAGCCAAGATTAATCCGTGGACCGAGCAACGCCAGCACTGCCGGAACCAGGGTATTTGTTAGCAGCACACTCATTCCCGCCACCAGGAATCCCGCGATACCGATCGAACGGATTTCGCTGATCGGAACCGTCAAGAGGGCTAGAAATCCAATAGCTACTGTTGAGGCTGAAATCAAAAGCGTGCGACCTGCCTGACGTGCCGCGATGACTGAGGCCACAGGTCCGTCGTGCCCGGCGCAAATCGCTTCCCGGAAACGGCTGACCATGAGCAGCGCATAGTCGATTCCTAGGCCCAGGCCAAGCATTGTGGCCAAATTCTGAACCAGAATGGACAAGTGCCAGCGCTGCGCCAGGAATCCTGTAATCGCCATCGTAGTCGCGATGGCAAGCTGGCCAACCGCCAATGGAATCAGGGCGGCAATCAGGCTTCCAAAAGCCACCAGCAAAAGTACGAGGGTCGCGGGGATTACCAGGCTTTCCCCGCGGTCCACGTCGTCGGAGCTCGCTTTCCGAATGTCGAAATTGAGTGGAATCTCGCCGGTGAGTTCGATTTTCACCGCCGGATAACGGCCCCGCAGTTGATTTTCAAGCGAGCTTGCCAGCTGATGAAGCTGCGGAACCAGCAACTCCAGGGGACCGTCGGTCGATGTGAGTCCGACAATGACAAATGTTCCCCCTCCCCGGCCCAGGAAGATAGGATCGTGAGAGTCGAGATAGGACACCACTCCCGAAACCCCGGGTTGCTCTCTCAGGGCTGTCACGATGGGTACTGATGCCTGCGCGCCTTCTTCCGAATCCGCAGGCGGGAGTCCCTCAATCACTAGGACCACTTGGTCAACGAACGGCGACCGAAAACGGTCGGCTAACTCTTGCCGGACAGTTTCAGCTTGGCTTCCTTCGACACGGGTTGCGGTCTCCAGGTGACGCTCGGCATGAAAAGAAAATGGAAGAAGTGCAATGGCTGCTGCGAGAACGATTCCCGACACCCATAAGCGGCGCACATCCATAGCACTCATCATGGCATACAAGATCGTTGCCACTAAAGCTCTCTTGCGGGAGCGTACCACTGACACTAACGAGCTAGGTGAATCTGCTAAACTTTCGACATCGTGGGAGGATCAATTCATACCTTATTGTTGTTAGGGCTGCTTGTTGCCGTCCAACCTGGGGTGACCCAATCTGGGGTGACAGACCCTCGCGTTGGCGTTTGGACGCTCGTCTCTGCGGAGTCTAGCCTGGAACCTCCGAACCGGCTCTCCATTACACACCTGCATGGCGGAGTGCATGTTGTCATGTCGGGCGAAAGCCACTTCGATTTCACGGCGAATCGGAACGGACACGATTCGCCCGCACCCGGCAATCTCGGCTTCAATCAAATTGATCTGCATAGGATCGATAAGAGGCAGGCTGAGGTCACACAGAAAAAGGACGGAACGGTTGTGGCTACGGTTCACGAACAACTTTCGAAGGATGGCAAGGAGCTGACGGCCACGACTACGACCGTGGGCCATCCCGATCGGATCACGGTGTGGACGCGAACCGGAGGTGCGAAGCTCGCCGTTGACCCGTTTGTCGGCGAGTGGACGCAGGATCTCAGCAAGACCCGTTTGCGGCAAGGGTTGGTGCTCAAAATCGAGGCGGATGGAAGCGGTGGAGTCCGTTTTCTGGGCGACTTCAGCTATACCGCCCATTTTGACGGAAAGCCACACGATCTAAAGAACTCGCGCAACGATACCGTGATGCTTGACCTTGTCGATCCTCACACCGTGGATGCGAGTTACCAGCGCGACGGCCAAGTTACTCAAAAGGATAGGTGGGTGGTTTCCGCGGATGGGCAGCAGATGACGCTGTCGACCACAGGCACGTTGGAATCAGGCCAGCGGCTTACGGAGAAGCTCGTGTTTAAGAAGTAGCGGAGAATATATCGGTGCAGCCCAGAGGCCGGCCGTTCTGGGGTCGATGAGTTCTATAAAAAGGGATGTCAAGAAAAAAGCTCCGCATCGACCGGAGGAGTGAGATTGTTTCTCGAGATCCAGCCCACTGAGTTCGTTGACTCTGACGAGGTTCGGCTTGTTGTCCATCTCGTAAGCTTTCTCTGCTGCTGGTGGCAAAACCTCGGGGGTGCAAGACGCGCCAGCAGGACGAATGTTAACCATGGTTCTATCCGAGGCTCGTGGCCTATTGCTATTTCTGGTTATCCGAGGGGGCATAGCGTGTAATGGGTGACTCGGTGCCGAAGCGTACAATCCCGAAGCGCCCAGACAACGAACCCCTAATCCCTTACCCCAAAACACTGGCTAAGATGAATCCTGTGTCCCGAGAGTCGTTTGAGCGTCTGTTAGACCGCGCTTCCCAGCTACAGGTGCAGCCAAGGCCAAAACGTTGTGAGAAATAAGGTTTCCGCGATCCCGCCGATTGTAACGAAACGCATATTCGTTAACGTAATTTTGCAAGTACTTCCTACTAACTGAGTGGTAAACTCCACCGATTCCGTTTTTCATTAACGACCTGAAACCTTCAATCGACTGGGTATGCGTATCGCCCATAACGTAGACACTTTGACTGTGATTGATACGCTTGCGCTCGTAGGCATATTTTTCGAGGCCGTGGTACGAGGCTAAGTCATCAGTGAACACGGTCGATTTTGGCAGGATGTATTCCTTCGCAATATCGTGGAGTGTTTTGCGCGAATTGTCATCAGCGATGACAGCCCGCACGCGTCCATTCCGTTCTAGTATTTGCCTATTGACGCGCCAAGGGATGCGGACGAGAATGTTCGCAGGCTGAGTAGCTTCCTTTCTCCGCAAGGAGGTCACACAATGTCACGCCCACGCCACCGCAATGCCTGGATTCTGCGGCTCACGCTACTGGCAGCTGCTGGTTTGCCAGTTAGCTTACCCTTCGCCTCGGCGCAAGCGCAGGATTATTCGATCGTTTATACGTTCGGGATCGGCGGTGTCGGTCCCGACAGCGCCTTATTGAAAGATGCTGAGGGCAACCTTTATGGGACTACGGCCACGGGCGTTGGAGACGAGCAAGATGGCCTGATCTACAAGCTCACCCGCGGCGGAAGCGAGACAGTGGTTTACACCTTTAACGCCGTAGACGGCCAGAACCCCTTTGGGAACCTGATCCGGGACAAGGAAGGAACGGTGTACGGTGTGACGTTATACGGCGGTGCGGACGGCGATGGCACGGTGTTCAAACTCGACACCAAAATGCAGCAGACAGTGCTGCACAGCTTTACCGGCCGCAATGGCGACGGCGCATATCCGGAAGGTGGAGTGGTGCGCGACGATGCTGGTAATCTCTACGGCACAACTCTGGATGGCGGCCAGGGTGGCTGCGGCAATGGCCTCGGGTGTGGAATGGTTTTCAAGTTAAGCGTATCCGGCAAAGAGACGGCATTGCATCGGTTTACCGGCGGCAAGGACGGAGGGTGGCCGGCCGGATCTTTGGTTCGGGATGATCAAGGGGACCTCTATGGCGTGGCCAGCGGCGGCGGCGACCTTAAATGTGACAGCGGCTATGGCTGTGGAACGATTTTCGAGATTACTTCAAAAGGCAAGTTCAGCGTTCTCCATACGTTCACCGGCAGCGATGGCGCTACGCCGCAAGCCACGATGATTCGCGATGCCTCCGGCAGCTTGTATGGAACCACCGTATTCGGCGGGACGGCGAACTCCGGGACGATATTCAAACTGGACCCCTCGCGGAATTTGACGGTGCTGCATCAGTTCCTCGGATCGCCGAAGGACGGCGCATACCCGTTTTTCGCGCCTCTAACCAGAGATATAGCGGGCAATCTCTATGGGGTGACGTTTGAGGGCGGAGAATATGGAAGCAAGTGTGAAATCGCCGGCGGCAGCTGTGGAGTTGCGTTCAAGCTGGACAGTACGGGTACGATAAACATCCTTCACTTCTTCACCGGCTTGAACGGAGACGGAGCAGCTCCGGGTGGCGGCCTAGTCCTTGATGAGGCGGGCGAGCTCTACGGAACAACCTCCAGAGGCGGCAATCTCAGCGAATGTCCACCTCCGACATACGGCTGTGGTGTGGCGTTCAGAGTTAAGCCATAGGGCAGTTTTGGTTCCTCGTCACTTGCCTTGCCGATGGTTTACGCAAACAGGCCTCTCTGACAATGTCGGCGGTGTCCAGCACTTTTCGAGCACACGACTGCATGCACTCGAAGAAGAGCGCCATTTCGCTCTCATTGAAGGTGTTGCTTTTCCAACCGTAGGCTCGCTGGTAATCCATTCAGGTCAGGACACTCGGTCCGACCCATGCATCTCTTCGGTCACAACCTTGATCATGATTACTACTTCGAACTCCTCT
>Ga0070762_10000250_pt1 | contig 21393 bp, 30 predicted proteins | sample HubBroMetageREF2_FD_66726 | JGI IMG/M metagenome (GOLD analysis project Ga0070762, IMG submission 66726) | Reference soil microbial communities from the Hubbard Brook experimental Forest, New Hampshire, USA - Hubbard Brook CCASE Soil... | ecosystem: Environmental > Terrestrial > Soil >...
TACTCTACTAATTCCAGGCCAAATTTATTTTATCGGTTCATTTAATGGTACGACTTTTAAAGTTTATTTAACATTGTCCGATGCATTAAGCCAAACAAACCCACAAAACGTTGATTCATCGGGAATTTTTAATACAACAGCATGGCCGATTACTAGCCCTTACTTGGGATTGATTCAAACAAAGCCTGACAATACTCAGGCAGTAGTACGTTTTCCTTCTCGTGGGAACATGGTGATGGTCATGGGCTCTATTGTAACTGAATCATGGTTTGATACTGGTACTCAGTTATTCCCTTATCAAAGAAACAATCAATTTAACGTAGATTATGGATGCATATCCCCTGCCACCGTTGCCTACATGGATGAATTAGTCGTTTGGCTTGCTCAAAATGAAAAATCTGGCCCCATTATTCTAGTGAGCGATGGTGGAACGCCAAAAAAAATTACCACAGACGGAATCGATTATTTATTTTCAACGCTCCAGCATCCAGAAGATTCTCAAGCATTTTTATATAGACAAGATGGTCACCGTTTCTATCACATTAACTTCTATTCAGACAATTTATCTTTGTTCTATGACTTTGACACAGAAAAATTTTTTCATGCGAGCGACCAAAATTTAAATTATTTCATCGCTTCAGAAGTAGCGTTCATAGGAAACCAATACTATTTTGTTTCGAAGAATAGCGGTAATCTGTATGCGTTTGACACGCAATACACAACCTACAATGATGTTGAAAGCAACACACAGCATACAGCCAGGGATTTCATTATTCCTCGTATAAGAATTTGTAAAAATGTAAGGCTTCCTTCTCAAGATTATTTTATCGCGAATGACGTAGGCTTTACAATTGAATCAGGTCAAGCGAATTATGTAGAGCAGCAAGAAACCACCCAGGCTAATTTATTTCAACTTTTGAATGGTCAGCAATTTAATTTATTGAATGGATTGCCTTTCGCTTTATTAGGGGAAGAAGATTTTCAATTAATGAATGTGCCTACTACGCCTCAGGTCTTTTTATCTGTTTCATACGACGGTGGACAAGTTTTTGGTTCAGAATGGGCTTATTCATTACCTGCGATTGGCTATAGGCGTAATAAACTTATTTTTTGGCAACTAGGGATTTGCAATGATTTTGTGCCAAAGTTCAGATTTGAGTCAATTAGTAGAATTGTTGCAACCGATGGCGTTTTAAACATAAGGCTATAGAATGGCTGCACAAACCAAACAACCACAATCGATTTTCCCAGATTTGCCGAGGCAAGTCCCTGTCATTGGAGAATCTGGTGATTTTACATCCTTATGGTCATTGGGATTCTCAGCATTATTTCAAGCATTACAAGACAACTGGAAAAATGAAGGTATTATCTTTCCTCCGCTTACAGCTGCACAAATGACTGAAATTCAAAATCTTTATGCGAGTTATGTTGGTGGAAGCTACAATAATTTAACTAGAGCATTACCTGATATAAGCGGCCAAACTGTTTACGATAAGACGACTCAAATCTCTAATCAATTTGTGATTGCCCAAGATGGCGCAGGAAATGTAATTTTAGCTGAATGGGTGCCCTTTTCTATGATGCTTACCAATTCTGGAGACCCAAATGGACATGTTGCAGGCGTTTTAAATTGGTTATGCTATGATATTGCTAATAAAAAACTTTATGCGTGTACAACGGCTGGAAATGCGGCTAATGCGGCTTGGACTCCAATTTGAGGAACGATTATGGCTCTTGACAAAAAAATGATTATGAGGCTATTAGGATATGGTGGCGCAGGCGCTCTTGAAGCAACAGGTGGTTTTTTTAATAAAAGTCCCACTAAGGAAGCCAATAAATATTTGAATCAAATTCCAGGTCAAGCCGGAAATTATTTAAATCCTTACATAGATGCGGGAAAAAATTCACTTCCACTATTACAAGATCAATACACATCTTTACTTAATTCACCAGGTCAAAAACTTAATGATATTGGTCAAAATTATCAGCAATCGCCTGGATTTAAATTTGCCTTAGACCAAGCATTAGGCGCTGGTAATCGTTCATCTGCCGCCGGAGGAATGGCCGGAAGTCCTGCGGCGCAACAAGCGAACATGGCAACAGCTACAGGACTTGCAAATCAAGACTATAATAATTGGCTGACTAACGCTTTAGAACTATATGGACAAGGATTAACTGGACAGCAAGGAATGGCTCAGATGGGACAAAATAGCGCCACAAGTATGACCGATTTGATTTCATCAATTCTCGCTCAGCAAGGCAATATGGCATACGGAGAACAATCGGCCGAGAACCAAAATTGGGGTGATATATTTGGAGATATCGCGGGTTATTTACCACTTATTTTAGGATTATAATAATGCAGATACCTACTTGGGACTATAGTAAGCCTAATCCTGAAGCCTTCAATTCTTTTGCACATTTATTGCCAAAAGCGATAGAAGCATATTCCAAAGGCAAAAAAGCATCTTATTTGCCACAGCAATTAGAAGCCGAGTTAGCATTAAAAAAAGCCCAAGGGAATCTGACTGGAGAGCAAGCAAAATACTATGGCCAAAATGTGCAATCTCAAATGGGACTACGTGCCATTCAGCAACAATTAGCTAAAGCTCAGGCCGGTAAATCAAGTGCTGAAGCTAATCAGTTGAAAATGATGATGGATTTTCTAAATAATCCTGAAGAAAATGACAATCAAGATAAAAATTCAACCAATCCTGAGGACGTAAATTTTAATCCTCAAGAATCATCTCCTGGATTTCAGAATGTATCTAATGACTCATTAAATATTGGCGGATATGATTTTAATAATCCAAATTCTTTTCAAGAGGGGACAGATGCAAAACAAATTGCAGAACATATAAATTCAAACCCTTCCCGTTCTGCATGGGGAATTGACATACCAAAACTGTCCAAAGAGGACATGAGAAATAAACTCTTATTTAAAACGGATACCTACACTCCATCTTTGAAGCAAGCTATCGAAAACCAAAATTTACAACAAAAAGGATATATAGAAAGAAGTGTTCAAAATAATAATGAGGCTAATGCTGCGACTGATTATAATCAGCTTTTAGACAGATACAATAATGCAATGGATAGAACCCTATTAGCGGGACCTTATAAATCTAAATTCCCATTGACTACATCAGAAACTCAAGAAATCGATAATCTTTCAGAAGAAATGAGGAAAACAGGAATTCGCTCATTACAAAATGCCATGCACAATGCACGTTTTTCTAATTTAGATATGCAGATTGCAGGGAAATTAAAACCTGATAGAACTTGGACACCAGAAGCCAGGCATTTTTATACAGAGTTTACTAAAGCCATCAATCATAGACTATTAGAAAAAGCAAAATTTTATCAACTCGCTGGGAATCCTAAAATGGGTCTGTCATATAATGATGCGGATTCCCTATGGCGAGCATACAATGAAAATCACCCCATTGTTAAATCTGAGAAGAGTCAAGAATTAAACGAATATAAAGACAATAATTGGATGTCATACCTCACTCCTAAAGCAATAAAATCTATAAAATTTGGCACCTACAACCCCAGAGATAAGGGGCTAATCCCTCCTTTGGATGTACTAAAAGCAGAAAGAGAAAAACGCAATAAATCAAAGAGGGCTTAATAATGACAGACGTATCGCAATTAAGTGACCAAGAATTGGATAGATTAATAGCTCGTCATGAAAAAAAAGGCAATCAGGATGAACCAGATTATAGTCAACAATATAAGCGTGGTTACTTAGACCCAGTTCGCGATTTAACTTATGGGGGCCTTCATTCTCTATTAGAAGGTGGGGAAACATTAGGAAATGTAATGACACTGGGGCATCTAAAAGACATTCCAGGTTATAATTGGTATCTTCCAAAATTAGAAAAAGGCATAGAAAAAATTAAATCTCCCTATCCATCAAAATCAGGAGATTTATTAAAAATAGCTGGAGAATGGGCAATCCCTGAAGGAATCGGAGCCAATGTTGGTAGAAAAGCAATTGTAAAAGCATTGAAAAAATATCCAATAGCTTTTACAGAGAAAGGCGCCACAAAAGGCTTAGAACGCCTAGGCATGGAGGCTTCAGAAGCAGGAGGTAAAGCTATTGCTCCAGAGACATCACAACAAGTCTTAGAAACATTAGACCTTCACCCCACTTCTGCCCTGACAAAAGGTCATATGCAAAAATTTTTAAATGAAGAGGGATTTAATCCAGCATTTGAAGGGCAGAAATTAATGGGGCAAACACACCGAGCCTTAACTAAATTTTCAGCCCCTCCGCATGATGTAACCCAAGGAAATTTAATAAATATTGAAAGACAAAGAATGATTAAAGATATGATGAAATATTTAGAAGAAAAGGTTGCTCCAAATAAAGGAAAGGAAATGAGGCTCGAACAACAGAGATATAAAAATTATAAAAAGTTGCAAAAAAATATTTATGAACCAGCTAAAAAATACGCAGCGCCTTTTGGCATTGGATATGAATTATTACATCTGATATCTAAATTATTAAAGCATTAAATATCTATATCTTTATTGCCGTTATTTGTCATGTAGACCAGCAATAACCAAACTGCTATACCTAACAATGCAAACATAATATTCTCCAAAAGTTAAATTCATGAGCATATTATGATTATTGGCTTATCATGTCAATTGATATTTCATACTTATATACTATAGACTCTAGTATGTTTAATTCGTCATTTGAGACTTGGCTCATTCTTCTATCTCAATTGGGTCGGGAATGCAGAAATGGGTTATTTTAAAATCATCCTCTTGTTCATCGCATGATGAACTAAATGAACCATAATCCCAATAATCAGTTATCCATCGAGCTGTTATATATTCATCCCAACCGTCTTTGTGCCAAATTCTGCAAATGACCCAGGATCCTTCAAGAGGAAGATATTTCTTAACTGAATACCATTTCATTCTATTTCCTTTATTAAGATTATTATCTCATCTTCTCTATAGAGGGCTGGTATTTTTCCCGTAATGACATCTTTAAATACCTCATAAATAACAGCTGCCTCATATCCAGAATCATCATCCATTTCGGCAGAGTATACCCGAAGGACTTCATTATCAGTCAATAAGTTTACGTATTCCCACTTAGCATCATATGACCTGTATAAGCCAACTATCTTAGATAAATCAACGCAGCCTTCTGTATAATATCCCAAACTGGTTTCCCAAATTAAAAATTTTTTCATTTTTCTTCCTTGTGCTGGACAGCATTTATAGAAGGCGGTAAATCAAATTTAATTTCATACAATTTTTCTAAATCTTGTTTAGTTTTACATCTAAAAATATTTTTTTCACGATTAATATCACCAATTTTTATGTATTTTTTGTGATAATATCCAGGACCATCATCGTATTGACTTAATGTATATCCTTGATATTTCTTTTTTAGTACCAATTCAATTTTTAAATATCCACACGCTTGTTTGTATACGGAATCACGAATTAAGGGTTCTTTTTCCCACTTTTCTTTTAAATCTGTATCAGATCGCTTATTCAATCTGATAAAAGATGGATAATCAGATGGATTTATAAAAGGAGATTTAGAAGGCTTGCAGAATGCGGTTAGATTAGAAATAAATAATTTACTAATATCATTAACAATTTTTTTCGTTGGTATCATTCTGCTTCCTTGTGTTGATTAGCCCTAACTTCGGATAAAGATTCCATCAAAACCTCTTCTATCATATCTAAGACATAAGGATATAATTTACTTTTAGGAGCTGCATATTTGTCTGTAAAGTCCAATAATAACTCTGTGATTTTTATTTTTAATCCAAATTTAGTTTCCTGTTTTAAGCTTTCTATTTCATCTTTATTTATATTAGTATCAATATATTGCCAATATAAAACTTGCTCTAAATCAAAACCCATTCCAACAGGAAAAGGAAGAGGAGATGTGAACCATAGTCTCTTTCTTGCGGTGTCATTCTCGTATTCATAATTAAGTGAAACTACACAAAATGCATTAAATAAATTGTTATCTATATAAGCTAAAACTGGTCTTTTCATTTCTGGAAGAAGGGTTGTTGTTTTATTCCATGACATTATCATGCATCCTTATGTTGATGGAAATTAATAAATAAGAATGGAGATTGTTGAAATTTAAAAAATTTGTCAAGGACTATAACTTAGGGTCTGTAGCCTTTTCCTAAATTTACATCCCCCCATGAGTACCCAGGACTTTGATCAGATTGTAAAATACTTAACTTTTTCATGGATAGGTCGGGTGGGTCCATGTACATTAGTTTTCTTCTATAACTATTTAATATACGTTGTGACTCAGGATTAAACATAATTCCATACTCTGAGCACATATAAGCACTCAAAGTATACCTCAAATATTCGATGTAAGCTGTATCAAAACCTTGATTCGCATTATTAATAAAAGAGTAATAAGTAAAGTTAGGAATATTATTAGGATTAATCAGCGTCACGGTATTAATGCCAGTGCCAACGCTTGTAAACGGAATATATGTCCCAGTTTGGGCATTAAACAACGTTGTAGCCACGCAAAAGGTAGTGGCACTACTTGGCACCGCATAATAAATAACGCCTGCTGTAAGCCCTCCTGGCAGCGTTCCTGAAGGCACAGTCCCTGTAGGATTCGTAAAAATAATTTGGTCACCTAGCGTCAAATTCGTAGGCGCTAATAAACTAATAACCAAAGAGAAACTAATAACATTCCCGCTTCCTGCTGCGTAAGGTACAAATATATTAGCTTGTGCATTCGCCAATGAAGTCGCCACATAAAAGCTCGCTTGATTGATTGGAACTGCATAATAAGTAGTGCTCAATGAAAGAGTTGCCGGGATACTACCTCCTGTAAACTGGACTTGTTGTCCAAAACACATGGATTGTCCTTTTAGGCTAGTCATTGTAGGCGGCGTATTAATTACTAAAGCGCTCGCATTTCCGCTAGTGGCATTAAACGCTGTTGTCAATTGAGGCGCACTAAACGTCTGAGATTGGCCTGCAGGCAGTGTTATATAGGTCAAATCGGTATTAAGACTAACATCAGTCAAAAATATTTTGGCTTTAAGCTTAATCGGATAATTTTGGTCTGGGATAAAGTACATCCCTAACGTGCCTCCGCCTACTCCTCTTTCATAGTTCCAAGAAAAAGGTAATGTAGAGATATTATCAACCCGAGATGAACCGAAATAATTTGTACGACTTGTTTGAACCATCGGATAACGTACAACCCCTAAATTAAAGGTGGATGTTTCTATCTCGGCTACATAAGGCAAAAAATAAAATTCTTGTTCGGGAGTCGCATTAAACTCAATATATTGCCAATAAGGGATTAAATCGGTTTCAATTTGTTTGAAATTAAGCAAATCATTAAGCATTTGTAGACCATCGGCGATTTGGTCTCCCGTGGGATATTGAAGATTTCGTGCAACGATTCCTGAAAGAAACCAGGAGCGTATTATTAAATCTTGTGCAGGATAGGTCATAACGCGCTCCTTTTAAAATACCATTTCGTTATAATCAACGAAATGGTAGACCATATTCCTAACATCAGGAATATGGTTCTACGATTAGAGGGCATAAGAAAACCCAGCCACAGAAATGGCTACTGTATCGGAAGCAGAACTTACTTTATAACGTATCACTGGAGATAATACCGATGAAACAACCAAGTTATTAACCCAAACATCCGATACTGTTGTCACTGGAACCGACCCGACTTGTCCGGTAATTTGTGCTTGAAAGTTACCGCCACCATCTTTATATACACCCGCTAATTGCAAATTATTTCCTGCGGCATTAGGAACATATGAAGTATAAATTTGCGCGATAAAGTTACCAATCGGCAACGGAAACGGCGGTGTATTTGTACTTTCTGCGCCTGGCTCTACTATCGGAACTATGCCCGTTAAATTAACAGTGGCATAAGATGTTGAAGACCCAGAAGCTATAGGAGTAGCAATCGGAGTGCTATAAATCATTCGTCTATAGGAAGAATTCGCACTATAAGCAATATCTCCTACAACAAAGTTAGCACTTCCGTCTGTAGGCCAATATCCAATTAAACGATAGGAGTCATAGCCTAGTGGCATCAATGGCTGCGTATTAGAAGCCAACGAAACAATCGCGCCTGTGGGCTGATAATAGCGAGAATCCCCAATCAAAAATATTGAATACATAGTATTTGCAGCAGGACTTCCGGTATCTAAACCATTTAACCCATTTGCACCAATGTATATAGAAACTGGAGCTGGTGTTAGCTGGCCTGCAAAATTTGGACTTCCAATAACTAAATCCATAACATCGTTAGAATCACGACATTGTCCTGCCGTTAAATCTAAAGTTTGTGAAGCAGGATAAAGCAATTGTAAGCCAGTAATATATAAAAACGGTAAATTATAAATTGGGTCATTTTGTACTTGTGGTGTAGCCATTTTTAATCCCCTCAAAATCGATGGTTTTAGAAAACTGATGCGTAGTTTCCCAGAGGCATCAGCCTTATTTTTAGCCTTGCGACAATGGTATAATAAACCGCATTGAGTACTCTGGTACAATCACAGAACCATGCGTCTCATCATAAATCATCCCCGTTTGGTTTTGACCGAAGATAGAACCATAGGTCAAACGCAATGAAGCACCTGTATCTGGATCATGCTCGTTTGCTGTCGGGAACGGTGACTGTTCTGGTAGCATCGGCATAGCGAGATACAGGGCCTCTCCGCCTAAAATACCACCGCATCTATGAGAGGGCAGTCCACTCACTTGCATGCCAGCTTGCAATGCATTATTTAAGTTTTGATTTTGACCACCAGCCCAGTTTAGAGCAGGGGTAATAGTGATGGTTACATCGCCACTACCATTGGAGGCTGCATTTGCCACAGCTCTAAATTGTGTTGGATTGGCGCTTGGAAAATGGCCAATCCATGTCAAGTAACGCATATTAGGCTTACCTGATACACCATCATTAAACTGGAATAAATCTCCAGCAAATACGGCATTCGCATCACTGACACTTGCCCCACTAAATGTTAATTGTGTAACTGATTGTCCTGTAGGGTCATTAGTGCTAATCAATGTCAAAGTTTGTCCCAATACGCCAGTATTACCAGAAACGTGTATGGGCATTAAGTTGGATTGATAGTAATTGACTAAAGGTGTCCCGAAGTCACCGATTTCCCATGAGAGCGCGATGCTATCATTTCTGTGCGGAACGAACTGATTTAGACCATTTCCTACAATACTTGGAACAACTGAATCAGGAAGATACACTTTCATGCCTTCAGCTACAGAGCCGTAGTTTTTGAAAAACATTACGGCCTGGGCGATTTGTTGGTCAATTCTGTTCAAATGAGGTCGTTAATCTCAATCCGCCTTTCGGCTGCTTCTAGTCGCCTAGAAGTTCAGACTATATCTTCACCCTTTCGGGGCTCGGCGCTTCCACTCACTTGAGTGTACTCCCTTTCGGGATAGTCGTTGCACCTTCTGCTTTCGCAGCTTGGCTCAGGATTGTCTACTTGAGGTTTCCCCTGAGTTCACCGAGTTTCATCTGCCTATTTCTAAGCAGCGAGCCTACCATTTAAGCTACTTAACGCCGTACTACCATTTCCAAAATATCGATAAGGACCAGAAAACGTATTGGTGGTTCCATCTAACTGACTGACTACGCCTGAATCCCAGTTTAAGGCTATATTACCTTCTATTAACGCAGACAATTCAGCAATCGCACTCTTACCAAATACTCTCATATAATCCTCTTCACCTTTTTCTAAGTTGAAGATTCTTTGTTGAGCAGTTACGGCAAAAGAAGTGTTGTTAGATTGGTCACAAGCAAGTGTTTGCACTCTTTGAACCGCTGGCTCAAATGATGCAACTAAACCTGCCGCAGTAGTAAAGCGTGGAGGCAAATCAAAGGTCACAGTAGAACCTAAGTTCGCTTGAATTTTATCAAAATCTTTGAATTTTGCATTTGCTGTTGCGATGTGACAGCATAAGTTTTGCAACAAAGCCAACCCTGAACGTTGATAGGTTTGGACCTGTTGGAGAATATTCGCTGGAAAAACTGCCATTTTAGCTACTCCTAACTATTTATTTAATAATTCGGATAGCAAGCAGCTAATTATCAAGCTCTATATTTTGCTTTTAATTCTGGCATCGATAACACGCTACTCGAATCCGTTCCGACGTTAGAAGAACGTTGCTGATTTAAAGGAGTATTCGTTTCTCGATGACCTGTCACACTTTCATTCTTTTTAATTGAGTCCGATAATCGGTTAAGTTCGTAGAGCGCCTCTTGTGGAAAGTCTCTAGCCGTTAACTCAATCTGGGCCAATTTAGAACGATTTTTGCTTAACTCATAAAGCACATCACTGGCATTTTCTAAATTCTCTGCAAGCATATGTACCGTATTTGGAAAGCGTCTAAGCTCTAAGTCACCAGTCACTTTGTCAAAGTCATCATATTTCTGTTTTCCAACTTCAATCTTGTCGTAAAAATTCTTCACGATTCGCTTGGCAGCTTGCTCTTCGGCATTACTCTGAGCTTCTTGTATCCATTGGTCGCGCAACCGTTGTGCTTCTTCAGCCGCTAGTCGTCTAAATCTTTCTTCATTAAATTCTGATGAAGACTCTTTATACACTGGTGCTGCTTGTGCCTCTTGCTGCATAGAGCGTTTATAGTTCTCTACCGCTCGATTGGCCGCTTCTTGTTTAGCTCGTCCAACGATTTCATTAACTTCAGATTGCCTCAACATCTTCTCTTGTGGAGTCGATGTTTCGCTGCTCGTCGGTGCAACATTAGTATCTGCACTTTGATTCAATACTTCTTCCATATCACTTCGTCCTTAGCTGTTAACCCCGCAACGGTTCACCTCAATTGTCGATTGAGTATCGGGCTATTGCCCCACCACGGTGATTTCATCCCCGTTAACGCACGGGTTGCGATAAGGTGCTTCAATCCTAGAAACACCTTATGTTGATAGAGTAGATATTCGTCTCATTGATTGCAAAATTCTCTAAATGTTCTTATCATGTAGTAGTAAAATTATTAGGGAGTGATATGATTTCTATAATGGGGAAGGAATTTCTTACAGATAAAGAAGCCTCAGCAAGATATGGCTATTCACAAGCTTGGTTTATTAAAGCTCGGTCAGAAAAATATGGGCCTAAATATGTTCAAATGAAAGAGCATGGGAGAGTTTTGTACCCTCTAGAAGAAACCGATAAGTGGTTTAAAAACAAGATGGATGAAAAAGAATAAGGAACAAGCAATGCGCATAGACGAGCTACCAATAAGCGATGAAGTTATTAAAATTCTTATTAGAAAAGGCAAAATATTTGATGTTGAAGAATTATTAAAAAAGTCCAATAAGGAATTACTTGGAATACATGGGATTGGAAAATCTCAATTGAAATATATCAAAAAAGCATTGTATTGGTTTATTAAATCTTCAGAAATCAAATTGCAAAAAGATAGGTTACTTTCTGAGATGCAAGCCATGTTTAAAGAATTCTCTATACCCTTAAAACATGAAATAAATGAATTACGCACAATATTGTTAGAACAATACAGGTTAATTCAAAGTATACAAATAGAAAAACAACCAGAAGGAATAATGAAAATAATAAATGAAAAAATACCAGGATTTTCATCTACTATGTACGATATTTATAAAAAATTAGAAGAAAAAGAATGACAGAATATGAATTTAAGCAAATGCTTGGAAAATATGCCGAATCTATTTTTATGGAGATTTGGGGGCCAATTGAAAGCAAAATATCATTACAAATACAAGATGTAGATAAGTTGCTATCAGATTTTAGAGAAAAACTACAATCCATAGACCAAAGACAACGCCAACTTAGACGCGATTTTACTAAGTTAGATGATAAAATTAACATACAGCTAGATCACATGAGTGATGCAATAGAAAAACAAAAAGAACTTAACATCTCTCTTAGTGAGGAGATTCTAGAAGAAGTTAATGAAGATATTAAATTAGCTATTGAATACGGCAGAAAGATTGATGAACTCTATGAGAAAACATTGAAAATATCTAATGTAAGTCTTAAAGACTTCGATTCAGTAATACTTGAAGCAAAATCTGTTATTAAACATGAATGTGACCTAAGAATTATAGATATTCTTAATCTTGATAAGAATTTTAGAGAACTAGTGCGCCTTGCAGATAAAAGTTTGCGCGATCATCAGCTTTATAAAAATATAGAAGAACCAACTAAAATTATATTTTAAATAAGCCACTCCCACTTTCTTAGAGGAGTGGCCCATGTTATTTACAGAACCGTAAAATCAATTAAAACACTACATACGAAATTTCTATAGTTCCATCCAAAGGAGATACCCCAGAATTATTATAGATAGTTATGGTTGCAGAACCGCTGCCTGGTACACATTTTAGAGTAATGTTATTTTGAGTATTCGTTCCACCTGCATACTGAAGTATTACGCTATAGGTAGAGTCAAGAATAAAATCATTACTCCAAGCAATCGAATAACTTGCAGAAGCTCCTGTCGTTAACGAGGAAGTAGTAATTGTACCTGCTACTCCGTTCGCTGTTACAGACCCCGCCGCTTCCGTGCCATTAACTTTTGCAAGAATAATGCCAGAGCCGTCAGCCATTGCATTATTAGCAGTAAGCGACATGATAGCATTACCCGCAATGCCAGAATCAGCCAAAACGGTGTTTGTGCCTAAATCAGCGATAACAACATTTCCACTGACTAAGGGAGCGGATGAGCTGATAACAGGTATCAAACCTGGCGTTCCAGAACCCAAGCCAGAGTCCGCCAATACGTAAATATTATCGCTAGCTAATCTAGTATCAGTGGTTAATGTTGTACTAAACCCACCAAAAGGAGTGGCCGCAACTGCAATCGTAAAATTACCTGTGGGAGAATTTGTGTTGAAAAGAATTACCTCTCCAGGCGCACCAGACCCTCCTGCATTCCCTACTACAAATGAGCCGTTCTGTAAATCTAAATTCCCGGTAATAATGGTTTGATTGGCCCCAGGGTCTAACAATACAACATTCGTTGTAGTAGCTATAGTATCCACAGGAATACCAGAATCCATCATTTTACCAGCGGTTCCGACGTTCATAGGAAAATTACCGTCGACAAACGGAGTTGTTGTGGCAGCTATCAATAACTGTGACTGTGCATTTCCTGGGTCTGGAATATGAACCTGACTGGCCTGACCAAAAGCATCGTTTGTTAATTCAACCGCAAAATTTCCGCTGTTCGCTGTAGGCACAACTTCAAAAACGCCAGTATTAGCTACATCGTTGTTAAGGATTAAACTTCCACCTACAAATTCACTCCAAGCACCTACTGAACCTGCTTGAATATTACCACTAGTAATAGCTGTCCCAGGATTTTGACCTAAATCTCCATTTGTATCTGTATAGGTCGCTATATGATTTAAAGTGGTCGGCGTTGTAACCGAGGGGATACCTGCAGCAGATTTTCCAGAATCCACCATCTTTCCAGCGGTTCCGCTCGCAACTGGAATATTTCCAGAAACAAACGGAGTGGCACCTGCAGCCACTAATAGCTGACCAACCGCATTACCAGGGTCCGGAATATTAATTGTAGATGCTTGACCCATTGGGTTATTGCTAATTACAGTAGCTGTATTTCCTGTATTAGCAACTGCAGCTAAGGACAAGCTGCCTCTTGCGGCAGTACTAGGAAAGGAGGTTAATCTACCCGCAGTCCCGCTCAATCCCGCTTGAATATTCCCACCACTGATTGCAGTGGCTGGGTCTTCAGCTAAATGCCCGTTTGTGTTTGTATAAGTAGCAATATGATTTGCTGTAGTAGGCAGTGTAACGTCTCCAGCGCCACCAGTTGTCACGAGCACAATCTGACCATTTGAAAACGTTACAGCAAACTGCCCAAATGTCCCGGACTGAGTCGTGGGATTAAAACTATACAAAATATTTAAAATATCTGTCGTAGCAAGCGGAAATCCTTCTAGATTTTCAGCCGACAAATAGCCTGGAGTAGTTACCGTTGACAAATCATCTCCAACGACCATGTATTTAGTAGTTGGAAATACACCAGATGAACCCGCAAGAGCGAGCGGAAGTTGGAAGATATTAGCCATTTTTTATGCCTTTCTAGGAGTTAATTGACCACCGCCACGCTTGAAACTACTGTGTTCGTGGCTACCTTTACCATGCTTCCAACCGCCTGCCATGCTACCATTATGGCCTTCATAATCTAGTCTATCATGGCCATGTTGCATTACTCTTTTAATAGCAGCGTGAGAATCGCATTGTATTTTACCTTTGCGTCCATGGTCATCATGAACCATTTTGTTATCTATCATCTTATGTTTTGAGCTATATTCACTCATTTTAGGTCTCCTATTACCAGCCGGCTAAAGTTATGACGCCATTGCCATCAATAGCGACAGAGAAAAAATCAAACCCATTATCAACAGAACCACCGTTTTGTAACGAATAATTATAAAACATCATTATGATGCTATTATTGGATAAAGGAAAGCCTTCCATAGTAATCTCATTGAGATAACCGGGTGTCGTCACGGCATCATAATTATCTTGAGTAGCCATGAATCGTAAGTCTGGAATGCATCCCGTAGTTCCGATAATGGGGGTTGGGGGCGTTACGATTCTAGTCATGATGAGACCTCAGTTTTTTAAGAGTTTCTGCAAGAACAGCACGCTTTCTGAGTGTTGGATTTCTACTATGCTCAGCTTTTTTTAACTTTTTTTCAGGAATTTTTTTACCTTCTGGCACATGAAGACTTTTATGCAATGCGCCAGGATGTTTTATTGCCTTCGAAATCCACTTTTCGCTCACTTTTATCTCCTTGTGGTTTTCAAAATACCAGGCTTGACAATCTTTCGGCGTGTTTTATTAGTATCTTTAGCAACAGGCTTAACACTTTTTGCCGTGGCTTTTACAGCCGTTCTTTCTATTTTAGACTCGCGTCTGTTTTCGGGGACGGCTTTGCCTTTTCTTGAACTTCTTCTTGACGTAACATCCATTTTTCTATCCTCAAAAGTCGGTTATGGATAAAACTCAGTGCCTTTAGCATCTCTTCAATTTCTTCAGACTTCACTGTCTTATCTTTCTCATTCATTTTTTTAAGCATTCCTTTTTTTTGATAAGTAAGCAGGATGACTTTCACCTTTAGATATTTTCTCTGCTTCTTTAACAACTCGTTCCCATTCATCAACTTGTTTATCTGTCATGGGAACTTCATACTTTTCTTTAGGTGTACCTTGTCTTTTTTTTCTGGCTTCAGTTTCGGCCATCTGTTTTTTAGCCATTTCACTAGGCTTAAACTCTATCATGACAGACTCCTATTTCTTATGACTTTTTTTTGCATGATACTTAACCATTTTTATATGATGCTTAAGCTCTTTTACATGGTGCTTTGCCATTTCTTTATGATGTTTATGCATTTCATGCTTGGCTTTATGTTCATGTTCTTTTTTGTGATGCTCTTTCTTTTCGTGCTCTTTTTTCATTTTATGTTCCCCTTTTGGATTCTTTCTGACATGCTCTGGTAAAGATTTAAAGTTTTTAGTGTGCGATGCAAATTCTTCGGCAATCTCTGGGTGCTGTGAAAACATGAAACGTTGTTGACTTTTAGAAACAAATGGCATCATTAACTCTTATTCTTAGAATCCCAAACATCCCCATAAAACTTACGTCTTTCTTGAGCATTCGCCCCATCCATATGGGTTCGCATACTTTGCTCAAGTTGATTATCATTTATTTTATATTTTTTTTTCAGTTCTGACGAGTGATAATTGTGCAATTCATACCACGTTATTTTCTTCGTCTCTCTGTTCGTCATTTTCTTCCTCTTTTTCCATGTTACTATTAAAGAAGTCTTCAAACGGTCTCCCCGTCATTTCTTCGATAAACTGTTTAAACGATATAATTTCACACAAACTCATTTCAAACCCTACTATAATTTTCTTTTTCACTATTATGCCGATGATGCATGTCAATGTGCTTCATCTTTAAATCTGAATCAACTTTATAATGTTCGGTATGCGCTTTTACAAGCTGTACATGCGCTTGCTCTTTGCTAATTTCAATGTCTGCATCAACTTTTCTTTCTTCAAGTTCAAGTTTTTTCATTTCTACCATGTGCTCTAATGAATCTTTCTCTTTTTCATGCTGTAATTTTGCAATATCTACTTGCATTTTCATAGCTGCAGGATTTTGTTGCATTTCTTGTTCTTGCATTTGCATGGCTTTCTGCTTCATTTGTTCTTGCTCTTGCTGCCATTCTTTGACCATGGATTTTAATTGTTCTATTCCTTTGCCTTCCATGTTGTCTAGAACAAAAGATAATCCTTTGCTGGCGATAAATTGTGAAAATTCTGGCGACATGCCCATCATTTCCTTGACCATCATGATCGTTCTTGACTTTTGAACCTGGAAGCTTGCGCCTGCTTTAACCACTACGTTTAATGCGTTGGTGTCAAAGTCAAAAGGCATCCCATCTTGAGTATTGAGCTTCACAAAATGGCGCTTACCTTCATCATCTAAAATTGGAAGCGTACGCGGGGTTTTATAATATTTAGGTAATAAGTCTACATAGATTTGGGCGGCACGTTGTAAACCTTGCATAAATCCCACTACATATGGCATAGCGGCTGAATTTGATTGAGTTGCCCCCTCTACTATAGCCACGCCTGATAATTGATTGTTATTAATCCCTAATGCTGCATCATATGAGCCTAGTATTTGTTCAACTAATGAATCAGCGCCTTGAAACGCTTGCATAATCTCAGGAGGCGCAGGAACCTTTTGTACTTCTCTGATTGGGTTTTGGATAGGTTGGTCTGGGTTTCCTTCGTGAACTGAGTTAAAGACGTAAACATTCGCATGCTGCGGAGAATCGTAAGCGGCCTGAAACTCTTCTTCTTTAGGTAACGCCTCTTTAGCAACCATTAGTTTTGCTTGCGTTTCGTTTTCGATTTCGTTGGCTAAAGAAATACCTGAGAAGTTTTTAAGACGTTGTGCGCCTTTGGCATTATAGACATAAGGGCGAGTGACTTGCCGAACATTTCCATTAGTGGGGTCTTTAACCATGACGCTCGAACCATCCACGAACACCAACGGTAACATAGAATAATCCGTTTGAACATATTCAATAACTTGATTGTCGATAACTCTGTATCTATCAATTCTGTCAAGGATAGTCTTTCTGGGCTTTCCGATTTGAGCAGGCGGCATTGTAATATCATCCCACTCATCTATCATCTTATTATATTTTTCGAGCGTCATCACCTTGCCCATTTCATTATTATCGTCTCTGACTTTAACAATGGTCACTTCTTTTTTTATTTTTTCGTAGTAATCAGCGATTAATAGTATCTCGGTATTATCATTCATATAAGACCAATTAAAGCCAGAAAAATCGCGCCTAAAGCTTAATGTGTTTACAGGAATGTCTGGGTACTCTTCTTGAAACTCATCTTTGCTTTTAGGGAATAATTCAGCGCAAAATTGTCCATCGCCTTTGTGAGAATATTTGGCAACCTTATCAAATACGCAAAGCGTAGGCTCGGCTCTATCTATTTTTATTACTTGTTCCATGGACATTGCATTGGCATAATCGGTAAATACTTTTAATACCCCAAAGCCCCCTGCTAGAACATCTTTATAGACTTGGTATCGTGTATGATGGTTGTCAATGTCTAGAAATAAATGACGCAAGTGCATTTCGACCACTTTTAGAGTAAGCCAGTCGTTTTGAAACTCATCATCGGCAGTCACAAGTATATCAGGTTCTTGTTTGCTCATCTCGCCCAATAATCGACTAATTCTAGATTCAACGATGTTAAATTGAAGCTGCGGACGATTCATCGTTTGTAACATCGTCACTTCATCATTGCTTAAAGATGATTCGAAAACGAACTTTATGAAATCGTTATAACGGTCATAGTTTTGTTTAAAATAATCATGCCCATTTCTAACACGCGTTTTGATTTTACTTAATCTATCTTGATGTTTTTGTGCTACTCTCATAAAAAAAGGTCCCTTGATATTTTTTATTATTGGGAATAAGCAGCTTTTTTAAGTCTCGCTAGTTTATTATGATTGAATGTTAGTTTTTTTGCTAGCTCGTTGTAATCTGTTTGTGCAACTGATGCATTTATAATGGTTTTGTCGATTAATGCAAGCTTAATGGCATCGCAAAGGGTGTCCATAATGTCATCGTGTCTGTGTGTATCGTTTGCAGTAATCTTGCTGATATGATTTAAACACATCGTTTGGTGTCTAGCTCCATTAGTAATAGAGATTAATTTTGAGGCAATGTATGGCTGAACCTCTAAAAATCTTTGAGTTTTGCTTCCCGATGCTTTTGTGCGTTCTATTTGACGTATTTGTAATCCACGTAATTCTTCCAAAACTGAAACCAGCGTTACGCCCGTGGATTTTTTTTCTATCGCAGCTATTAGCGGGGGCTTTGTGTGTATCATACATCCTTGCCAAAACTCTATAAATGTTGGCTTTAAATCTTTGGGTTCGATTCGAATTTCTAAACAGTCTAGCCAGTGTAAAGCATACTGCCCTGTTTTTTTGCCCATGGTTTCTACATTATAGATTCCCCAAAAACTAAATACGGTCGCGTCATTATATGATTTTGTAGTTTCCGCGGTGTCTGCCGTTATAAAAGTCATCAGCATTTCTGGCTCTTGGTCTAGTAACGCTATCCACTCAGGCTTAAAGAGAGCGCCTCCAGCAGGAAGTGGGTTTTGCTGATATTGACTTGCGAAAACATATGGAGATTTATCTTTGAGAGCTAATAGTTTTTCTTTAGGTGTTTTTTCAGGATAAAGTGCGTTTCCTGCCTCATCTAAACTCAATAATATAACTGATGTCCATTCATCGGTATCGTTTCCAGAAATTAAATAATTAGCCAGATCATCTTCATGTACCCGCTGTCCTATATGTATGATCGGAACATTCAAACCTCTAGCGCGCTGGCGGATAGTCACATCATAATTATCTATTACAGACTGCCTGATGGTATCACTACTTGCTTCTGAGGGCTTATGTGCGTCATCAACAATTACAGCCCCACTAAACCTCTTTTGGGCTGGATATCCGCCATCTCTACCCGTTACAGGCCCACCACTCCCGAACGCAGCCACAGCACCACCAGCAGTAGTTTCAAAAAACGCCTTAGCTTTGCTATCGTGCTTTATTGATACATCAAAAAGATATTTATAATGAGGCATCTGAATAATACGCTTAATAGTAGATGTATGGGTAGTAGCTAAGTCAACGGCGTAACTAATATATAAAAAACGACAATCTGGGTAATGAGTAAAGCACCATGCAGTCCAGAAAGAAAGCAATGTAGATTTTCCACTCCCTGGTTCAATATTGATATTTAATCGATGATTAGGTATTTCCAGTCGAAAACATTTTGTCAATTCGCGGCATATGGTTATATGATGTGATTCTCGACCCAATGGATCGCTGATAATAAAAGGTCTTCCTGTCAATAAAGGATAAAAGAATTGTGTAAATCTAAGCAAGCTACCTCTGAGCTCGGATGCTAGCTGCTCTTTGTCTAAATCAATCATTATAATTTGTCCGGCAATTGCATCTAGTTTTCTAAATCCGAAGCATGTTTGAATCCATCAGAATATGTCATAAATAGGAGCGTCTACATAAATTTATTTAACAGTATCAGAGAGATTAGCGTCGCTCAACAATCTTTCCAAATCTAAAAGAGCTGATTTGTATCCTACATTATAACCACAGGAGAAACTAGCAGGTTCAGTATGAACGAGTGTAGGCAGTTTATTGGCTATCTCTGCTAATTTATTGTCTATCCAGTCGTTTATAATAGGCATAATAGGGTCTTAAGTTGGTTTATATAGATATCATCTTAGATATGATTTCTATTGATATCAAATGCCCATTGTCGCGCATGAGGGCTGCATGCTAAAAAATCTTATCCAGAATGGGTATAATGAGGTTTTTATCTAAATAAGATGCGCATCGGGTTAAAAATCCTTTTTGTTTTTTGCGTCTAGTTTTTCTTTGAGTTCTTGGAGTTCTTGTTTTAATCGGTCTCTGTCGGCGGTTAAGTCCTCGACCTGTTTAGCGTCTCCATATATTTTAGGCGCCATTTTAGACGCATGCCACCTAAGAATTTCGAAGTCTAATTTAGCCTTTCCGAGCATTCCTGCGTCTATTTTATCGTTACCATCCTTATCCTCGTGAATAGGGATTTCGCCCGTTATATCAAGCATATAATCGGCTAAAACAGTGGCTTGGAGCCTGCGTGACTCTAAATATTGTTCGGAAAAACCTGGGACTTTTGCTATCCATTCGTATATTGTTGATACATTTGGGAATCTTTCGTCTCGGGCTGCTATTTTTCTTAACCCATGGGGACTAGTTGCTATAGCGTTACAAACATGCTCCGCAAGCTCAGGAGTATAAATACATGGTCTTCCTCTCGGATTTCCTGTTGGTTTACTGACCATTATAAACCTCAAGCTATTTTATAAAATTCAGATTCAAAAAGCTTTTCAGCCTCCACTTTATTCACATTGCTCTCAGAAACAATCTTTTTAATCGCGTCACGATATTCTTTGCTTCTTTTATCAATCTGTATATTTTTCTTTTCATTTTGAAGCTCATCATCATTTTGTTCATCACAAGGACAATCTTCATAAATCATTCCTAAACCCATGACTTTTCCGCTTCCATAGCATTTTTGACACAACATTTTTAACCCAATTTAATCTTTATTTATAGATTTAGTATGCTTTATACATTTATTTACGTCAACTGAGTTTATCCACAAAATCTGTGAATAAGTTCGTTGATAATTTTTTTTAGATATTTTTATGATACGTGGCTTGACATGCTATGATATATTGCGTATCATGTCCTGGTTAAACATAAAAACAGGAGAAATAAATGAACAAGACAGAAATAGAAATAAATGGCGAACAATATTATATCGTTCGTACTTACTCTGCGGGGGTATTTGCTGGATATATTGAATCACGTAATGGACACGAAACAGTAATGCGTAATGCAAGAAGAATTTGGAAATGGGCAGGAGCTGCTTCGCTATCTCAACTAGCCATGGAGGGAACTAGTGATCCCGATAATTGTAAATTTCCATGCGAGGTTAGTCGAATTATATTATTAAATACTATTGAGATTATAGAGGCTACAGAAGCCGCTAAGAAATCGATTCAAGAGGTGGCAATATGGAAGGCATGATTTATGACTATGGGAATGACGAAGACTCTGGTGATGGGTCCGGGTCCGGCTCCGGGTCTGGCTATGGCTATGGCGGAGCCGATGGTGATGGCTATGGCTATGGCGCAACCAATGGCT
>Ga0070762_10000254_pt1 | contig 21171 bp, 26 predicted proteins | sample HubBroMetageREF2_FD_66726 | JGI IMG/M metagenome (GOLD analysis project Ga0070762, IMG submission 66726) | Reference soil microbial communities from the Hubbard Brook experimental Forest, New Hampshire, USA - Hubbard Brook CCASE Soil... | ecosystem: Environmental > Terrestrial > Soil >...
AGCCCTTTCCAAGGCGCTGGGTTCAACTTTGCACAGGTACCCTGGTGGATGTGTGCGGGTTCGGAAGCCGTAGCCGGCTCGTTTTTCACTTGCAGCTTCACTTTCAAGCCGGCGGAAGTGTCGTTCAGGAAGGCTTGACCGTCTTGCTTCGAACCATTTTGTGCGCCGAGATTAATAGTCATCGCGTGCGGTGACATCGCATTGTTAACGCTGTTCATCGTATTCGTCGCGGCGGAAGCTTGCGCCGCAAAAGCGAGAACGATTGCCGGTACGAGGAGCGAACGCCCAAGTTTCACAAAGATACCTCCAAAAAGCTGGATTGCGCTTGGAGGCCCATTTACCCCGGCGCGATGCTCTCCACACGTGGAGACGGAGCTTCCCTCGACCGATCGGCTAGAACGGGAAGTCGGCTTGCGTTAGCCCGACGTTGGTTTTGAGGTCGGTAACGTTTTCGTCGAGGACGATCTGCGAGCCGGAGTAAAGGATCTGGCGGACAGGCCAGTGCGTCTCTTTCGATAGGTAGAGAATTTGGTCGGAGATCCCGTTATTCGAGGCCGGATCGGTGACCTTGAGCTCGATACGATCGGTCTGCACCCCTTGGATCTTCCCCCCATCGAGCTGCGTGAGCTTTCCGGGAATCGTCGCGTAGTCGTCGACGATCCGCGGCAGCAAACCCTCGGGGATCGTCACGCCGCGCAGTGAAACGGCGCGGGGATCGTGCAGGCTGATCTTCATGTGAATGCCGGAAAAAAGGCCGCCTTGATGCCCGCTGACCTGATCGCCGCCTATCCAAACCCCGCCGGAGCCTTTGCCGTCGCCGTCGAGGATCAGCGTCTTGACATAATGCGGCTTCATGAACTCGTATTGGTAGACGCGGTCTTGGGTCATCGTGCCTTTTGCCTCGTGAACGTGCAAGACACACGTGTAGTCGTTGATGCCGGCGAACGCTTTGTCGAACGCCGCAACTGCGGGTGCCTCGTTCGCACCCCGCGCCGCGAAGCAACTCACCCCGACGAGCGCAATGCAAAGTGACAACGAACGTCGGATCTTCACGGTTCTCTCCTCAAACTTTAAGCTTGCTGCGAAGTGGGCTGAGCGCTCTCGTCTATCAACAGCGTACCGTGCTTGCCTTCGACACCGATAAGCACATCGCATTTTGCATCGGCTGCGATCTCGTCGATCACGCGGCCAAGCGGCGCGCCGCTGTATTTCCCTTCGCGGTACGAGCCCAAGATGATCAAATCTGCCTTTTCGCGCTTGGCGACGTCGAGAACCGCCTGCTTCGTCGAACGCGCTTTGATGGTCTCGGTGCGAATTACGACGTTGTTCTTGTTTGCGATCGTTTCCGCCGCGCCGAGCGCGTCGAGAGCCGCTCGTTCCTCCAACGTCATTTCCGCATCGGGCGGCAGCGTATACGGCACTTCGATCACGTAGAGCGCCAGCAGTTCGGATCGCTCTCCTCGCGCCAGCTTTGCGGCCAGCGCCATCATGTGTGCCGAGTCGATCTCCGGCGAAAAGGCCACGATTAAACTGCCCACGATTCGTTCCAGGTTACGTTCGGCAGCAGCGGCGATGCGCTGGACGTACGACTCCGGCGGATGGAGCATCCACCAGAGTGTCGCTCCGACGAGGCCGGCGATCAGCAGCGCGATGAGGGCGCCCGCCAGCGTGACGTGCACTTGGGTGGACATCGAGATCACATCATTCCACGCACGCGTGCAATGAGCGAGAGCCGGTGAACGCCAAGCGCAACCATCGCCGCGCCCAAAACGACGCCCGGAACGATGGCAAAGCGGCCCGCGGGCAACGCCTCGGCCATGCGTACGAGAATCACGAGTCCGCATAGGAGCATCGCTACGGCGAGCAGCCCGCGAAAGAAGAGCATCACTAGGTGCCTAGCCCCGCTCGGCGTGCGTCGCTCGCCTTGACGTTGGCGACGTACTCGTCCATCAGCTCGAGCTCTCCGGCACGACGCAGAATCTCCGTTTGGGCGGTGCGCCAGTTGCGGGGCTGCGAGCCGAGAACCGGCAGCCGCCGGTACCTGCGATACACGAGGTAGAAGAGAAGCCCCAACAACAGCCAGCTTGGCCCGAAGATGCGCCCGAGCGGGTGCGTGAACAGCGTAAACATCAAGATCGAAAAAATGCCGATGAACCCGATGACGGCGACTATTGGAAACTCAACCCGCTCTCCGCGAAAGCGCATGGGCACGTTGAGTGGAATCTTGAACTTACGAGGGCTGAGCGGGTCGGTCAGGCGCAATCCGATCAAACCGAGAAAGACGAACGAATAGCTGGTGGCCGCGCCGAACGCATAGAGATCTGCCAGGAAATCGAGGCCGTTCTCGCCGTGAAAGAAGCGCGTGTAGAGCGAAGAAACCGCCGGAAAGAGCGCGGGAGCGGCGGCAAAAAGCAACTCTATGACGGCAATAACCGAGAAGAAGACGATCGAGATCATCGGCGTGCGAAACTTCCGGTGAACGCGCTGAAAGATCGAGGGCAACAGATTGCTGGTGCTCATTGCGTAGGCGATTCGAGAACTCCCAAAGACGCCCGAGTTTGAGGAAATGAGCAACAAGATGGCGCCCAGGACGGGGACGTAGAGCGCGGCAAAGGCGCCGTAGTATGGGACCTGCGCCGCAAGGAGCGCGACTGCCTTGCCTTGATTGTCGGGGTTGTTCGGGAAAATCTGCCAAAACTGTAGATGATGACCGGCGGCGTCGGTGATCGGATGCCACGGTTGAAATCCCAAAGCTAGGTTCGAGTACGCCAACGCAAAGATCAAAATCGTGAGAATCAACGAGACCGACGTTCGCGGGATGATCGAAGCCGGGCGCTGCGTCTCTTGCGCCGCCTGCGAAATCGATTCGAGTCCGACGAACGAGATGATCGCCAGCGACGTTCCCAGCATAAGCTCGTAGGGCGAAGGCCAGTGCGTTTGCATCGTATGAATGAGGAGCTGGGGCCGGAACGCGAAAAGGAAGCCAAAGCACAGGATGCAGGTTTCGCTGATCACGTCGAGCGCCGATACCACGCCATTGAACGTCGTACTTTCGCGCACGCCGATGACGTTCAAAAGGCAGAGCCCGATGACGAGCCCGAGTACGACCCCGAAGTGCAGCCACGGGTGAACCGAGTTAACGAGCGCAGGCATCAACTGGCTGGAATAGTCCACGGAGGTCCAGGCAAAGAGCGTCACGTCAATCGTGAAGTCGAGCAACACCGCCCATCCCGCGATGAAGCCGAAGATATCGCCGAGCCCGCGCATGACGAAATACTGCCCGCCGCCGGCCACCGGATACGTCGCTGCGAGCTCCGTGTAGGCCAGTCCGATACAGACGTACACCACGCCGGCGAACAGAAAGGCAACGTTCGAGGCTCCGGCAGCCCACGCGAGTACCAAGCCCAACCCTACGAAGATGTCGGCGCCGACGTCGGAATAGCCCCAGGAGAAAGAGCCCCAGGGCGTTACGCTGCGGCGCAGCTCGGGTTGGGGGCTCTTCTTAGAATCGGCGGGCACTAGAACGCGTTTCGATGCAGGCCCAAGCGTTTTCCGTCCAGCGTAACGACGTCGAACCGAATCTTTGCCGACGGCGCGACGATCTGACCGTAATCCGCGGCGATCCGCCGCAGCGTCGCGCGTTTTCGCGCATCCACCGCCTGCAACGCCGCGCCGAACCTCCGGGAGTCACGGCGCTTTACTTCGACGATCACGAGCGTCGGCCCGTCGAGACAAACGGCATCGATTTCTCCGCCGGGAACGCGCACGTTTCGAGCCAGAATGCGATAACCGCAAGCGGCAAGAAAGTCGCTCGCCCGGTCCTCGCCCTGTCGCCCTTTTGCGCCGTTATTCTTCAATCCAACTTGAGTCCAAGGCGAGCTGCGCGTCGCGAACCCGCGCCCAGTTTGCACGGTGGTGAATGCTGGGACCGTGCACGCTCAAGGCCTTCAGGTGATGCGGCGTCGAGTACCCCTTATGCATCGCATATCCGTAGCGGGCGTCCTCTTTATCGAGCTCGACCATCAAGGCATCGCGATGCACCTTGGCGATAATCGAGGCAGCGGCCACGAGCGCGCAACGCGCGTCGCCGTGGATCAGTGGTTCTTGCGGGCCCGTAAACGAGCGGATTCGAACCGCGTCGGTAATCAGATATTCGGGCGCTTCCGTTAGCGATGCGATGGCACGTTCCATCGCCAGTACGCTTGCCCAATAGATGTTGAGCCGGTCGATCTCTGCCACGCAGGCGCTTCCGACCGCCCATCCCACGGCTCGCAGTTTCACGATCTGTGCGATCTCGATTCGCAACTCCGGCCGCACCTGCTTGGAGTCGTTGAGGCCTCTGATGAACAACGGTTGGGTAGCGACGACGCAGGCCGCAACGACCGGACCGGCCAGCGGGCCGCGTCCCACTTCGTCGATGCCGCCGACTAGCCGAAAGCCTTTCGCGCGGGCCGCCTCCTCGAATCGGTGTAACCGATGCAGTCGCCGTCGCTCACGCTCGTACGCGGCCTTGGTTTTACGCTGCTTCGGTGTCATCGGGAGCCTCCAATGATATGCGCCCGAAGGCGCCTTCGTTGAACGCGCGGATATACGAATGCGCCGCGTTGTGATAATCGAGTTCGCCGCCGCGCCGTACGAAACCGCGCGCCGTCGCAAACGCGTGCAGGTCCGGCACCTTGCTCCGAGGCGTACGAGCGAGCAGCCAGCGATGAAAGGCGGCCGCGATCTCTTGCGCGTCGTATCGCTCGTGCGGCACGGCCCCGCAGATAGCGAGTTTCCATTGCGCTTCGACGGTCGGAATTCGCGTCGGCAAGATACCAGGTGTGTCCATGAGCTCGACGTTTCCTTCGAGACGAAACCACTGAAGGTGTTTGGTCACGCCCGCGCGGGCTTCGGTCTTCGCAGCGGCCCTGCGCAGGAGCGCGTTAACGATGGAGGATTTGCCGGAGTTGGGAATTCCAACGATCATCGCGCGTGCGACCCCGGTCGTCTTCTCTCCCCGCGAGCGGCCGATTGCAGCGGCGATCTGGACGACGCTACCCTGTTTTCGTCCGTCCACCGCGACGCCCGCACACCCGCGTTGCGACAAGCCCTGCAGCCAACGTTTCGTCGTGGCCGGATCGGCGAGATCGTTACGGTCGAACACGACGAGGCGCGTGCGAGCGCCGGCAAGCTCGTCAAGCAGCGGATTACGCCCGCTGCGCGCGACGCGCGCATCGACGACCTCGACGACGATATCGATCGAGCGCAAGTACTCGCGAATTCGGCGCATGGCCTTGGCCATGTGACCGGGGTACCATTGAACCGGACGCTCCAACTTCGAATTCACAGTTCCCTGCGCTTCCTTGAATCGAGTCAAAGTGCGCCTAACATGCTCGGAGGCCAAACGCCCGCGACGGCCCGGCCCATCAAACGGGCGTCACTCACGGCGCCGAAGGAGCGAGAATCTTCGCTGTTGGCGCGATTGTCTCCCAAAACGTAGACGAATGACGCTGGGACCGTGAGCTCGGGGACGCTTCGCCCATCGGCGTCTTGCACGTAAGGTTCCTCTAGTTTTGCGCCGTTGACGAAGACGCGCCCGCGATCGATTCGAATCCGGTCTCCCGCCACGCCGATCACGCGTTTGAGGAAAACCTCGCGCGCATCGCCTTGATGGCGAAAGGCCACGATCTCGCCACGCCGCGGCGCGCCGAGTCGATATGCGAACGTGTTGATCAGGACGAACTCTCCCGAGTGGATCAGCGGTTCCATCGAGAGGCCCGAAACCTGGGGCAAGCGCATGAAGAACGCCACAATGAGAAGGGAGAGCACGGCGAGCTGCAACACCAGACTCGCGACCGAGCGCCATCGCAAGAAGCGGGCCACGCGCTCGACTTCGCGCCGCGCGCTACAGAGTCTTGGCTTGAGAGGGCGGCCAGAAGATCAGGAACGCCCGCCCAGTAAAGCCGGCCGCCGCACCGCTACGCGGCCCCGTTGCGAAACGTCCGCCATCCTGAGCGAAGCCCCAAATGTGCGAATCTTCGGAATCGTTGCGATTATCGCCGAGCATGATGTAACAGTGCGGTGGAATTCGGTCGGGTCCGCTCCACGACGATCTCGGCGGCACGTTCCCCGAGTCTGGATCGACGCGTTCCCAGCCGGTGCCATAGTTGGTGTAGATCCCGTAATCGCGGATCTCGAGGCTGTAGGCCGGCTTTTCGGCCACGTACGGCTCGTGCAGTGGTGTGCCGTTGATATAGACGGTGCCGTCCGAGATGCGCATGCGGTCACCAGGACGGCCGATCACGCGCTTGATGAAGTCGTCGGGAGTCGGAACGGGTGGTGGAAAAACGACGACGTCGCCTTCGTTGGGACGATGAAAGCGGTATTCGAACTTATCGACGAGGAGAACGTCGTGAATTTGTAAGGTCGGAAGCATCGAGCCGGACGGAATGTAATACGTGCGCGCGACGAAGGTGATGAGAACCCACGCTGCGAGGCCGGCGATGATGAACGGGTCGAGGAACTCGCGCGCAATAGCGGTGCTCCGGCCTGACGAGCCGGCGACCACAGCCCGCAGAGAAAGGAGCGCGCGGGCTGCTCCGATGACTGCGACAATTGCAAGGAGTTCGTACGGCGTCATGCGGTCTACTTCTCCAAAACTTGCAGCCGGTTGAGCGGCCAGACAATCGCGAAGGCACGTCCCGTGAAACTGGCGCGCGCTTTGCCCCCTGCCAGCGGGCCGGCCGCGAAATCGCCGTGCGTTTGCGCGAATCCCCAAACGTGTGAGTCATCGGAATAGTTCCGATTGTCGCCGAGGACGAAATAAAAGCCGCCGGGAATTCGATTGGGCACTTGCCACGAGACGCGAGGCGGAACGTTTGCGGTTCGCGGGTCGAGGGGACGGCCGTTGACGTAGATGCCGTACTCTCGAATCGAGAGATCGTAGTTGGGCGCCTGGTTTTCGTACGGTTCGTGCAGAGCCGTGCCGTTTCGATAAACGACGCCGTCATGGATCGTAATCGTATCCCCGGGCACGCCGATCACTCGCTTAACAAAATCGTTGCCACCCGACTCCGCGGGCGGCATGAATACGGCGAGGTCACCGTCCTTGGGCCGGTGCAGGCGATAGGCGATTTCGTCGACCAGCAGTACATCGCGGACTTGCAGCGTCGGCACCATCGAAACCGATGGGATGTAGAACGTCCGGATGACGAACGTGATCAAGAAGAGCGCGACGAGACCGGCGACGATCAGGGCGTCCAGTGCGTCTCTCGCCGGCGCCCTTGCCGACAGCGCAAACCGAGCAATCGTTAAGAGGCCGAGAAGCCCTACGAGCTGCAGTGGTGTCAGAGCGGCGGGTCAGGTTCCTTTGGCTTTCTTTTCCTTGATTCGAGCCGCTTTGCCGACCTTTTCGCTCAAGTAGTAGAGTCGGCTGCGGGCGACGATGCCCCGCTTTCCGACTTCGATTCGCTCGACGCGGGGGCTGTGGAGCAGAAAAGTTTTCTCCACGCCGACGCCATGAGCGATGCGGCGGACGGTGATGGACTCGGCCGAGCTGCCCCCCTTGCGCACGATCACCACGCCCTCGAACATTTGCGTCCGTTCCTTGCCGCCTTCGGTAACTTTAGAAAAGACCTTTACGGTGTCACCCGGGCGGAATTGCGGGACACTTTCCTTGACCTGATCTCGCTTGAGTGCGTCAATTACGTTCATAACTTGTCATCCTGATGATACGGCTTCGTTCAGCACGATGGCTGGTCGAAGGGCTGGGCGGCGCAACGAATAGCCGGGCGCGAAGCCCGGCAGAACCACCGTATCCTATCACGGGCTTTCCCGCGGAGGCAAGGCATCATCGAGCAGGTCGCGGCGGCGGCCGGCCGTGCGCAGGCGGGACTGTTCGCGACGCCACTGCGCGATCTTCGCGTGATCGCCCGAAAGCAGGACGGCCGGAACCTCGACGCCCCGGAAGGTCGCCGGGCGGGTGAAACTTGGATAATCCAGCATTCCCGCGGAGAACGACTCCTGCTCGAGCGACCCCGAGGCAATGGTGCCCTCGAGCAAACGGATGGTCGCGTCCATGAAGGCCAGCGCCGGGATCTCTCCCCCGGTCAGGACGAAGTCGCCGAGCGAGTACTCCTGGGCGGGATAGATGGCCGCGAGTCGTTCATCGATGCCCTCGTAATGCCCGCAAACGAGGATCAGGCGATCGAGCCGGGCCAAGCGCTCGGCTGCGCGCTGGTCGAACCGTTCCCCGCTTGGGCTGGGAACGACGATGAGCCGCCGCTCGTCAGGCGCTGCGTTGGCCGCAATGCTATCGAGAACTCGAGCGATCGGCTCGATGCGCAGCACCATCCCCGGGCCGCCGCCGAACGGCGCGTCGTCGGCGCGCTCGCCCTCCTTCAGATGGTCGAGAAGATGGTGGTAGCGGACCCTTGCGATGCCCGCTTCGACGGCGCGTCCGACAATCGACAGGCCTACGAACGGCGCAAAGACTTCGGGAAAGAGCGTGACGACGTCGATCTCGAACATAAGGCAAGAGTGTTCCGGGACCGAGATGAATTTGCTTGCGCGCTCGAGGCGCTCGATCGTCGCGATTTCGCCCGCGCCCACAGCGAGCTGGACGTGCTGCTCGAGTGCCGATCGTCCGGCGGGCTCGAACGCGCCTTTCTTCTCAATAAACGAGGCGTGGCTCACATGGGGCTGGATCAGCGGGAGCTAGCACGCGCCGACTTCGAAGCGGCCCTCGACGCGAAGAGTCATTATGCGCCGGCGCTTACCAACCTGGGCAATCTCCTGCTCGAAAGCGGACGACTACAAGAGGCGATCGATCATTACGAGCGCGCCATCTCCAGCGACGGCGAGTACGCGATCGCTTTTCTGAATCTGGGGGTGGCTTTTAAGCAGGCCGGTCGCATCGCCGAAGGAGTGCGAGCGTTACGTCAAGCGCAACGGTTGGAGCAGCGTTTGCGGCCTAGCGGTCGACGTTATTACCGGCCGTCTCGGCCGCGGTGATCCCTTCGAGATACTGGAAAAGCTGCGGGAGGGTAATCTTCTCGAGGGCGGTGCGTTCGTGAATCGTTGCAGCGTCCTCTCCCTCGTCGCGAAGATAACACCGCGTTTCGACCCCCTCGCTGCTTCCGACAAAAGCGATCGCGAAGCCGCGGCCGGGAATCTCGTCGTAGATCCGCATCGTGTCGGGATCGAGAACTTCGATCGAGTGCGCCGAGTTGTGCGCATCGAAAATTAAGATTTTCAAGTGTTCGAAGTTGGTTACTTCGATAAGCCCGACCACGAAAACGTTCTTGGTTGAAAAGAACTCGTGACCGCGCTTGTTGCGGCTGGAGATTTCATAAAAGACCCGGTGCGCAACGAACCGGTTTAGGATCTTTCGCAAGGTCGCCAGCGAGGCCAGCGTTTCGGTGCGATTGCCGCGAGTGTAGACGATCTTCACCAGGGGCACTCATGCTTGCACGGCCCTGCAGGCCAGCCCTTCTCCACCCGCGGCGGAAGTCTCGGGCCGCTGCTGAAGCTATTGCTCGCCGATGCTTTCCGTGCCCGACGTTCTCGTGGTTTCCGTGCTGGCGCTCTTGCTCTTTGGGCCCGACCGGCTCCCGAAGGTCATGCGCCAAGCCGGACGTTTCATGCGCGACGTGCAAAACACGTCCCATTCTTTTATCGCTGAAATGGAACGCGCTGCCGACACGACCGAACTGCCGCCACCTGCGCCGGCGCCTGAGCCCGTATTTCCCGGTGTAAAGACCGGGCCCGACAAAAATGAGGTCTCGGGGAACGAAACCGAGGAAAACTAGATGTTGAAGTTTTGGCGCAACTCCGTAATTCGCTGCTGCAGCATCGTGCGTACTTGAGTGTGGAGCCGGTCCCTTTGTTCGTCGGGAAGGCGCCGGTAGATCAGATAGCCGGCAGCTGAGAGCAGGCCGCCCAGTATGCCGGCGAGCACGACCTTTCCGGCTTCCCCGGCATCCTCTTCGTTCGAACGCTTATCGCCGAAAGCGCCTTGATAGCCGTTTCCGGGGCTCGACGAACTCGACCACGGCTGGTCGGACGGGGTGGTTCGAAAACTTTCAGACATCCTGGGCCTCCTTCGACCTGTCGAGTTTGTTACTCGTGACGTACGGAGTTTGTTACCCGTCTCGAGATGCGGTCTCTCGCGCTTTTCATACCTTTTCGCGCGCCACGCTGACGTGCTCCGGGAAACGACGGGCAACCTGCGTAACCGCAAGCTCGGCCGTCATCATGATGGCCGCAATGCTTTCGAGGTCTCGGCCACCGTCGTCCAGCATGACATCGAACTCCCCCTCCTGCTGGAATGCGGTAAGGTCGCCCCCGCCGTAGTGCTCGAGCCCGAGTCGGGCAGCCTGAAGAATGCCCGAAACGGCAGCGCACACGATGTCCTGGCCGTGTTCGGCAAAATCCACGTGGCCGTGGGCGGAAATTCCAGCGAAGCGACCGTGTCCGTCGCGGTAAAAAGTGACCTCCAGCACGGCGGCTTCGTGGCTACGCCGCTACGGCAGCGTAATTTTGGTGATTTTGACTTCGGCGAAAGGTTGGCGGTGGCCGTTGAGTTTCCGGACGCGCTTTTTCGGCTTGTAGCGGAAAACCAAGATCTTCTTGTCCTTGGCTTGGCGCAGCACGGTTCCGGTAACCGAGGCGCCGCTCAACGTGGGATTGCCGATGGCGACGTTATCGTCGCTTGCCGCGAGCACGACGCGATCGAAGGTAACATCGGAACCGACTTCGCTGGAAACGAGATCGCAGCGGATGACGTCGCCTTCGGCGACTCGGTATTGCTTGCCGTCGGCCTCAATGATCGCGTACATAACCTCGGTACGATACCAGCCGCGAGGCCCGCCGTCAACGAAGCCGCATGCCTCGAAGGCTTGACGGCGGGCTCCTGCAAGTGATAAGTATAGAGTAGTCTATTAATCAGATTACTCTGGAGGCCAAGATGTACTCGATAATTCAGAAGGATGCGCACTGCGCCGGCACGCTGTTTCTGGTCTGGGGAGCCTTTGGCATCGCGATGGCAGCTGTCTGGGGCGTGGCTCACGGAACTCCCGTCGCCGATGCAGCTGTTTGGGCACTCGGCGTGGCCGCGGGGCTCGGCTTGCTCCTCGGAAGGCGGGCGCTATGAGCGTGGAACGGCTCGACGCGGCCGCCGCCCAAGATCACCTGGAAATGGTCAAACGCATCCTGGCGGAGTCGCAGCAGCGGCTCTGCTCGGGCGGCGAGCATTTCGTGGTCTGGGGCATTGGGTCGGCCTATATCACGGTGCTCTTCCAACTGGTGCACGGCGGATTGCTTCGGCCCGCGGCGGCGTGGTCGGTTCCGATCGTGATCGCCGCGTGCGCGGCCTTTTCGATCATTCGTGGGAGGCAAACGCGCCGCGTGCTGCAGCGTGGCTCGTTGTTGCAGCGCGAGTTTTTCAACGTGCTCTGGCTGACGCTCGGCTTGGCCTTCGTCGTCGACGTTGCCGTTTTCAATATTTTCCCCGGTTTGGCGTCCGCGGCGATTTGGAGCGTCGCGGAGGCGATCGTGCTGCTCTATATCGGCATGCATGGCAACCGCCGCGCGCAGATCGCCGGCGTCCTCGTCGTCGTTTCGCTGGTCGTGGCGAATTTCGCGTCGCCCGGGATTGCGGGATATGTCTTGGCCGCCGGCATGCTCGTCGGGTATGGCGGTTTCGGCGCGAGCGAGCTGCTCGCGCGCGAGTAACCGGATTCAATGGACGAGCTGCTGCTCTCGAAAGTGCGTCTCGGTGTCGTTGCCGAGCTTCTGAACTTCGATTGGATCGCGTTCTCGGAATTGGCGCGCTCGCTCGACGTCAGCAACGGGAACCTCGGCGCGCATCTCAGCAAGCTCGTCGATGCCGGCTACGTCGAGGAGGAGAAGAGTTTCGTCAACCGCCGTCCGCTCAGCCGGTACCGGCTGAAAAAACGTGGGCGCGAAGCGTTCGCAAGCCATGTCGCGGAGTTGCAATCGCTCTTGAAGGCTACGCCATGATCCTCGCGTTTGAAGACGTCGTCAAATCATATGGCGAGGTTCGTGCGCTCGACGGGCTTTCGTTCGCGGTAGGGCGTGATGAGAAAGTCGCACTGCTCGGTCCCAACGGCGCGGGAAAGACTACGGCACTCGAGATTGCACTAGGCCTGCGCGGTTGCGATTTCGGGAGCGTACGCCTCTTCGGGGCATCGCCGCGCAGCATCGCGGTGCGTCGCCGGCTCGGCGTGACGCCGCAGGAGAGCGGTTTTCCCGATATGCTCACCGTCGCTGAGATCGCCGAATTCGTGGCGCAACATTATCCGACGCCCGCGCCGCTCGCGCATACGCTGAGCACCTTTGGATTGGAATCGATGAAAAGGCGCCGCGCCGGAACGCTCTCGGGCGGCGAGTCGCGACGGTTGGCGCTTGCCCTGGCCTTCATCGGGAATCCGGAGTTCGTCGTGCTCGACGAGCCGACGACCGGCCTAGACGTGCAGTCGCGGCGGCGCCTGTGGGACGTGGTGCGCGAGGCGAGCGGAAACCGTTCGATTCTCTTCACCACGCATTATCTCGAGGAAGCGCAGGAGTTGGCGTCGCGCATCCTCGTCGTCGATCGCGGACGGCTGCTTTTCGACGGCGACGCGCAGACGCTACGCGGGCGCGTTGGCGGTCGCCGAGTGACGTATGTCGGGCAGGACGGTCCCGTCGTCGCAATGCCCAGCGACACCGACGCATACGTCCGTGCGTTGGTCAACTCTGGTGCCCCATTTTCGAACTTGGAGATCTCGAGGCCGTCGCTCGAGGAGGCGTTTCTCTTGCTCACGCGAGGTGCGGCATGAACGCGCTTTTGCTCGTGCGGGCCCACACGAAGATTCAGTTCCTCGACCTGATCCGTTGGCCAGGCTACGTCGTTCCAACGGTAGTCTTCCCGGCAATGTTCTATTCGATCTTCGATCTGCCGGCCGCAAGAATACACGCGAATGATGCGGATCTCTTGGCCCTTGCCTTTATCGCTTGGGCGGTCGTCGGCGTCACACTCTACCAGTTCGGCGTCGGCATCGCGCAGGAACGCGGCCGACCGTGGGAGCGCTACGTACGCACGCTGCCGGCCCCGGTGTTCGTGCGTTTCGGTGCGCGCATTGCAACGGCGCTGCTCTTTGGCGTGATTGCCGCGGCGCTCGTGGCGCTGGTCGCACGCGCCTTTACGCCGATCGATCTCACGCTCGAGCAATGGCTGCGAGTGCTGGTCTACGCGATCGCCGGCGGCGTCCCATTCGTGTTGATCGGAATAACGATCGGCTACTGGGCCTCGGCGCGCGCCTCGGTGCCGATGGCGACGGCCGTCAATCTCTTGCTCGCCTATGCGGGCGGCCTATGGATGCCTCCGCAGTATCTCCCAAGCTTCGTCGCGGCGATCTCGCCTTATCTCCCCACGCGACAGTTCGGCGACCTCTTGTGGAGCGTCGTCGGGCACGGTAGCGCATCGCACGCGGTAATGGGTCTCGCGTCGTATACGCTGATCTTTGGATTCCTCGCCGCCGTGGGATACCGGCGGGACGAACGCAAGCGGTATGCGTGAGCGTGCTCCAATGTCAGGATGACAAAAGGTGAGTGGCTCAGGATGCTATTACTCCGCTCAGGACGACAATGACAAAGAGTGGGCAGCTCGTAATCCTTCGTCAAATGCGCGAACCGCATTGAGCTCGGCGGCGTCGTGCGCGCCGCCGACGACGCGATACGGAATGCCGAGGGCGCGAATCGGTTCGGCGAGCGCATCGTTGCACTCTTGGCCCGCGGCGACAATGACCGTATCGGCCTCGATCAAGCGCGGCATGCCCTCCGCGTCGCGAATGCGAATCCCGCCTGGAACGATCGCCTCGTAGCTGACGTTCGGAAGCGTCGTCACGCCCGCCGCCCGCAGCGCGGCGAGCACCGCCCAGCGCGTCGTTGGGCCGATGCCCTGCGCGATCGCGCGTCCACGACGCATCAGCGCGACTTGTTTACGGCCGGTGACGATCAGCGCGCCGTTGCTGGGCGCCGCCAAGCCTTGTTCGTAAAGAAAACGCGTGCCGGCCTCGACATTCGCTTCGCCGTGGCTTAGGAAGTGCGCAAGGTCGACGCCGATGCCGCCCGCGCCGACGATTGCGACACGCTCGCCGACCGGCGCGTCGCGAAGCAGGACGTCGGCGTATGTCACGACGTGTGGGAGATCGATCCCCTCGAGCGCGACGCGTCGCGGTAGCACGCCGCTCGCGAGCACGATGCCGTCAAATTCGCGCAAGCCGGCCGCGTCGCCGATGCGCCGGCGCAAATGCACGACGACACCGAGGCGCTGCAGTTCGTTGGTATAGTAGCGAATCGTTTCGTTAAAATCGCCTTTGCCGGGAATTCGCCGCGCCATGCGGAATTGGCCGCCGAGTTCCTCGCCGGTTTCGTAAAGCTCGACGGTGTGCCCGAGCGACGCCAGAGCTCGCGCGCTCTCCATTCCCGCCGGTCCGCCGCCGATCACAGCAAATCGGCGCGGCGCGTGCGTTGCTTCCGCGCCGTTCTCCGGAAACCCCAACTCGTTCGCGGCGCGCGGATTTACCATGCAGGAAACCGGCAGATCGTGGAGCGAGCGATCGATGCACGCCTGATTGCAGGCGATGCAGCTGTCGACGAACGCCGCGTCTCCGCGTGCCGACTTCGCGACGATTTCGGCATCGGCGAGAAACGGCCGCGCCATCGACACGAAATCGGCGTCACCCGCCGCCAATACGGCTTCCGCGGCCGCCACACTGGTGATGCGATTACTGGCGATGACCGGCAACTCGCCGACGGCCCGCTTCACCGCCGCGGCAAAGGGAATCCACACGCCTGCGGGCACGAGGTGCTGCACGGTAGGGATCGGTGATTCGTGCCAGCCGATGCCGACGTTGAGCGCGTCGACGCCATCGCCGCCCAGTGCCCGCGCAAACGTGAGCGTCTCGTCGGCCGTCGTCGAGTCTTTCATCAGATCGGCCCCGGAAATGCGGAAGATCACGGGAAACTCGACGCCGGCAAGCGCGCGGATCTCGCGCAACACCGCACGAGGGAGACGCATGCGGCGCTCGAGATCGCCGCCCCAGGCGTCGTCACGCCGGTTCGTAAGCGGCGAAAGAAACTGGTTGAGGAGATAACCCTCCGACGACATCACTTCCACCGCGTCGAATCCGAGATTCCTAGCCGCAAGCGCACCTCGCGCAAAGTCGCCGATCGTTTCGGCGATTTCCGCGTCGCTCAGCGCGCGCGGAGGATCCGGGGAAAATCGCGACGGGATCGCGGACGGCGCGACCGGCTGAATCCCGAATGAGGAAAGATACGCATAGCGTCCGGCGTGAAAGAGCTGAAGCGCGATGCGGCCGCCGGCGGCGTGCACGGCCTCGACGGCTGCCCGCAGCGGCGCGCTCGACTCGGGTTCGTTGATGAAGCTGTAGTTGCGGCCGCCGGCGCCCGCCCGATTGACGCACGATCCCCCGGTGACGATTAATCCCGCGCCGCCGCGAGCGCGCTGCGCATAGAACGCGGCCAGCGCGGCGCCGTCGGATTCGATCCCGAGATGCATCGAGCCCATGACGATGCGATTGGCAAGGCGCAGCGTGCCGATGACTCCGGCCTGCAGCGTGCGTTCGAACAACGAAGCTACAGCGAGAGCGGGGGCGCGGTGTCGGAGTAGAACGGCGGCGCGATGACGCTCAAACCGCCGTCGACGCAGATCGTCTGACCCGTGATGTACTCCGATTCCGGCGAGAGCAGGAACGCGACGGCATCGGCGACTTCTTGGACGGTCCCCATGCGTGCTTTTGGAAGCTTAGAGAGAACGCCCTCGATCGGCGCCATTCCAGCGACGTTTTGATAGAAATAGGCGCATGATTCGGTGTCGATCAGGCCACCGCTGATGGCATTGACGTTGATGCCGCGAGGTCCGAACTCGACGGCCATATAGCGTACCCACGCTTCAACCGCCGCTTTGTTCGATCCGAGATTCGCGTAGGTTGGATAGGCCCGAATACTGCCGTAGCTCGAAAGCACGGCGATACGCCCACCCTCGCTCATCAGCTTCACCGCGCGTTGCGCCCCGAGAACGAAGGCGCGTACGTTGAGCGCGTAGGAGCGGTCGAGGTTGTGTGTCTTTAAATCCGCCACTTTCTTGAAGGCGCTGGCCGCGGCATTCGATACGAAGTGGTCGAGGCGGCCAAACTCGCCTTCGACGCGATCGAAGAGCCGGTCGATCGCTTCGGGCTCTTCCATATTCGCCTGTACGGAGATCGCACGCGTGCCAAGCGCTTCGATCTCGCGCACGGTTTGCGCGGCAAGATCGGCGTTTCGATTGTAGTTGACGATGATCGAGGCGCCTTCGCGCGCCAGCGTCAGCGCGAGAGCGCGCCCGATCCCGCGCGAGCTCCCCGTAATAAGCGCGATCTTATCTTCGAAACGCCGACTCACGCGCCGGATCCCCCGCCGAGTAGCGCGCGAGCGATGACGGTCTTTTGAATCTCGTTGGTACCCTCTTCAAAACGCTGGGCGCGCGCGTCCCGGTAGACTCGTTCGATGGCGTTGGGTTGCCAATATCCCGAGCCGCCGTGAATCTGAAGAGCTTTATCGGTAACGCGGGTAAGCATCTCGACGGCCTGCAGCTTCGACATTGACGAGAGCATCGCGGCATCGGGACTGCCGGCTTCCCATTGCGTTGCGGCATGACGTACCAGCTGACGCGCCGCTTCGATATCGGTCGCGTTCTCCGCGATCATAAAGCGAATTGCTTGGCGCTGCACGAGCCGCTTGCCGAACGTCTCGCGCTTGCCGGCGTACTCGATCGCCAACTCCTGTGCTCGCCGCGCGAGACCGACGCACGTCATCGCAACCGAGATTCGGCTCGGGGTCAAGAATCCGCCGAGTGCGATTTCGAGTCCCTGCCCTTCGTCGCCGAGTCGATTTTCTACCGGAACCGGGGTCCGGTCGAAGGTGAGGCGCCCGTGATCGGTTCCCCGCACGCCCATCGACTCGTCCATCTCCGTCACGGTGGCTCCCGGCGCGCGACGATCGACGAGCAACGCGATCGTCCCGTCGGCGCCGCGCGTTCCGGCCAGCCGCGCGAAGAGCAGCCAGTAGTCGCAGATCGTTCCAAACGTGATGAGGTGCTTCTCGCCGCTCAAGTAATAGGTGTCGCCTTCACGGACGACGCTGCAGCGAAGGTCGGCACCGGTACCCGCCGTCGGCTCGGTAAGCGTAAATGCGATCTTCAGTTCCCCTTTGATCGACGGAACCACGAAGGCGCGGCGCTGCTGCGGCGTAGCAAAGCGGTCCATGGCTCGCCACGTTCCGTTGACGACGTGTACGATCATACGTATCGACGCATGCGACATCGAGAAGAGCTCGATGAGGCGGAGGTAGCGGGTGAACGGAATGCCGCGGCCGCCATACTCCGTCGGGGCCGCCAGCGACAGGTAGCCGCGATCGCGAAGCTCCTCCCAGAGTTCGAGGGGAACTCGGCGTTCGCGCTCGATGCGTTGTGCCCACTCTTCGGCGGGTCCACCAACGTACGCGGCGATCTCGCTCTCGAGCGCCGCAAAGGCGGCTTCGTCGAAGATCTCGGCCCGGTCGAGCTGCTTCAAGAGACGCTCGCCTTCCCGCGTTCGTGCGGTCGCAGCTCTCTCGCTCGCTCGCGGAGCAGAAATTTCTGAACCTTCCCAGACGGCGTACGCGGAAGCTCGTCGACGATCTCAAGCCGCTCCGGCCAATAGTGCTTCGCGGCTTGGCACGCGTAAAGATAGTGCTGCATCCGGTCGAAATCGAGCTGCGCGCCGCCGTGCAGCACGACGAAGGCGCAGGCACGTTCGCCCAGGCGCGGATCCGGCATTGCGACGATCGCGATCTCGGCGATTGCCGGGTGATCGCTCAGCAGTTGTTCCATCTCGGCAACCGGAATTTTTTCACCGCCGCGATTGATGACGTCGCGCACTCGTCCGGTGATGCGAACGTATCCTGATTCGTCGATGACGGCGAGATCGCCGGTGCGGAACCAGCCGTCGGGCGTGAAGGCGGCTGCCGTCCAGTCGGGGTGATCGGCGTAGCCCACGAACATCGTCGGAGACTGCACTTCGAAGTGCCCCTCTTGCCCGGGCGACATCGTGCGGCCCTGCGCGTCGGTGATGCGAAGGTGAATTCCACGTAGTGCGCGCCCGTCCGTTCCCCAAACCTTCGCCGGTTCGTCGGTCGGTGCGGAGAGCGATCCCAAGCACGACTCGGTGGTGCCCCAAGCCCCGCAGACTGCCGTGCCGAGAATGCGCGTCGCACGTTCGGCCAAACCGCGCGGCACCGCAGCCCCCGTCGCGACGAAGATACGCAAAGCGGCCGGAGCGCGTTCGCCGGCTTCGACGGCCGCAACGAGATCCGCAAGAAAGGGCGTTGCGGCCTGGACGAACGTGCCATCCCAGTCGTTGAGCGCCCGGAGCGCGCGTGATGCGCTCCAGACCGGCTGCACGATCTGCGGAACACCCATGAGCAACGCTAGCCACATTCCGTATAGAAATCCGGTTTGATGAGCGAGCGGCGACGGAACGAAGATGCGGTCCTCCGCTCCGAGCCCGAGATGCTCGATCTCCATTGCGGCGGCGCGCATTAGCACGTCGTTGCGATGCAGAACGCCCTTGGGCTCGCCCGACGTCCCAGAGGTGAAGAGTAGTTGTGCGATCGCTTCGGAGTCGCTCGGCTGCGCGTCGAGCACCTTTCGATTGACTTCGATCGTACGCAGGGCATCTTGGTAGCGCAGCCAGCGCACGGTGTCGTCGTAACCGGGGGTCGGTAGAGCGTAGGTATTGCGGGCGCCCGCGCATACGACGACGTGCTCCAGCTTCAAGGGAAGATCGCCGCTAAAAACGGACGCCTCCTGCAGAATGGACGCGATCTCCTCGGCGTGATTGCGGCCGCGCGCTTCATCGGGAACGAAGAGAACGCGCGCTCGGGAACGCCGCAGACAGAAGGCGACTTCGCGTTCGCGGAAGATTGGCATCAGAGGGCAGCAGACGGCGCCGACGCTCAACGTCGCAAGGGAAATTACGACGAACTCCAGGGTGTTGGGCAACTGATAGGCGACTCGTTCGCCGGGGCGTACGCCCAAACTCAGAAGAAGCGTCGCGGTGCGTTCCACTCGCTCGAGCAGTTCCTGCCAGGTGAGAGCGACGTCGCTTCCTTCGCGCGTTTCGACAACGGCTAGGCCAAGCGGGGTTTCGCGCGCATGGTGTGCCAGCAACTGCTCGGACGTCATTTGCGCGGCTCGATCGGGTTTTGGCATCGACGCCGCCCGCGCTCCTGAATTCTGGCCGTTGTGCGGCCCGTCAGAAATCGATAGCGCGACGCCGATGCCTCGCATCGCATCGAGAAAGCGAGGATACGAGATTCGGTACGCATTCGGATAGGTCAACGTGCTCTGTCCCTGCGCGCGGGATGCGGCGACCGCCAAGGACATCAAGATGCGGTGATCGTTGAAAGATGAAAGACGTGCGCCGTGAAGCTGCGAGACGCCGTGCGCGACGAGGCGATCGTCGTGCAGCTCCAAGTGGCCGCCCATGCGATTGAGCTGCAGCATTGCGGCGACGCGGTCGGATTCTTTCAGACGCACGTGTGCGATATTTTCCAATACGGTTTCACCTTTTGCGAACGTGCCCAGCGTCGACAAGATGGGCAACATGTCTGGAATGTCGCGGCAATCGACTCGAACTCCGCGCAACTCGACGCCGGCGTGCCGTACGCGGACGGCATGCGCCTGCGCGTCATACGCCATCGGGAGCCCCATCTCCCGAAGGATCTCCATAAATGCGCCCTCGGGATGGTCTGGAAGCTCTCCCGGCAGCGCTTGCAGGCCCCGAAAAAGCACGTCCGAGGGATGAAGGGCCGTCGCGGCGAGGCCGAACGCGGCCGAGCCGATGTCGGGCGGAAGCTCGAGCGTCGCCGGCCGCGGCTGCTGCCCGGGTTCGACCTCGAAGCGCCGCCAATCCGGCGCGATTTTTACGTGCAAATCGAAGGCACGCATCATCTCGACCGTTAGCGCGATGTACGGGCGCTCGTTCAGTTCGCCTTCAACCTCGATGACCGTCGGTTCTTTCGCGAACGGAGCCAGCAGAAGAAGGCCGGAAATCCACTGCGACAAGGTACCGGGGATCACGATATTCCCACCGCGCGGCTGACCCGGAGAGACGGTAATCGGCGGACAACCGCCGTTCGATTCGAACGCAACGCCCATCTCAGCGAGCGCCTGAAGTAGCGGTCCGACGGGACGGCGCTGAAAATATTTTTGGGCGGTAAGCGTGACGGGCGAATCGGCAAGCGACGCCAAGCCGATCATGAAATAGAGCGTCGATCCGGAGCTGCCAACCGAGACGACCTTGCGCTTGACGTGATAGGGGCCGCCGGCGACGAGCAACGTCTGGCCTTCCACCTCGATTTTCGTACCGAGCGCGCGCAACACGTCCATCGTGAACTGCACGTGGCGAGCATCCGAAAGGCCGAGAATTCGGCTAGTTCCCGGCGCCAGCGACGCGAGAATGAGCGCTCGGTGCGCGTGATATTTCGAGTTCGGAACCTCGACCTCGCCGGTCAACGGCCCGCTCGTTCCTTTAACGAGAAGATTCATCGGCGTCCTACCTCAAGGTGGCGAATGCAAAGTTTCCGGTTGAAATCGGAGCGCCCTGCTCGCTCGTCATCGCGAGATAATTAGCGACGCGTTCTGTCCGCCGAAGCCAAAGGCGTTTACTTGAAACGCAGCGTAGCGATGCGAGCGCGGGCGCTCCATGACCAAGTCGAAACGCGTCGCCGGATCGAGTCGCTGCGTTCCGATCGTGGGCGGAATGCACTCTTCGTGCATCCCCGCGATGCCGGCGATCGCGCACATAGCGCCGGCGCTGGCCATGCTGTGGCCGACGTGTCCTTTGATCGACGTGACGATTGCGGGACGATCGGTGTAAACGGCGTCGATTGCCTTGGACTCGGCGGCGTCGCCGACGATCGTACTGGTAGCGTGCGCGTACACGACCGCGCATTGCTCGCCGGCGTCGGCCGCGCGTTCGATTGCATCTTGCATCGCGCGTACTTCGTAGCGCGCCGATGGGTCGGGCGACGTTATATGATAGGCATCGGCGAGGGAACCGTAACCGCGAATCCGCGCCAGCACGC
>Ga0070762_10000255_pt1 | contig 21117 bp, 20 predicted proteins | sample HubBroMetageREF2_FD_66726 | JGI IMG/M metagenome (GOLD analysis project Ga0070762, IMG submission 66726) | Reference soil microbial communities from the Hubbard Brook experimental Forest, New Hampshire, USA - Hubbard Brook CCASE Soil... | ecosystem: Environmental > Terrestrial > Soil >...
AGACACACGTCTCCGGACGACGTGCCTGTCAGAGACAGGCTAGGGATTGTCGTGATCCCTCCGGTCGCTGAAAAGTTGCCTCGAACCCCGGCACTTGCGGGAAGTTCGACGATCGATACGGTGCCGGTATTCGATCCCGTGACCAGGGTCGTCGTGATGGTATTCGCGCCGCCGAGACAGTCGAATAGCAGAAATAGATAAAGCGAGTCTCCGCGGGTACCCACGCTCCCGAGCGAGAATGCGGTGGCTGCTGACCAGTTATTTCCAGCGGAATCTGTATTCGTTACGGTGCCGAGTCCGCCAAATACGCCATTCGTGAACAAGCACACGGCAAGCGTATTGCCTGGCGTATTCGGCGAGCCAAAGGCAATTACGGCGGGCGAGCCAAACGAAGTCCCGCTCGCCGATTGAATCGCCGGATCGGCCACAGCTTAGCCCCTCAGGCCGCCGCGCAGACCCGCGAGGCTCATCTCGCCGTTACTCCGTCACAGCGTGACGGTAACGGTGTTCTGAAGCGTGTCCCCGCTCACGAGAGTCGGAGGCGAAGGCTCGGCGCTCTCGAACGGAAACACCCCGCCGAACGGCGACGCCGCGCTGTACGTCGCGCCGCCCGAGATCCCCTCGTTGTTGATCGTCGAGGTCCCCGTCGCGGTCCACGTGTGGATCAGCGTATATGTCGATGCCGCGGCCGTATGCGCGTAAGTACCTACGGCCCGCGAGAATCCGTTCGTCGTGAGCTCGGCACCTTGTGTCCCAAGAGACTGATCCGACGTCGCCGGCGTGAACGTCGACGCTGAGAGACACATCCACTCGGCGGGTGCCTGGCCAGGAACGACGACGTAGCTCGCCGTGCCGTTCGGGGTCGTCCCCGCCGCCCCGGTCGTGCTCGTCGGGTCGTACCACTGGTCGACCGTGAGCGCCGTCCCGGTGTTCGACAGGATCCGGCCGTAGACCTTCGAGCCGGTGCCTGCGGAGTTCGGCCCCGCGACGACGATGGAGCCCGCTAGCCCCTGTCCCGCCGTCGGGAAGGTGGCTCCGGAGTTCGTGAGGCTCGTCGAGGTCGTCGACGTCGCCGCGCCCTGAGCGGACGCGTAGGCCCCGCTTGCGCCGGCGGCCATCGCCTTCGCGAGCCAGTCGTAGCCGTTCGTGTACCCGCTCGCCGTCGTCGTGAGCAGGTTCCCGTGCCACGTGCCGCGGTCCTCGGTACCGTCCGATCGACCGACAGTCGATTGCCAGTTGGAGATCACGCCCGCCGGCGCGGGGGCTGCCGCTTCGAGTGCCGCGACGAGGGCGGCGAGGGTCGTGTACTTGTTCACGAGGTCACCGCCTTCGGCTCGGGGAGCCTAAACTTCGAGTGGAGGTGCCTCACGATCGCCGGACCGTCGGCCGGCTCGAGATAGGCCTTGACCAGTGGCTCCAGCATCTCCGGAGGCACGATCGGCTCGCCGCTCTTCGCGTGCTTCGCCGTGGTGTAAGGAGCGAGGAAGGCGCGGAATGCCTTCTCGTCGGCCCCGTCGTCGTGGACCTCGAAGTGCGTCACGAAGCTCGGGTGAGCGTGCTCTGGAAGGACGCGAACCGTGAAGTAATCTTCGATCGCCTCCTTCCGGCTCACGATCCTCGAGCCGTTCTGCGGGAGAGCGTGATGGAGCACCCGCTGCATGATCTCGTTTTCGGAGATCGCTGCGAACACGTGGGTAGGTCGCTCCTTACGGGTCACCCGGACGACGTATCCGCCCTTTGCTCCTCGCTTCGCGAGCCCGCTCGCGAGCGCCTCTTCGAACTCCGGCGGCGTCGTGTCGAAGTCCTCAGGCACCGGCTCATGGTCGTAGTAGCTGTGGACGTGCGCGACGACGTGCATGCTCGGAGGCTATCCCGGGACGGCCTGTTTGGGAACACCTGCCGAATCCATGGCCTCCTCGATCGCCTTCGTGAGGTCGGCGAGGAAGCTCGAGCCCTGGATGGCCGCCACGGTCGCCCCGGGGTCCTTTCCCCCTCCGGAGACATTCAGGGTGAGGTTAACGGTCACGGACGCTCGGTCCCCTCCTGAGCCCCCACCAGCCGAGCTCCGGGCAGGGAGGATGCGCTCGCCGGGGGCCACGCTCGCGAACATCTCCCCCGGGGCAGGGCGCATTACGAGCCCTCCCTCGGCGTGGGCGGGCGCCGTGACCACGCCCTTCCCTCCGCTGGCGCCCGCGACCTCCCGGACGCCCGTGCCTCCTCCGATCGTCCCCTCACGCTCAGCGCGTGCGCGGCGCTGGTCCCTGAGCGCGTTGGCTTGCGCGTCGAGGTCGGCGTTGACCTTGTCGTAGCCCTCGGCGTCGACCCGCTTACCCAGCGCTGTCGCCGAGAAGCCTTGGATGCTCTGCCATGCCTTATAGGCCTCCACTGCTTTCTCGAGGGCGTTTGCCGTCACGAGGATCGCAGTCCCAAGCGCGACCCACGGGGCCGCGGCCGCCGCGACTGTGATGGTCATCGCGGCGAGGTATCCGACACCGATAGCCAGCGCGACCGAGAGGACGTCGAGCGCGACCTTGACCTCGGCCATGACCGTCGCCCAATTCTTCTTCAGCCACGTCGCGGCAAGGATGAACTGCGTGGTCATCTTCGTGACCCACAGGATCACTTCGCGGATCGCCGTGACGAGCGGAGGGGTCGCGGAGGCCGCGGCCCCGAAGAGCACCGTCGAGAGCGCGGTCACAACCTGCTTGAGCGTGTAGCCGCTCGTCGTCGTCGTCGAGAAGACCTCTTCGATCTTCGATAGGCCTTTGAGGAAGGTTTCGAGGGGGCCCATCGCCCCCCGCATGAGGGACGTTAGATCGTCGCGGAAGCGCTGCGCGATCGCGTCCGCGGAGATGAGCTTCGCCGCGAGGACGTCACCGTATGCCGCGCCGGCAGCCGTCGTGAGAGCCTGGATCCCCTTGTTGATCTCGACAGTGTGCTGGACGAGCATCGTCCTGGCCTTGGCGATCGAGATGTTCTCTTGCTTCGCTAGTGCCGCTGCAACTTGATCGAACTTGATGCCCGTGCCCGCGAGCTCGCCCGCGCTGAAGTTCCGGCCGGGCGCGATCCCGAAGCGGCCGACGTCCTTCCCTCTCGAGACAAGCGCCTCGATCTTGCTCGAGGCTTCCTTGCCCGCCGCGGCCGTCGCGCTTCCGAGAAGCGTAACCGTGTCGAGGATGCCTTGCCCTGACACGCGCGTGTTGTCGAAGGAGGTCCGCACGGTGCGGTACATCTCCGAAAGCGCCTCGGTCGCGAGAGGGACCTTCCGCCGGAGTAGATCGATCTGATCCCCCATACGTTCCGAGTCTTCGCGCGAGCCCGCGATCGCTTGGCGAGCGAGCGTCATGTCACGCGCGACGTTCCCGGCCTCGAACGCCCACTTCGCCAGGCTCACCGCGCCGTAGACCGCCGCAACGCTGACCGCGGCGAGCGCTGCGGCGAGCGCGAGGGCGCCCGCGACGGCCCCGGCCTGGGCGATCTTGGCCACGTCGAGGTCCGAGGAAAACTCTTTGATCGCAAATCGGGTTTCACGTGACACCCCGAAGAGGCGAAGGAGGTGCGTGTCGAGACCCGACTCGGAGGCCTCGCGCTCCTTTCCCGCGAGTTCGCGGAGGCTCGAGCCTCGCTTGACGATCTCGAGGTTCGCGGCCGAGAGAGCCGAGCGCTGCGCGTCGAGCTGCGCCTTGAGCGCACCTTGCGCGGTCTTGACCTCGTCCGAGTTGCCTCGAAGGAGACGGAGCGAGCTCGACGCCGTCCGGATCGACTCTTGCGCCTTGTCGGCCTGAGCCTTCAGGTCCTTCAGCGAGACGGCGGCGCCGGCGACGTCGGCGCCTCCCTGGACCTTCAGGTCGACGTCAAAACTCGCCTGGTCGTCAGACATGGCTCAAGCCTATTGGCTCACGAGCCAACGCGCGACAAGGAAGGCGCCCACGATTCCCATGTCGATCGCCTCCGGGTCCTCGGGACGGCCCCGAAAGAGCGCGAGCACCCCCTCCGCTGCGACCGCTGGCTCCGACTGCGCGCGTCGGATCAGCTCCCTTATTTTCCCGATTCCTCGCCGGCCTTGAAGATGTGTAGGTGGTTCAGCATGTCGATTCCGGCCGTGGCAACCGCCTCGCATCCGGGCATGGCGTCCGTGCCCTTGCACCACGTCCGGAAGATCTCCGGGGTTGGGTGCAGGAGGCTCGGCACGACGGTATTGATGATCGCGTCGAGGTTCGGAGCCTCGGTCGGTTTGAGACCGAGGAGGTGCTTCGTCCACGCCGCCCAGACCATGGCGGGCGACCGTTTTACCGCGAGGACCCCTTCGCGAGTGTTTGCGATCTCAAAGTGTCGACCACGGATCATGTCGGGCGTAGAGAAGCGGTCCTCGAGCTCGAGGATCAGATCTTCGCGCTCCTGCTTCTCGGCCTCCGCGGCCTTCTCTCGCGCAGCGCGGCGCGCAAGAAGCTCCTTCCTTTTCTCGTCGTCCATCGTGTCTCCTTTCGAGCCTCGTTAGCCCGAGAGGGCGCGCGAGGTAAAGGAGGAAAACCCTCGAGCGCCCACTCCGATCGACGAGGGATTACTGCTGCGAGCTGAAGAGGGAGAGGCCGTTGGTGGTCTCTCCGATGAACATCAACGTGAGATCCTCTTTCGTCTCGTCCTCGTTGTCGATCCCCTCGTCGATCTTGAACTCGACGACGACGCACGGCGTGAACGTGTAGATGATAACCGGCGCTTGGGTGATGTCGGGTTCTGACGCCGTGATCGTCGTGATGAACTTCGCATCTCCGTAGCTCGACCCGTTCGGTTCGCTCGCGGCGAGGTTCTCTTTGATCTGCTGGGCCGTCGTCTTCAGGAACGTGAGCACCAGCGCGCCGGGCTCGTAGCCTCCCGCGGTGAAGCCATTGGGCTTCGCGTCGCGTCGCGAGCTCTTGACGACCTTGCGCGAACGCTTCGCCCCATAGCCCGCCTTAAACCATCCGTCGAAGGGGCCGTTCCCCGCGCCGAAGGAGACGGCCACGGACCGCCCGGAAAGGATGGTCTGGTTTGCGAGTCTCGACCTGTCAATTCCCGCTGCCATGTTCGCCTTTCTTGCGACAACGCTCGAGGTTGAGTAGGAGCATGGCTAAGCCAACGTCTGGACGGCGTATTCCGAAATTAGGAACCGTTTCACATATCCCAAGTAGGCCACGCGAACCCAGCACGTGATCGTCGCAGGCCCGTTGCCGAGGTTGATGTCGTTCCTCGAGACGGTGAACTGCGCGCCCGAAACCTGCCCGTTCAGCGCCGCGTCGAGCACGGCTTGCCCGCGCTCTTCCCATTCCGCCGCCTGCGCTTCGAGAATCAGGCCCGTCTTCGGGTTGCGCTCGTAGCCCGCGGACATCAGGATCGACATCGCGGCGTAGACCTGCCCCGCGCCAACGTTCAGAACGCGGAGCTGCTGGACGTAGAAGAGCCCGAAGCCGGCGCTCTGGAGAACGTAGGCGCTGGTGACGAACGTCCCCTCGCCAACCGTCGACGGCCACGTCCTGAGTGTCGAAAGTCGGATGACCGTCGAGTCGAGCCCGCCCTCCCTGAACTCGTCGTGATAGTTCGGGAGCCCGTTCGGGCCCGTGATGTTGAAGTTCGTGATCGCGCCGGCGCCCTGCACGAACGCCGGGTCTTGCCCGATCGGTCCAGCCATGACCTTGCAGGCGATCCCGAGCGAGGCATGCTGGCGCTTGACGACGCCCGACACGCTCGATTTGCAGTCGCCGCCGTCGGTGCCCACGATCATGTTGTTCGAGGCGGCCGACGCGAGGAGCGTCGACATCGCCGCCTGATACGTCGCGTCGAGCTCGACGGGCTGCGCGTAGTGGAGGCGTGTGTTGACGTAGACGTGCGGGTACTGGCCGAGGAGCGCGAGGCTCTGCACCCACGCGTCAATCTGCGAGACGAAACTCGGAGTGATGCCTCCGGTGAGGTCGTCGATGAGCACCGCTTCGTACTGGAACGCTGACGCCTTCAGCGCGGCGAGCGCGCTTATGAGGTCGCTCGACTGCATCGCCGGGCCCGAGACCACAGCCGTGATGATGTCGCCCGTGTTGATCGTCTGAGCCGTCGTAAAGTTCACCGTGACGCCCGTCGACGCGCCGGTCACGGGAACGACGAGCGTCGTCGAGAGTGCAGTCCCGAGCGCGATGTCGGGCCCAAAGGACTGGCCGAAGTCGAGAGACGGCGAGAGGATAATCCCCGTCGTCCCGAACGTGCCTCCGTTCTTGCACACGAGCTCGACGAGGTAGGAGTCGACAGCCGCGCTCGCCGAGATGGTCGGCACGGCCGTGCCCGTCGAGGCGCCACCCGTAGAGCTGTTGAGCGTCGCGCCCGTCCACGTCGCCGTTGCCGAGCTCGCGGTGTAGCTGCCCGAGCCCGTGACCGGGATCGTGAAGTGCGTCGAGTCGACGACCGTCACGGGATACGTCCCGTTGATGGCCGTATCGCCCGTCGCTCCCGCGATCGTGACGATGTATCCGGTCGCGAAGCCGTGCGCTGCGCTCGTCGTGAGCTCCGCGGGAGGCCCGACGCTCGCCACGGCAAGGATCGTCGCCGGGGTGACCGCACCTACCGAGACCGAGCCCGAGGTCGTCGTCGTCGGCAGCACCGCGACGACTTGGTTCTCGGTGACCGTGATCGCGTAGGTCACGAGCTCGAGGAGGCGCCCCTCGACGAGGTCGGTCGTCGCGATCCCCGTGTCAGAAAAGACCGTGGCGACGTTCGGAGGGATGAGCGCGGCGCCCGAGCAACTTGCGATGATCGCGAGGACCCCGAGCTGTCCGGGAGCACCTTGCGCTTGGCTTGCCGCTAATTTGTTGACGGTCGTCGACGGAGCGGACATCAGTTCCTCTCGCTTTCCGCCGCACGGCGGCACTTGTTGTGCTCCCAAGCCTTGATCGCATTGCAGTTCGCGCAAAGCAGTTGGTATCGACCTTTAGTGTCGGCCAGGACCCGGACGAAGAGGCTCATTATCCCCGCTCGCTTAATCCTCTTGCCCGTCGCGCGGCTCCGATTCCTCTCCATGGCTCCGTCGTTGTTCACGTGATCGATGTGGAGGCATCGAATATCGGTGCTCCCCCCGGGAGTGCTGCACGTGGGGCTAACGCAACGACCACCCAGCTTTGCGAAGACCAGATCTTTCGCGCGCGCGCTTCGCGAGCGACATCTCTCCGCATTCGCGGCAGGATGCTCTCGATACCAAGCCTCCGACGCCTCACGGGTACACGCGAGGCACCAAGATTGAAGCCCGTTCCTCTTTCGCGTGTCCGTTCGGAATTCATTCCGACCCTTGGCCTGCCTGCACTTCGTACAAGTAGCCTCGCTTGGCTCCGACCTCGAATAGGTGACGGATCCTCCTTTGCGGCCGACGATCTTCGCCTCCTCAGATGTCCACCGATGCCCCCCATGATCATGAAGCGACCGGGGTAGCTCTGGGGCGAGGTTGATGAGCATCATCGCAGGGGGCGGCGCCTCACTCGGTGGGTAGAGTCTTGTTTACCACAGGCGTGACCTCGGTGATGGTATCTCGCGGGAGGCCGAAGAGTCGGGAATCGACCGACATCGGCACGAGGTACTCGATTCCGAAGGGAAGGTTGATCGAGAATTTGTCTTGCGTGATCTCCTCCCCCCCGCGAATCGCCGCGCCGAGCGTGGCCGAGAGGGCGCCGACGGTGAACTCGAGGAGGTCGGTCGCCGCGTTGAGCTGCTTTACCTCGTTCGTCGCGTCGCATGGGTCGTAGGACCAGACAGACACGGTGAACTTTCGGAACCATCGCCACTCGACGCGGGGATTCGTTGCGCGCGCGTTGCCCGTCGAGAGGTTCGGCCCGAGGGTGAGCTTGCCGTGGCTCCGCGAGTCGCCGAGTCCGTGCCCGGGAAGGAAGAGGACACGGTTACCTCCCGTGTCCGGACGCTGATTGATGACCTGCTCACGCTTGCGCCAGCCGACCGTGTCGGTCGTGGGAAGGAGGCGCCCCTCCTGGGCCGAGTACTTCGCGATGACCCACGGCTCGGCGAGGACCTGGTTGAAGCGGTATTGGACCGTCAAGAGGACGTCGAGCGAAGGGCCCTCGTTGAGGACTAGGCTCATCGGAAGGAGTCCGGATCCTGCTCCATGGCCAAGGCGCGCACCTTCGGGGCGAGCCAAGCCCAAGAGGCCATCGCGCGGATCATGCGGAGCCTCACGCGTGCCCCGCGAGCTGCTCGAAGAGCTTCGTCGCCCCGTCGTGGAGCGCCTTCGAGATCTGCGGGGGCAAGCCTTGCCCTCCTCTCCCCTTCGAGGTCGTGTGCCTCGGGATGACCTGGCGGCGCCAGTGCTGGATCGCTTGGACCTTGGCGCTCCCCGTCGAGATCCCGACCAAGACGATCCGGACGAGAGAACCGACGGCGCGAACCTCGATCGCGCTCGCGGCGTTCACGAGGGCCGGCTTGCCGTCCTTCTTTCGCGGCGCCCACGGTTCGCCCCATGGAGTGCGTCCGGACTTCGCCGTCTCGACGGCCGCGCGCTTGACGAGCGGCGTGCATGCTCCGGCGACCTTCTCGGGGAAGGTCCCGAGCGCCGCTAGCTTGCTGAGGACCGAGTCGAGGCTCACCGGTAACGATCCTCGGCGCGGCCTCGGCGAGCTTGCTCGTCCATCCATACGTAAGGAGAGGTTTCTCCGCATGCGAGAGGGCCTCCCTGGGTGATGCCTGAGCCACCAGTATCGGCATTCAGCGGCATGTCCCAGAGCGACGTGTTCGAGTTGACCGCCTTTTCAATCTCGACGGCGACCGCGTCGGATAGCTCCTTGATTTGGTCGATCGCCTTGTCGTTGGTGGGATTCCATCCCCGGCGAGCGTAGAGGCGAGGCAGCACCCGATCGGCGATCCACTGGAGGAGCTCCTCCGGGCACGGTGTCGCCGCCGTGTAGACGTTCGAGATGTCGAAGGCGCCCGTCGAGGGACAGACGATCGACACCCCGGTCCCGACAAGCGAGACCAGCCCAGCGGAACCGATCGAAACGGGCGACGTCGCCCGGCTCTTGTCGGTCCAGGAGAGAACCGCCGTGCCGGGTGCGCCGGGCGTCGTGACCGAGATCACGAGCTCGAGGTCTCCGCGGACGGGCACACCAAGGAACGACAAGGGCGGAGGGTTGACGCCCGCGCCCGAGGGCGGCCCCATCGATTGACCAAGGGTGTCGACGGGGTAGCGCTTCCGAAGCTGGTCGTAGATCCAGCCCTGCGTCGCAAGGAGCTGCCTCGATACGTACCCAGGAGACTGCGCCTCAAGACCTAGGATATCGATCGGCCCGATCCCCGTACCTCGAAGGATGAACCCGTCGAGAGAGAGCGCTTGGACCCGTGCCGGGATCAAGGGGTATGCCCTGTCGTGACGACGACGACGTAAGCGTCCGTCCCGGCAAAGACCAGCGTCGAGCCCGCGCCCAGCTCCGAGAGACCGTCGTTGAAGTCGAGTTCGAGCCAATTTGCCGCCGCCGGGATCGTGATGGTTGGGAGTGCCGCCGCACCTGCGGTCCCGTCGCTCTTGCCGGGCGTGATGACAAGGGTTCCACCTCCAGTCGTGTTGTGGGCGCGCACGTTCCGGACGCACTGCCCTGCGGCAACGGTGACCGTCGCCGCGGAGCCAGCGTAGAGAGAGAAGCGCGACGCCGTAGCCACGCTCAGGATCCGTCGAAACGGAAGATCGCGAACGGGTGACCGAGCTGGACGGCCATCCTTCCCTTGCACTGGTACTCGATCTCGTCGGAGCGAGAGAGCATCGCGTCGAGAACCGATTGGCCCCCTTCGCCGAAGTACCGGATCGCGAAGGGCTTCCTCTTCACGTGCAAGAGACCACCGAGTTGCGTCGTCCGGTTCTCCGTCATCACGATGTAATACGTCGTGTCGTTTCCGGTCGCCGTCTCGTTCAGGTAGGTGATGTTGCCCGTCGTGTTGCCGACGAGGTTCGCCTGAGAGAACGGCATCGGCATCGTGAAGCTGAAGTTCGACCCGAACTCCGAGGCGATGATCGGAGTCCCGAGCCCAAAGCCTGCGATGACGGCTTTGACGTCCGCGGAGCCCGCGCCGCCTGCCGCTGCGAGCGCCAACTCGTTGGCGTTCATCAAAAGCCGCAGGCGCGGCGCCATCCGAGGGGGCGCGATAATGTAGGCCACCTTGAGGAAGCGCGGCTGAACGCCGTTCGCTTGCTTGATGCTCATCGTGTAGGCGATCGCCTTACCCAAGTTCTGCAATGCGATGTCGGCGGTCACGGAGTCATCGATCGGAAGCGCTCCCGGATAGAACTGGTGACCGGTCACGGTGTTCGCGGTCGCCGGCACGGCGGCGCCGTGTAGCCAGTTGTAGTACCCACCGAGAGGCGGCTGATAGGGGTTGTAGTAGTGGCCGTTCGAGTAGGCCGCGTCCCCCGACGGGTTTCCGGTCGCGGCCGTGTTGTCCATGAAGAAGGGGAGGCCGTCGTACGTGGTCGCGCTCCCGTCGGTGTTCGCCCCGTTCAGGATCGCCATGCTTCCGAGTTGCTGGGGGTAGTAGGCCGTCTGAACCCCAACATCTTTGGACCACGTCGCGAGCTCGTTCAGGCCCGTGCCGTCGAGGTCCTCGAGTTGGTCGACTTGGACCTTGATGCCTACGCCGTGCTTGAAGCTCGGATACTCCACCGTCTGCGTCACGAGGCTTTGGAAGTCCATGCCCCCCGCGCCCGTCGGGCCGATGGGTCGGATCATGGCGTTGTTCAAAAACCAGGTGATCCGGTCCGTCTTCCGGAAGCTCTGAAACGGCCTGGCGACGCGGGCAAACCATGCGTTTTCATCGGCGAGCATGCCCATATAGGCATTCTCGTTGATGACGCGCATGTCGCGCTCGTACTGCATGACGAAGCTGGGCGTGACTGCTGTGGACATTGGCGAATTTCCCTTTGCAGGTGGTTACGTAGAGCCCAGTCCTTACGGGTTCGTGATCTTCACGTTGATCGTGGAGGTGTCGGACGTCGCGGTCGCCAGTGCGGCGAGGAACGCGAAGAGCGAGACGGCGGCCGTGCCGACGTAGCCCGGGGTGAGCGCCTTCGCGCCGAAGCCAACGGTGTTCCCGGAGCCCCCTTGCGTGTTCAGGGTCGCGAGGCACGTCGACTGCGAGGCCGAGAAGATCCCGACCGGGCACGTGTGCGTGCCGCCGGAGGTGAGCGGGTAGGCCGCGGCGAGGTTCGGCTGTCCGGCCGTGAGAGCGAGGGTGCCCGCAGTCAGCGTCAACTGGAAGTTGAACTCCTTGCAGTAGAAGCCCGGATCGCTCGTATCGATGACGCCGGAAGCGTTGTACGCCTTCCACTCCGTGTTGTTGTAAATCGAATCGCCCGCGCCGATCTTGATCGCCGCGTCGGTCACCCAGTTCGCGCCGGTCGCCCACCACGGAGGGCGCGTGACAATCCACTTGGAGCCCGCGGCGCCCAGCGAGACGACCTGCCACGGGCCCGAATCGACGGCTCCAGAGAGGCCGGTAAGGCCCGCTGGCGCGAAGAAGACCTGGCCGACAGCAAGCACGACTCCCGCGGTCGTGATCTGCGAAGCCAACGTACCGTTGGCCGTCGATACCAGCGTGCCGGTGCCCGTCCCCGTATAGGCGTGCATGACGGTGGCAACGGCGAGCGCCGTGAACGCGGCGTTGCCCCCGCTTGAGGCCTCCTCGCCGAGGTAGCTCTCAAGAAGCGAGTAGAGCGGCTGGACGAGGACCCCCTTCACCGTGTCGAGGGCCCACACGCGCCCAGCGACCGAGTTACCCGCGGCGAGCGCGCTTACGGAGTGGTCCGAGTCGACGTAGCAGAGCCCAAAGAGCGTCGTGACCGGGCTCGCCGTCGAGTTGTCGAGCCACTCGCAGTGGAGCTCGTCGGCGAGACGGACGAGGCATGGCGCGGTGGTAGAGCCTCCCGAGTTGTCGACGGTCTCCTCGGCATCGCCAGCGACGAAGAGGTTCTGGTTGCCAGCGATCCCCGGGCGGATACCTCCGAAGATCACGTCGAGGTAGACGCGCGCGCCGTTCCAGACCTTCGGAGCGCCCGCCACGACGGGCAGCGCCACGGCGGAAAGCGGGAAGGTGTCGGGCGATCGCGGTTGGGTGAGTGCAGAGGTCATTTCCTTGCGCCTTCCTTCTTCAGCTCTTCGAGCCGTGCCCGAGCAACCTCGGGCGTCACGTACTCGAGCTCATGGACTCCGTCGACGTAGGTCGAGGCCTTTGCAGGCGTGTGGTCGGTGAGCCCCATCGCCGCATGGATCCCTTCGACGGTCTCCTCGTCGAGGTCCGTCACCTCGGCGCTCGGGCGAGGGACTTGGTTCTTGCCGGGCGTGCCGACGGGCATCGGCACCGAGGTCAGCTTGACCGTTCCGATGCGCGGAAAGGTCTCGACGGCCGTGCGAAGTTCGTCGAGGGAGACGACTGCGAGGATCTTGCGGACGCTCTCGTCGAAATCGGGACGCTTCGCGAGGAGCGCAGCGCGCGCGTCCGCCTCGTCGCGCGCTGCGAGCTTTGCGCTAAGCGCCTGGACCGATCGGGCCGACTCGAAGGCAAGCGCCTTGATCGCAGCGATGTCGCCCGCCTCAGCCTTTGCCTGAAGCTCGGCCTGGGCCTGGGCCTTCGCCTTTTCCTCCTCTTCGGTCTTGGCCTTCGCCGCAGCCTTCTCCTTCTCTTCCTTCTCCTTTTTCTCTTTGTCTTCCCCCTCGTCGGGGAAAGCGGCCTTGATCGCCTTCTCCCCGCCCTCCTTGTCGTCACCGTAGGCCGCCCGGATTCCCGCGATCGCTGCCGCCCTTTTCTCTGAATCGAGCTTCATCGTTTTTTCTCCAGCGGACGACCCGCCTTGTGCAAGGGCTATCACCTCAGCCCACGTTTTCACAGCATCGGCCAGTCCGGCCTTGACCGCGGCATCCCCGATGAACATCCGACCTTCGAGCGCGCGAATCGACATCTGGGTCGCGCCGGAGCCCGCCCGCCCCTTGGCGACGACATCGAAAAAGATGTCTGCGAGGGCCTGGACCCGCGCCTTGATCTCGGCCGCGGCATCGTCGGTCATGCGGATGTGGGGGTTGCCGTCGAGCTTCCGCGCGCCGCTCGAGAAGAGCGTGTACTTGAGGCCAGCTGCGGCATCGGCCGCCGTCATGTCGACGCTCGGAACCATCACCCCGACGCTCCCCGCCATGCCCGCCGGGGGGATGTAGACGCCGTGCGTCGCCGCGCACGCGATCGCGAAGGCCGCGCTGGCGGCGGTCCCGTCCACGAAGCTTCGCAGCGGCTTGCCCGAGGCAAGCGCCATGTCCCGAATCTCCTGAAAGAGCTCGAAGCAACCGAGTGCGTCTCCCCCGGGAGAGTCAACCCGGATCGCGACCGAGGTAGCCAAGGGCTCAGCGAAGGCCTTGCGAAGTCGGTCTGCCACCTCGGGGTAAGAGTCCCAAGCACACCCGGAGCGCTGCGAGAGTGCGCCGCCATAGCCGACCTCGACGACCGCCGTCGCGCCGATCATTGAGTAGGGCTCTCGCTCGGGCATCGGAGCCCAGAGCATCATCCCGATCGAAAGCTCGTTGACTGCGAGGGGGACGCCGTGGTGCGGCTCGTACCGGAGGGCGATTCGCTTCACGCCGCTAAGGAGAGCAGAAAACGCGCCGCCGCGCGAGTCAGTCGCGATCCTCGGAGGGGCCCCCCGGCTCGATCCAGGAGAGAGGTTCGGCAAGATCCTCCCGGATCTGCGCCCTCTCCGCGGGGTCGTCGACCTGAGAGAGAAGAGCCTCGAGCTCGGCCTTCAGCTCACCGAACTTCTCCGCGGTGAACTGTCCCGCATCGTGGAGTGCGGTCGCGCGATGCAGCTTCGCGGTCGCGCGGTCGTCGGCTTCGTCCGCTGTCATTCCATCCCCCTATGCTTTCGGACGCGCCGAATCAAGTCGAAGGCCTGGGGGTCGCGGGCCTTGAGCGTTTCGGGGTGATAGACATAAGCCGCGTGGCACTCGGTGAACCACTCCTTGTAGTTTTTCCTGGAGTACCTCGAGGGGATCCACTTGCCGGGGACCGTCTCCACCCGGCCGTCCGGATCCTTGTCCGTGATCGACGACGGATCGATATGCACGCGCTCCCGGAAGCCTTTCTTGATCTCGTTGTCGAGCTTCTTCTGGAGAGGACTCGAGGACGAAAGGTGCACGTGATGCCCGAGCTCGTGCACCATCGTCCGCTGTTGCATCTCTTCCGGCGACGATGCGAGCGAAGAGATGCTCCACACGTGCTCGCCGGGCTCGGTCGCGCGCGCCGCCTTCTTCTTTCCGAGGAGACCCTTGGATCGCGCGAAGCGAGTCTCGAAGTCCTCCGACTTGAGGATCGATAGCCCTTCTCCTCCGCGCCAGTAGAGGCCGTTCGCCGTCTGCACGAGGTTGCCAGAGAACGAGTCGATCTCGGCGCCAGAATGTTCGGCGAGCTCCGAGATCGGCGCATGCTTGAGAAACTTCGCGTATCCGCCCTTGACGATAGCCTTCTCTGCATTGGCCTTCGTCTCGGGCGAGATCCCCTCGTGAGGAATCTTGAGTGTGTCGAGGCTGCCCCGAAGGATCCCGGCGTGCTCCTCGTGAACCTTTGCTTGCTCGTGATGATGGGATCCGGCATCGAGGTGCTTTTCTCGCGCGGCGAGATGTCGTTCACGATCTTTCTTTGACCGGGCCTTCGCTGCGAGAGCTCCTCGGCGATCGGCTTCCCGGGCGTGGAACTCTTCCGCCTTTCGGTGTGCCGCGGCCGCGGCATCGTGGTGCTCCCCCTTACCTGTTCTCTTCGCCTTGCCGCTTGCCGAAGCAGCCTCGCGCGATCCGGAGCTCGCGAATCTGCCCCTCTCGTCGCGCGGCTGATCCGGATCGAACGCAAGAAACTCGAGAAAGTCCTCGAAGTCTCCGAGCTCCTCAAGCTGCTCTTCGCTCAGCATCTCTCGCCGCGCGCCACTCCTCGTAGACTCGAGCAACGTCCGGAGACTTTGCGAGCATCGCGAGCGGCGAGACGGACGCCTTGGCCTTCTGCGGCGTCGCGAACTCGGCCGCCTCGATTCCCGTACTGTCCTGCCCGGTCGCGGCTGCCGTCGCTTGCGCGCGGAGAGGGATCGCGAAGCGAGTGAGCAGCGCGTCGACATCGACATCCTCGGCCTTGCCGAGCTTCTCGAGGATCGTCAAGAGCTTCTCGAGTCCGTCGGCGACGGCGCCGATCGTTTCCGCTTCCGTCTTCAGCTCGACCGGCGTTGCCGTGTTCCAATCGACGACGGTGAAGCGCTCCGTGATTGCCTCCACGCCGTATTGGAGAGCGATGTACATCGGGAGCCCTTGCGTGTTGATCGTGAATGCGAGCGCGTCTCCGTCGCTCTTGATGAGGTCCTCTCGGATCGTCCGATGGATGTCCGCGTTCGCGAAGCCGGCCCCCCCCGTCGTCGTGACGACCTGGCCCGAAATCGCAACCATTGCCTCGTGATCCGAGGTGTCGATCTCTTTCTGGAAGACCTGGATCCCGATCCCGTTGCTCTCGAGGAGAGAGACCTTCCATCCTACGGGAAGGACGAAGACCTGATTCATGCCCCAACGGAGAAGCTTTTTGAACATTCCCTCTCGTTCGAGTTCGTTTGCCCCGAGGGGAGCTTCCATCAGGCGGGCGGGGTTAGCGAGCTTCGCCGAGTAGTTCGACCGACACGACATCGCGTGCTCTTTGTTGATGTACGCCCGCCCGACCGCGGGCCAGATCCCTCCGTTCCACGGAGCGTTGCGACCCGCGCCGCTTCCGAAGTGGAGGATCCAGCGGCCGTCGCCGGGCGTCACGGCGAGGAGCCCTGCCGAGCTCGTGAAGTACCACCGGTTCTCCGTCCACCGATATTGGAGGTTCTCCGGATCGAGCCGGACCATGACGGGATAGGGGCGCCCCTGCACAGGCACGAGCTCGGCGACGCCCACGCCGAGCGACACGCCATCGGCGTCGAGGAGACCGAGCTCGCTCGGAGGAAACATCTCGTCAAACACCGAGCGCGATCCGTTGTTCGCCCTCAGCGCCGAGGCGATTTCAGGGTCGCCGTAGAACCGTTTAGGCAGGCGGACGAGCCCCGCGCAGCGCGTCCCAAGCAAGCCGGCGATGACGCCGTCGCGCTTGAATGCGCGATGAAGCTGCGCCGCCATGAGGATGTCACCGGAGTCCGCGTTCCGCTGCGCGATCTCGAGGTCGGCGAGGTACCAGCGGAGCCGCGTACGGGGAAGCGGCTGGATCTGCCCGCCCATCGCCTCGCGGATCTGATCGATCGTCGCATCCTCGAGAAGAAGCCCGCTCTGGGGCGTGTTCTTCTCGAACGCGCTTACCCCGAGGAGCGCTCGGGTAATTTCTCGGACGGTTGCAACGACGCCCACGTCGGCGAGCCTATCTCAACGACCACGGAGGATCGAGTCGCCCCAGAAGTCGTCGCCCCGCGGATCTTCGTTCCACTGGTACCCTCCCTCTTTTTGCGCTGCCGGCTTTTTGGCCAGAGGAGAATCGATCTCGGGCACGGATAGGCCGTCTACGTGTGACCAGCACGACAGAGCGAGAGCGTCGAGCTCGTCCGGCGAACAACTGAGGATGTCTCGGAGGTCATCCTTCCGGATAAGGACCTGCTTCCCATTCTCCGGCTCGAGCCAGCGGAGCGCGTGGAGCTGCTGACGGAGCCGGAGGCTACGGGGCCAGCACCCGCCGCCCTTCACCCAGTCTTCGAGCCGGCCGAAGAGGAGGTCGCGGGTCAGCTTGTATTGCTTCTCGACCTTCGTGCCGTACTTGATCGGGATGCCGCCGTGAAATTCCGTGACGAGCATCGTGCCGGGGTTGTTCCGAGCGAAGCCGACGAACTTGTCTCCAATGCGCGCCCCGTCTTTGCCGTCGCTGTCGACGGTCACGCGAGGGCGGTTGATGTCTAGGTCACTCGACCTCCGGTAACGTCCGACGAAAACGAGGACCTCGTCGAGGAGGCGATCGTCGGTACAGGGTCCGTCCATCTCGTCGGACGTCCAGATCGGGCAGAGGAGCCGAGTCCCCCGACGGACGGCGATCGCGAACTTGTCCCCCGTCTTCGCCGCCCCGGCGATGTCCACTCCGATCGAGAGTCGGCCCTCAGGCGCGGCCTGGTCCTGGATCGTATCGTAGTGCGCCTCTCGCTTCAGGAGCGTCTCGAGAGTGAAGAGCTGCCCCCTTTCCGCGACGGGCCAAAGCCCGAGGACGTCCGACATGTAGAGCCGAGAATGCTCCCCCCAGAGTATTTTTCGCTCCTCCACCCATTCTCGAGAGGCCAGTCCGGGGATGTTCGCGCCTTCGGTGATGTTCGGGTTGTCCGCGCTCGAGCACGTCAGAAGGGAAGACTCTCCCGTATCCGTTCGGTAGCTCGGAGCGTCTTCGTGGAAGGCCTTGTGGGCCCACCCCGTCGTGCGCGTAGGATTCACGGACACCACGAACTTAGCCGTCGCGCTCGCGATGTTCCCCTCGATGACTCGATGGTGGTCGTCCGGCACCTCGCAACCCTCATCGACCAAGACGAGCATGTTACCCCCCGATATTCCTCGGAGCCCTCCGCCCCCGGGATTGGCGACCATCCCGAAGATCGCGCGAGTGTCCTCCGCTCGGAGGCCGGTCTTGCAGCCGACTCCGAGACTGCCGCCGAGAAGCTTCGAGTGAGGGCACGGCGTTGGCCCTCCGGGGTTGTCTCTCTTGCACTTCACGCATCGCCCATGCCCGAGCATGAGCTGCCGAATCTCTAGATAGATGATCTCGTCAATCTGTTCGAGCTTCGGGGCAATGAGGATCACCCGCGCCTTCTCGTGAGTCGCCCAGTACCAGATTGCAACACAGGCTAGAGCCAAGGACTTGCCGACCTTCCGCCCCCCCGCCACCCCCGTCAGTCTCGAGGACGCGACGGTGAGTACAACTGAAATCTGGAAGGCCCACAGCGAGACTCCGAGGACGTCTCTCATGAACTCGAGAGGGTGAAGGCGGTAGTACTCCGACGGCCACGCCGTAGACGATTCCTCGTCGAGCCCGGCGTCGAAGACCTTGCGCCATTCGGTCTCGGGGCGAGCCCCACGCGCAGCCTGAGGAAGCGCACGCCGGACTCGAGACGGCCTCACGTTGCTTCCTCAAGCGCACGGAGCGCCGCATGGGCTGCTGCGAAGGCTTCCTTGTGGGGTCGAATGGCGTCGACGACGACTTGTAGCCCCCGGCGAAAGTGTGGCGAAGCCATTACGACCCGGGCCGTCAGTTCGCCCTCGCCCCTCACGCGGGCGAGATGCCGGAGCGCAGCGCCGAGTGCTACCGCTATCGGTACCCGATCCCTCGCCGACATCTCTGGATCAGACTCAACATCGCGACGATCCTGTTTGAGGTTCGAGACGAGTTCCTCGAACTCTTCCCTCGTCGACCGGACACCGACCGAGGCAACCTTCGTCGCTCGAACCTGGCGCGCCGCGAAGCCTCCCGATCGGAGCTTGGCGAGGAGCCCTCGCGCGGCCTCCCCGCTTGAGCAGTCGACGACGACCCGGAAAACTTCAGCTGCCGGAGCTGCGACCTGCGCTGGCGCTGGCCGCCGAGCGTCCGCCGCCTTTGCCCTTTTTGCCGCCTTTGCCGCCACGTCCACCCTTGCTTTTCTTGGCCATTACCCGAAGGCTAACCCAGTTTCTTGCTCTTTGGGAAGCTTGCCCGAGGTCCGATGTCGATCCCGAGGATCGCGGCCGCATGGACCCCGTCCACGTGCTTGTTGCCGAGAGCGGCGAGCCCTTGCGCCTCCAGGAAGCAATCCTTCTGCTGTCGCGTCTCGAAACAGAAACACACCCAGTACTCGGAGTCGGTCACGAGCTTGAAGCGAGCCTTCTCGTTTTTTGCTCGCTCGCGGAAGGCTTTGCTCGTCGCGGAGACGGCCTCGGTGACGGCAGTTACGGGCGAGGCGTCGAGGTCGAGACCTCCGAAGTCGAGCGACCCAAGGTCCTCCGTGACAGCTCGAGGTGCGCGAGGGGGAGCCATTCGAGAATCCTTTCGTAGTCGCGAGGAAATCGTTTCTTGATTGGGCCTAAAAACCGAGCGTCGACTCCGTCGAAACTCCGGCCGAACAAGTCGTAATCAACAGGAAGCCCACACCCCGCGGCCGAGATCGCCTTGCGTACATCTGTAATCCGCCAGTCGTAGACCGGGAGAAAACTACGGCGCTTTGCGTTCAGCGACCCGTTCTGGCGGATGTTCGCGAGCCGGATCGGAGAGTCTACCGCTCGAGTCCAGACGGCCACGTACGTCTCGCGAGAGACCTTGGCGACCGCGCGCACGTGGTCCTCGACCTGTTCGTACTTCAGGTTCGGCCACCGCTGTTGCTCAATCACCTCCGCGCGCTCCGGTGACTGAAATGTCAGACTTCGCATCAGGCGAGGAAAGCTCGGGTGGGGGAGTCGTAGGATCGTCTCTCCGAAAAACTTTTCGTACTTCCGGATCCCGTCCTCGACAAACTCGAGCTCGGGGACAAGCCACAGGTAAAAAGGGACGATTCGTCGGAAGCCCGCTTCGCGTAGACGCAGCCAGGCAGCGAGTGAATCCTTGCCACACGAAAACGAGAGCAACACCGTGTCCGAGCGAGAGAGCACAGCACGGCAGAGGGCTACCGAGTCGGGGTAGTGCCGGGCGAGCGGCCCCGCCGCAGCCGAGGGATCCCACGCCTCGGGAGCGATCCCGAAGAGATCGGCGAACCTCCCCCGAGTGAGACCTCTCGGCTTTCCTCCGTGGCCGAGGATGTGCCGGAGCGTGCCCTCGGACACCCCGACGCGCCGTGCCACCTCTCGACCTCCTAGCTTCGCGACGATCGAGCGCAGCGCTTCGGCTCCGAGGGACATGCGACCATCCTAAGCGTAGAATTGCGCGCTCGTCAATCAGGGAGCAAGACGAGAGCTTTTTTCGGTTCCCTTGGGCCCTGACGTGCCCCCAAACACTGTTCCCGAGGCCCTTAGGGTCGCGGCGCTCCGAGTCACCAGGCGGTCCAGTTGAGTGAAGGACGTCACGTGTGACCACGTCAATCGTCGCGGCGTCCGGAGGCGCCTCTTGTCGAGACGTCGATATCTCGGTCGAGGCATCATTCGACAGTACTGGTGCGGACCCAGAAGCCACATCGTATCCATCGACAGCGCCATCGCTGGCCAATGCATCGGAAACTGAGGCTCCATCTCGAACATCTTCGGGCTCCTTCGCGTCGAGCTCAGCTCGATCTATCGCACCAGCTACCACCGCCCCGACCTCCGCCGAGAATGCCCCAGGCGACCCGTCTTGGGTCGCGAAGCCCCCGCACCCCGCCAAGGCCAGCAAAACGCTTCCTAGGCCCCCCAGCGCGCCAGCGTTCACGATGAACTCGCCTCCACCTCGGCGTTCCGTTTCCGAGCCCACCGGGCGAGCCGCTCGCGACGCTGCTCCGGGGTGAGCTTGGCTTGCGACAATGTAAATCTCATCACTCGCGCCCTTGGTCCCTATCGCCGCGCGAACGAGTGCGCCAGCCTGCAAGGGAACGCTCGCTTCGCTGCTCCGGAGTCATGGAGGCAGCCGCCGCGCGACCTCCGGCACGACCAGCGTTTCTCCGTTGCAGCGGAGTCATCGAGGCAGTTGAGGCGCGACCTCCGGCGCGAGCACGCTCTCTTCGCTGCTCCGGAGTCATGGCCGCATTGGATGCACGAGCACGCTCTCTTCGCTGCTCCGGAGTTAGCCTGGCATTCACCACGCTGGCACCATCGCGTCCTTTCTCTCGCCGTAACTCGATCAAGCAGGCCTTATTTCCACAGGTCAAGCGAGGTCGATGCCTCCTATCGATGGCACAGCGGCAAGTTGCACAAAGGAGCACGGGGAGAGCCTCAGCCCGAGACGCGGCCCTAATGGCGGGCCAATAGACCCGTGCACATCGACTGCATCTCGGCTTACGATCCGCCCGGATTGCTGCGCGTGCGCCCTTGAGCGTCACAGGATTCCCGCAATCGACACAGTAGGCGTGCTTTAGCGAAGGCTCGATGCGCTTTTGTTGATAGTTGAGCGACTTCGCAAGCTGCTCAGTCGAAAAAGATTCGATATCGTCGGCTCGGATTACAACGTGGT
>Ga0070762_10000256_pt1 | contig 21107 bp, 20 predicted proteins | sample HubBroMetageREF2_FD_66726 | JGI IMG/M metagenome (GOLD analysis project Ga0070762, IMG submission 66726) | Reference soil microbial communities from the Hubbard Brook experimental Forest, New Hampshire, USA - Hubbard Brook CCASE Soil... | ecosystem: Environmental > Terrestrial > Soil >...
ACCGAGGAAAACAAGGACGGGCTGTGGGTGGTTACTAAGTACGACGCGATGTATTGAGGGCAGCTCTCGGCTCTCGGCTCTCAGCTCTCAGCTCTCAGCTCTCAGCTCTCAGCTCGTGATCCGATGCATTGAATCCGTTGCCGGATGTCGGATCTTGTTGTCTCTCTGAACATTCCCCTCGGGGTTAAAGCCCGATCCAAATCGTGGCTTTGGACGCAGGCCTGGAAGGCCTGCTCCACCCGCTGACCCACGCGCTAAGGCCTGATCCATCCGCTAAGCCTGCTCCACCTGCTGACTGCGCGCTAAGGCCTGCTCCCCACCCGCTAACTCCACGCGCTGAGGCCCGCTCCATCCGCCAAGGCCTGCTCCACCCGTTATGAAGTGGAGGGCTGGTTTTTCTCGAAACTTCTTATCCACAACAAAACGAGTACCTGGGCTGCTATGCCTGCGCAGGTGTCGAGGAGAACGTCACGCACGGTGCCGGTGCGCGAGGGGATGAAGCTCTGGTGCCATTCGTCGAGGCTGGCGACCAGAGCAGTTCCGAGAATGGCGATGTTGGCCCAGCGGAAGGTCCACTTCACGTTGGCCCGCACGGGCAGAGTGACGCGCCAGGCGCGGAAAAGCAGGATGCTCAGGGTACCGTAGCCGACGACGTGACCTGACTTGCGAATGTAGAAATGCCAGTATCCGAAGTGCATCCGATCCAAGCCAAAAAGGAAATGCAGAATGGGATAGAGAATCCGCCCGGTGTTGTGGGCCGAGAGCATGGCGGTGGATTCGATCGCAATGATGATGAGCCAGAGAATGGCGGCGATCCACGCCTTCAGAAGATTTGCGCGATCGGGGTTCAAGAGGTTGAGAACCGCCGGGGAGCAGCGCCTGAAGGCGAAATCGAAAGCGAATCAGGGACGGCACGCCTGAAGGCATGCCCTGATACGAACCTTTTCTTACTCGACGCCATAGTTGGGGGCCTCGCGGGTGATCATCACGTCGTGGACGTGGCTTTCGCGGAGTCCGGCGCCGCTGATGCGGACGAAGCGGGTTTTCTGAAGGAGTTCGGCGATCGTGGCGCAACCGCAGTAGCCCATGCCTGACTTCAATCCGCCGACCATCTGGTGGACGATCATGGCAACTGAACCGCGATAGGGGACGCGTCCTTCAATGCCTTCGGGAACGAGCTTGCCGAGGCGGTTGGATTCGCCGTCCATCGAAGAGACTGCTGCGGAGGAATCACCTTCAGTGTTTTGGAAGTAGCGTTCGCTGGAACCTTGCGCCATGGCGCCGATGGAGCCCATGCCGCGGTAGGACTTGAAAGAGCGGCCCTGGTAGAGGATGAGCTCGCCCGGACTTTCATCGGTGCCGGCGAAGAGGGAGCCGATCATTACCGCGCTCGCGCCAGCGGCCAGGGCCTTGGTGATGTCGCCGGAATACTTGATGCCGCCGTCGGCGATGATGGGGACGCCGGCATCTTTTACGGCGCGGAAAGCTTCGGCAATGGCAGTGATCTGAGGCACGCCAGCGCCGGTCACCACGCGGGTGGTGCAGATGGAGCCGGGGCCGATGCCGACCTTGATGCCGTCGGCTCCGGCGCGAGCCAGTTCGCAGGCGCCGTCGAAGGTGGCGACGTTGCCAGCGAGCAATTGCATCTCGGGCAGCTTCGACTTCACGAGCTTCACGGCTTCCAGCACCTTGGTGGAGTGGCCGTGGGCGCTGTCGATGGCGAGCACGTCGACTTTGGCTTCGGCTAATTCCTGGGCGCGTTCGAGGAAATCTCCGGTGGCGCCGATGGCGGCGCCTACGCGCAGGCGTCCCTGAGGGTCCTTGGCCGCGTTGGGGTACTTCAGCTTTTTCTGAATGTCTTTTACGGTGATCAGTCCCTTGAGGTTGTATTTGTCGTCTACGACGAGAAGTTTTTCGACGCGGTGCTCGTGGAGAATCTCTTCGGCATCTTCGAGGGTGGTGCCTACGGGGACCGTGATGAGATTTTTCTTGGTCATGACGCGATCGATGGGGATGTCGAAGCGGGACTCGAAGCGCAGGTCGCGGTTGGTGAGGATGCCGACGAGTTTCCCATGCTCGGTGATGGGCACGCCCGAGATTTTGTACTTGCGCATGATTTCGAGCGCGTCGCTGACTTTGTCGGTGGGCGACATGGTGACCGGGTCGACGATCATGCCGCTTTCTGAACGCTTCACTTTGTCGACTTCGTTGGCCTGCTGCTCGATGCTCAGGTTGCGATGGATGATGCCGAGTCCGCCCTGCTGAGCGAGTGCGATGGCCATGTGCGATTCGGTGACGGTGTCCATGGCGGCGCTGACGATGGGGATGTTCAGGGTGATGCTGCGGGTGATCTGGGTCTGAGTCGTGGCGGTTGCAGGAATTACATCGGAGCGCGCGGGTAAGAGGAGGACGTCGTCGAAGGTGAGAGCTTCGGGTACAGGAAAATGAATCATAGGGTTCTCGGAAATCTCCCTGGCGTGGGGTGAACCTTCATTCTAGAGAGAGGGCCGGGTTGAGGCAAATCCGACTGCATCCGACAGCGCGTCACCCTACGCCCACAATGCCGTGGAGGGTGAGATTCCTCCGCGCGTGAAGCAAAACACGCGCTGTCGGAATGACAAGGGTTCGTGCATGTCACAGTCACAATCTTGGTATCATCGCTAGTCTTTTACGGAGCAACTATGCGCAAGCTGATTTTCTTCCTCTGTCTTCTAGCGTCCTCAAGCACCTTCGCGGTGGCGCAGCAATACGATCTTGTTCTCGATGGCGGGCGCGTTATTGATCCTGAGACTGGGTTGGATGCTGTGCGTAATGTCGGAATTCGAGACGGCAAGATTGTCCGCGTCTCGGCGGAATCGCTGAGCGGACGGCGGGTGGTTCATGCCGGCGGGCTGGTGGTCGCTCCTGGGTTTATTGATCTGCACCAGCACGGGCAGGACGTGGCAAGCCAGCGGGTCAAGGCTCTGGATGGCGTGACTACGGCGCTTGAGTTGGAGATCGGTGCGCCTGATGTCGCGCAGTTTTTGAAGTCCAAAGAAGGGCACTCGCTGATTCATTACGGCACGTCGGCTAGCCACGTGGCGGCGCGGGCTGCGGTGTTCGGTGCGCCACTGCCTCCGGGAGACATTCTGCCTAAGAGCGGAATCGCGACTGACCGGCCTGCCACGCCGGAGCAGATTGAAGCTATACGGGAACGCCTGCGCGCGGAGTTGGACGCTGGCGGATTGGCGGTGGGGATGGGAATCCAGTACACGCCGGGAGCGACGCGGCTGGAAGTGATTGACATGTTCCGTCTGGCGGCGGAGCGTGGGTTGCCGGTTTACACACATGTGCGCAGCGCGGGACGGGTCGAGCCCGGTTCCGCTGTTGAGTCGATTAGCGAAGTGATTGGAGCGGCTGCGATCAGCGGGGCTTCGCTGCACATCGTTCACATCAACAGCAGTTGCCTGCGCGATTCGCTGGAGTGTCTGGCGATGGTGGAAGGAGCGCGGGCTCGCGGCCTGGATGTGACGACTGAAGCTTATCCCTATATTGCGGGTATGACGGCGGTGAATTCGGCGCTGTTTAATCCGGGCTGGCGGGAGAAACTTGGGATCGATTATGGCGACCTTGTGCTTCCGGATACTGGCGAGCACCTCACCCAGCAGCGTTTCGACGAGTTGCATAATTCCAATACGACGCACTGGGTGCTGGTTTTCGCCAATACGCAGGAGATTGTGGACAAAGTGATTCCTCATCCTCTGGTGATGATTGCCAGCGATGGCGCGGAAGGGCATCCGCGCAATGCCGGGACTTACTCGCGGGTGCTGGCGCAGTATGTGCGCGAGAAGGGAACGGTCACGCTGATGGATGCGATCCGCAAGATGAGTTTTATGCCAGCGGAGATGCTGGAGCGGTCGACGCCGGCTGGGCGGCTAAAGGGTCGATTGCAGGAGGGCTGCGACGCTGACATTGTGGTCTTCGATGCGGCGACCATCAGCGACCGGGCTACCTTTGAGAAGCCTATGGAGCCGAGTGCGGGCGTGCGATATTTGGTGGTTGGAGGGAGGCTTGTGGTCGACGAAGGGAAGATTGTGCCGGATGTGTTTCCGGGGCAGGCGATTCTGGGGCCGGGGAAGAGTTCCAGCACGCTGCATTGATGACGTCCTCAAGGGCTGAAGCCCAACCCTAGATGGCTGACGTCAACGCAGGCCTGAAGGCCTGCTCCACCCGTGGTTCTGGCCTTGGTGGTGGACGAAGGCACATTGTCCCGGATTGTTTCGGGGGCGGGCGATCCTGGGACGGGGGAAGAGTGCCCGCACGCTGCATTGATGACGCCCTCAGGGGCTGAAGCCCAATCCTAGATGGCCGATGTCAACGCAGGGCTGAAGGCCTGCTCCACCCGTGGTTCGGTAGTCCGCTGCTCGCGGCTCCGGCGTTTGTCTTTTACCCCCTTTCCGGCGTATATTAGAAAACTGAGAACTGTTGTGTAATACCGGCATTTGGCGAAGCACACCAGTGGGCGCAAGCCCACTTTTTCGTTGCACAGGATTGGCTGGTGGGCTGGGCTGCAAGTTATTGGATGCATGGCACTTGAGCTTGATCGGGTACGAGAGATTGCGGAGCGGGTAGCGGCCTCCAGCGGGCTGGAAGTGGTCGAAGTCGAGTTTCGCGGGAGCGGCAAAGCCCGCATGCTGCGCGTGTTTCTGGACAGGCCAGGAGCGGCGAGCGGCGATGTGCTGGCGGGAGTGACGCACGGAGACTGCGTCAACTTCAGCCGCGAGTTTGGGATCATCCTAGATGTTGAGGACGCGGTGCCGGGAAGTTACACGCTGGAAGTTTCTTCGCCGGGGCTGGACCGGAAGCTGACGAGGCCGTCTGAGTTTGAGCGCTTTGTCGGCAGCCGGGTGAAGTTGACGACGAGGAATCCGGTGAACAACACCCGGTACTTCGAGGGGCGGCTGGAAAGTTTTCGCGAAGGACGGTTAACGCTGGACTTGAGTGTGGCGGGCCACAAGTCGCGCCGGAAGATGGGCGCCGCGGGGATTGAGCAAGGGCAGAAGATCGAGATTGAATTCGCCAATGTGGAGAAGGCGAATCTGGTGCCGGAAATCTAGAAGCGGGCTTCGGGCTTCAGCTTTCGGGCTTCGGCCAGGCAGGAAACTTAGGTTGTGGATTTGAGGCGGATGGCCGGGTGATTCTGTTTTACGGAAGCCCGATAGCCGAAGCCCAAGAACGACGGCAAGAGATTGTAACGAAAGAATCAGACATGGCTAGTGAGCTTTACAACACGATCGATGCGTTGAGCCGTGAGAAGGGGATTGATCCGCAGATTGTGGTTAGCGCGGTGGAAGATGCCATTGTGATGGCCACGCGCAAGTACTACAAGACGCAGGAAAATCTTCGCGCCGAGCTGGATAAAGAAACCGGCAAGATCAATGCGTTTGCGGTGAAGACGGTGGTGGAGACTCCGGAGCAGGTGGAGGATCCGCTGCTGCAGATCACGCTGGAAGATGCGCGTAAGGTGGATCCGAACCTGGAAGTTGGCGGAGAGTTGCGGACGCCGAAGGTTACGGAAGGGATCCTCGGACGCATTGCGGCGCAGCTGGCGAAGCAGGTGATTTTCCAGAAGGTGCGCGAGGCGGAACGCGATACCGTTTACAACGAATACATTGGACGCGTGAACGAAGTGGTGAATGCGACCGTGAAGCGGGTGGAAGGTCCGGATGTGATCTTCGACATCGGCAAGGCGGAAGCTCGGATGCCGCGCAAGGAGCAGTCGAGGCTGGAGTCGTTTGCCATCGGCGAACGCGTGCGTGTGGTGATTGCGCGGGTGGAAAAAGCTTCGAAGGGGCCGGGCGTGGTGGTGTCTCGCGCCGTGCCCGACCTGGTGCAGCACTTGTTCCAGACCGAAGTGCCGGAGATTTATGACGGGACGGTGGTGATCCGTGCTATTGCCCGCGAGGCTGGAGAGCGCACGAAGATCGCGGTCATGTCGAAAGACAAGGACGTGGATGCGGTGGGCGCGTGCGTGGGCATGAAGGGGATGCGGGTGCAGTCGATCATCCGCGAACTGCACGGGGAGAAGATCGACATCATCGAGTATCACGAAGATGCGGTGACGTTCGCGGAGAAAGCGTTGCAGCCGGCGAAAGTCAGCAAAGTTACCGTGGTCGATTCCGGCGGAAAGCATTTGGAAGTAGTGGTCGACGACAGCCAGCTCTCGCTTGCCATCGGCAAGAAGGGGCAGAACGTGCGGCTGGCGGCGAAGCTGCTGGGATGGAAGATCGACATCAAGAGTGAGGAAGAGAAGCGGCAGGAAGTGGAACAGCAGATGTCGGCGATGGTCACGCAGACCTCCACACCGTTGGAGAACGTGCCGGGCCTGGGCGAGGGATTGGTAGAGAAGCTGAATGCCGCGGGTGTGAGCACGGTGGAAGCGCTGGCCGACATGACGCCGGAGCAGCTTGAGGCGATTGAGGGCATTGGGCCGAAGACGGTGGAAAAAATCAGTCTTGCGGTGAATAATTACTTTGCCAGCCTGGAGCAGGGTGCCGCGGTTGAAGGCGTGGCGGTAGAAGGCGAAGCCGTGGCGGCGGAGTTTGCTGAAGCGGGCGCCGAAGATATTACCGCGGAAATTGCTGTGGCCGGGGATGAAGTGGCGCCTGCTGACGAAACGGCGGCGAGTGCGGAAGTGGCGTCGAGCGAAGAAGGCAGTGTTGAAGCGGACACCCTTGCTGCGGGCGAGAACGAAGGGCAGGCGGAGCCTTCCGGGGAGCAGACGGAACCGGAAGCGGAATCCACTCCCGAAACCAGAGAATAATTATGACGCGCTGGCATAAGTTCGACGGCGTGGGACCGAAGAAACTGACTCCGTGAGGTCGCAATGATGACCTAATAACAGCACGGAGAAACGAAAAGGCCGGATGAGTAAGGTTCGAATCAACGATCTTGCCCGAGAGCTGGAAGTCAAGAGCAAAGCTATTCTCGACACGCTTCCGGTGGTCGGAGTGACAGAAAAGAAGACGCACTCCAGTTCTCTGGAAGAGCACGAAGCGGAGAAAGTACGCGTATATCTCCGTTCCTCGGCGGAAGGTTCGTCGACGGCGAGTAAGTCGAGTTCGCGCGCGCTTCGCGGCGAAGAAGAAATCAAGACCAAAATTGATCTTTCCAACATTTCCCGTCCTGGGGATGTGTTGAAGGCGATTACGCAGCGCAAGGAAGCTGGAGCGCCGCCAGCGCCGCCGCGCCCGTCGGTACCGGCTGCGCATGCTCCGGCAGAGAGGCCTGCAGCGGTTGTCCCTCCGCCGACGAGGCCAACAGTGGCGCCTTTGGTGACTGCGCCACCCGCGGCTCCGGTTATTCCGGCGCGCCCGGTCGTCGCGCCTCCGGCAGTGTCTTCATCTTCATCCTTGCCGGGTTCATCGTCACCGGTAAGCTCACCTGTGCGTCCGGCGACGCCACCACCAGCGGTACAGGTTCCAGCTGCAGGGGTTCCGCCGGCAATTTCAGCGAGCGCTCCGACTGCTGCTCCTACTGCGCCGCGTCCGGCTGGGCCTCCTGCTGCTTTTGCATCTGCGCCTCCTGTGCCGCGCATGATCGTTCCGCAAACCGGGCCTCGTCCGGTGTACAAGGCTCCGCTGCGCCCGGCTCCGCCTCCGGTACAGCCGGGGGTGCCGATCGGCGGCACATCGCGTCCGGTACCAGGACGTCCGGTGCCCGGCCAACCAATTTTTCAGCGACGTCCGCCGATGGCCGGCGGACCTCCAGGCGCACCGCGTCCGCCGTTACGTCCGGGTGAGCGCAGGCCGATGCATCCCACGCGGCAGTCTCCTGCAGGCGCGCGTCCGCTGGGCGTGGGTCCGGCGCTTCCACCTCCGGGAACGACTCGTCCGGGAAGCCGTCCGGGCGGTCCGGCGCGACGGCCGGGGCAGCGCTATGTTCCGCGCGGTGTGAAAGAAGGCCCGATGAAGGGCTATACGCCGCCGCCACGCATGGTGGTGTCGAATGAGCCGATGCCGATCACGCGCAGCATTACGATCACGGAAGGGATCAGCGTTAAAGATCTGGCGGAGAAGCTGGAGATTCGCGCCAAAGATCTGATTTCGCGGCTGCTGTCAAAAGGTGTATTCGCCACCATCAATCAGACGCTGGATGCGGAGCTCGCGAGCGAGATGGCGCGTTTCTTCGGCGCCGACACGAACGTGATCACGTTCGAAGAGCAGACGGCGAAAGAGATTGATGCGGCCGCGGCTGCCGGCGAGGAGTTGCCTCCGGAAACCGGGATACGTCCGCCCGTGGTTACGATCATGGGGCACGTGGACCATGGCAAGACGACGCTGCTCGACTCAATCCGATTGACGAATGTGGCGGACGGCGAAGCGGGAGGCATTACACAGCACATCGGCGCCTACAAGGTGAGGATTACCGACAAGGAATCGCCGGCGTTGGGGCGGGAGATCGTGTTCCTCGACACGCCCGGTCACGAAGCGTTCACGCGCATGCGATCGCGCGGCGCGAAGGCTACTGACATCGTGGTGCTGGTGGTGGCGGCCGACGATGGCGTCATGCCGCAGACGGTTGAGGCCATCGATCACGCGCACGCTGCTGAAGTTCCCATCATCGTCGCGGTGAACAAGATCGACAAGCCGGACGCTTTGCCTGATCGAGTGAAGAAACAACTGGGCGACCGGGGCTTGGTGCCGGAAGAGTGGGGCGGCAAGACGGTGTTTGTCGACGTTTCGGCGAAGAAGAAAACCAATTTGAATCTGCTGATGGAAATGATCTGCCTGGTGGCTGATCTCGGCGAATTGAAGGCGACGCCGGAACGGGCGGCGACCGGCGTGGTGCTGGAAGCGAAGCTGGATCGCGGTCGCGGTCCGGTGGCCACGGTGCTGGTGCAGAATGGAACGCTGAACGCTGGCGACAATTTTGTGGTGGGGAACGTGTACGGGAAAGTGCGGGCCATGTTTGATGACCGCGGCGCGCAGTTGCAGACGGCTCCGCCGTCGACGCCTGTCGAAATCATTGGCATGGAGGCGCTGCCGCAGGCTGGCGATCAGTTTGTTGTCGTGGCTGATCGCGACAAGGCGCGCGGTATTTCGGAATACCGCGAACAGAAGTCTCGCGAGGCGGCCCTGGCCAAGAGTTCCCGAGTGTCGCTCGAAGGATTGGCGGAGCAGATCAAGGCTGCGGGCACTAAGGAACTGAACGTGATCCTCAAGGGCGATGTGCAGGGATCAGTGGAAGTGATTACTGATCTGCTTACCAAGCTCTCGAATGAGAAAGTGCGGCTGAAGCTGCTGCGGTCGGGCGTGGGAGCGATCACGGAGACCGACGTGCTTCTGGCTTCGGCGTCGAACGCAATCATCATTGGCTTCAACGTGCGGCCCGAGCGCAAGGCGCAGGAGATTGCCGAGCAGGAGAAAGTGGATATCCGGCTGCACTCGATCATTTATGAACTGCAGGATGAGATCAAGCGTGCGATGAGCGGCTTGCTCGAACCCACCTTCAAGGAACACTACCAAGGCCGCGCTGAGGTGCTGAACGTGTTCCGCATCCCGAAAGTTGGGACGGTGGCCGGCTGTCGCGTGAGTGATGGTTTGATCAAGCGCGACTCCGAAGTGCGCTTGCTGCGCGATAACGTGCAGGTGTTCAAAGGTAAAGTTGGATCGCTGCGGCGCTTCAAGGACGATGCCAAAGAGGTTACAAATGGCATGGAGTGCGGCATCTCGATCTCTAATTATGGCGACATCAAGGTTGGCGATGTGATCGAGGCTTTTGCCACGGAGAGAATTGCCGCGGAAGTAATTGCTTAAGAACAGTGGCCAGTGGTCAGCGACCACTGGCCAGTTAAATCCAACGCTTTGGCTTCGTTTTACTGGCCACTGACCACTTGTCACTGGCCACTGCATGATTGCCTTCCTCACGCTCGAACTTCACATTGAAGCGGCGCAATCGCTTAAGGATAAACGGCAGGTAGTGCGCAGCTTGAAAGACCGGCTGCGCGCCAGCTTCAACATTTCTGTTGCGGAACTTGAGGCTAGCGGCTTGTGGAATCGCGCTACCGTTGGCGTGGTTGCGGTCTCCGATTCGCGCGACTATCTGGATGGATTGATGAAGAACGTGGAGCGGAAGGCCACGCGCATCGCCAACAACCACGGGGCTGAAGTTGCGGATTCGTTTGTGGAGTACTTGTAGCGGAGGTTGATAGTCTGGTCACTCGTTATCCCGTTGTTACCTCTGTACTTACCCGAATCGCTCTTTTGTGCGCGACAATAGCACTTCGGGGCCAACATCTCGGGCCGATTTTCTGATATTCTCATGCGTTTTACTTCGAGGTGAAGGGTGGAAAAGCGCGGGGTCAAGTACCATCGCGGGCGGTTGGGCGAAGCCTTGCGCGAGGAGATTGAAACGCTGGTGGAAGGGGAACTAGCGGATCCGCGCATTGGTTTGGTGGGCGTGACAGCCGTGCATGTGGCCGACGATGGCCGATCGGCGCAGGTTCTGGTGGATGTAGATGGCGACGACCGGGAGGCGGAGCGCAGCCTGGAAGGGTTGATCGCCGCCAAAGAATACATAAGGCACGAACTGGTAGACCGGTTACGGTTGAGGCGCGCGCCGGAATTGTTTTTCCGGCTGGATCGTTCGGAGCGGGAAAAGGCGCGAGTGGAAGAACTGCTGGCACGGGCGAAGAAGAGGATGAAGTCTCGGACAAACCGGGCTTGAAAAAGGCATAGTGATGCTGCGGGATGTTCTCCAGCAAATCGAACAGCGCGACCGGTTCGTGCTTACGTCGCACGCGCGGCCCGATGGCGATGCCGTCGGATCGGCGCTCGCGTGCTGCCAGGTTTTGCGAGCCATGGGGAAGCAGGCCGACGTGGTGCTGCACGACGGCGTGCCGAGGATTTATCGCACCTTGCCGTTCGCCGATCAGGTGCTGCAGTCCAACCACGTGGCCGGCAATTATGAGGCGGCGATCATTCTCGAATGTGACAGCATTCACCGCACCCGTCTGGAGGGTCTGGAAGACCGTTTCCTGATTAATATTGATCATCATGTCAGCGGGCGGCCGTTTGCCAACGTGAACTGGATCGATCCGCATGCCGTGGCAACGGCGGAAATGGTGTTCCGCCTGGCTCGCGAAGCGGGAGCGCATTTTTCTCCGGAGATTGCTACCTGCCTTTACACCGCGCTGATGACGGATACTGGGTCGTTCATGTTTCAGGGAACGAACCAGAATACGTTTGCTCTGGCACGCGAGCTGGTTCTGGCGGGCGCCGATCCGTCGCACTGTGCGCGCAGCATTTATTTTGCCCACTCGGTCGCCAAAATGAGGCTGCTCGGCGAAGCTTTGCGCAACCTCAACACCGAGGGCCATGTAGGCTGGACCTGGGTTACGCAGGAACAGATGGATCGCTGTGAAGCGAAGGAAGAAGACTGCGAAGGCCTGGTGAATTACGTGCTTTCGATTGGAGAGGTTGAGGTGGCGGCATTTTTTCGCGAGCTTCCCGGTGGTCGTTTTCGCGTGAGCCTGCGCAGCAAGGGCAACCTGGATGTGGCGCGGGTGGCGGAGCGCTTTGGCGGCGGCGGCCATGAGTGCGCCAGCGGTTGCTCGCTTGAGGGCCCGCTAGACCAGGCCGTTCGCCAGGTTCTGGACCAGTTGCACCGCGGTCCTTCGGTTCAGTGAGCTTATGAGCTTGTCTCTCGGGAAATTGATGATTGATGATTGTTGATTGAAGATTGAAAAGCGGTCAGAGCGAGATTTTCAGTCTTCAATCAATAATCAACAATCATCAATCATCAATCAACAATTCCTAAAAATTCACTCCATGACGAATCGAATCCGTACCGACTCGTTGTTGCTGGCGGGTTTCTGCGCTTTTCTGTTTTTCTATGGATTGGGGCAATTCGGTTTGATCGGAGCCGATGAGCCGCGTTATGCGCAGGTGGCGCGCGAAATGCTGGAGCGCCGCGATTGGGTCACGCCCACGCTCGGTGGCCAGCCTTGGCTGGAGAAGCCTCCTCTTTATTACTGGCAAGCTATGCTCGCGTACCGGATCTTCGGTGTGGACGATTGGGCGGCCCGGCTGCCGGCCGCGGTCGATGCCACATTCCTTGTGCTGGCGGTGTACTTCTTTCTGCGCCGCTTCCGGCCTGGAGTTGAGCTGGATGGCGCTCTGATCGCGGCTTCTTCGGCGGGAATTGTTGGCTATGCCCGTGCGGCTTCGATGGACATGGCGCTGGCCGCGACCTTCACGATTGGAATGCTCGCATGGTGGGCGTGGCGGGAGAGTGGGAAAAGAATTTACCTGGCGATCTTCTATGGCTTCATGGCTTTGGGGACTCTGGCGAAGGGGCCGGTCGCGCTGTTTCTGGCCGCGGCGGTGATCATCCTCTACGCGGCAACGATTCGAGACCTGCGCCCGGTCCTGAAAACGCTTTGGGCACCGGGAATCTTGCTCTTCTGCGCCATTGCCCTGCCGTGGTATTTCGCCGTGCAAATGCGCAATCCCGCCTTCTTGCGTGAATTCATTCTTGAACAGAATCTCGGACGGTTCTCGCAGGATCTTTATCACCACACCGAGCCGTTCTGGTATTACCTGCCGGTAACGGCTCTAGCACTGGTTCCGTGGACAGTCTTCGTAACTGCGGCATTCGTTCAGAGAGTCCGCTTGTGGTGGAACAAACCCATACCGACGGGCGGGAACGATTGCGATTTCGAACATCAATTTAGAAGCTTCGCCTGCTGCTGGCTGATTGTGCCCGTGGCATTTTTCTCAATCTCGCAATCGAAACTGCCCGGCTATATTCTTCCCGCGGCTCCGGCTGGAGCGCTGCTGTTAGCGGACTATCTACGGCAGCGCCTGCAGCAAAACGAAGCCGGGACGGCAGCGAAGGGCTTAGTGGTGCTCCACGCATTGCTGGCGGGATGTCTGATTGTTCCAGCTTTTCTGATTGCCTACCTGATCACGCAACATCGTTTTCCGGGAGGAAAACCAATGCTGGTGGCGCTCGCCATCGCATTCGTACTCTGCGCCGGAATTGCGCTTACGCTGGTTAGCAGGGCGGGTTTGCGCATGCTGCGGTTTGTCACGCTGATTCCGGTTGTGCTCAGTGTAGGAGCTGTGCTGAAACTGGGCTCCGTGGCCCTGGACCAGACGCTTTCGGCCCGTCCGCTGGCGCTGGAAATTGCTGGCATCGAGACCCATCCGCTGCCGCTGGCGGTCTACCACGTTCGACGTGAACTGGAATACGGACTGACTTTTTATCGCAACCAGTTAACCTTCAACTACGATTGGGGCAGCGTGCCCGCTGAGGAGCACCTGCTGGTGGCGCCGGAGAATTCGCAGGTCGAGATTGCGAAGTGGGTGGCGGGCCGCCGCGTCTCTTACCTCGGGCACTATGCGGCGCAGCATGTGGACTACTACTGGGTTGCCGCGGCGACGGTGACCCCCACGCGTTGAGACTGATGTTGCCGCCCTGTGTTCCGGCGGTTTGCCTCGCGTGCAGGAACGCACTACACTCGGATTTCTGGGGCGGCGAACGAGGCCAGAAAACCGGCTGGAGTTCCTTGACCGACCTTGCAGGAGCCTCGTGGAGATTCTCGACCTCAGACATTTTTCCTCCGTGGACTTGCGTCCCCTGCTCGACGATGAGTCGCGGGTCTGGGCGAGCCTGCTTTCCTGGGACTACAGCGGATCAGCGGAAATGATCCTGCGCTATGTCGACGCGAAAATCCTTCCGGGATACGCGGCCATCGAGCGCGGCCGCATCTTCGGCTACAGCTTCTTTGTGTATGAAGGCAGCAAGGGAGTGGTCGGCGATCTTTTCGTGGCAAAGGACGCCCGCCTTGCCAGCGCGCACGAAGTCGAAATCAGGCTTCTGACGCATGTGATTGAGACGTTGCAGCAGTCTCCCGGCATTCATCGCGTCGAAGCCCAGTTGCTCGCCCATGAAGCGGGGAGCGTTGCCCGGCCGTTTCTCGATCAGGGATTCCAGCGTTATCCACGGCTCTTCATGGTTCTTGAACTGGGGAAAGCCGCGCCTCAGACGCGAGCAGCATTTCCGGAGGTCGAAATCCGGCGGTGGACCGAGGCGGATTACCAGCCTGCGGCGGCGGTAATTACCGCGGCGTACCGCGGGCACGTCGATGCCCAGATCAACGACCAGTACCACACGCTGAGCGGATCGCTGCGCTTTCTGAATAATATTGTGCGTTTTCCGGGATGCGGATTGTTCGACGCTGAATCGTCTTATGCTGCCGTTGACCGGAAGGCGAAGAACTTGATTGGACTGATCCTGTGCTCGCGAGTTCGCAACGATGTGGGACACGTGACGCAGGTGTGCGTGCTCCCCGAATACCGGTCGCGCGGGATCGGTGAGGCGCTGCTGGCTGCGACCTCCGTTAACCTTCGCAAGCGTAGCTTCTCGATGCTGTCGCTAACTGTGACTGAGGCCAACGCCGGAGCCGTGGCGCTCTACGGCCGCCTGAACTTCGAGACCAAGCGAGTGTTCGATGCGTTCGTATGGGAGGGGTAGAGCTTTAAGTTATCTCCGCACCAGCCACATGGCCCAGCCCGCGGCCAGGAGCCCGCCGAGGAACATAACAAAACAATACAATCCGTAGCGAACCATCTCGCGGGTGGTCTCGCGGTGCGTGATACCGAAGACGACGGAGGCGAATAGCGCGAAGACAAAGGCGGCGCTGAAGTGAGTGAGCTGGATGGTCATTGTTTCTTCCCGATGGCGATGTGGTAGGCGTCGGCCACGGCGATGAAGTTCAGCAGTCCCGCAACGATCATGAACTTGGTTCCGTAGTCGGCGATCGCAAACGCGATCGCGCCCTGGCCTCCGTTCATGGCGAGGGTCACGATATACATTCCGCCGGCTCCGAGGTCACCGACGAATCCGAGAATGTCGAGGATGTCTCCGCCATTGGCTTTGTAGATGTGGCCCTGCATCAGCAGGCCAAGCACGAAGAGGGTTGCGATGGAGACGAACAGCAGAACACCGCGAACCCAGCGTTTTTGGATGATGTGACCCGCGCCGGGAATCAGCCAGCCCAACGCGGGTGCGATTACGGACATTGCGCTGGCGGGCTGTGCTGGTTCGGCCGCCTTGGACTTGGCTGTGGTTTGATTTGCCATCAGATAGTTACGATCTCACGTTGAATGTTGCCGGTAACTTCCGCCGACTTGGGACGGACCAGCATGTTCACTTCGCTGCGGACGCCGAACTCCGGCAGATAAATGCCCGGCTCGATGGAGAAGCAAGAGTTGGGAAGGATCTGGCGCTCGTCGTGGATTTCCAGGTCGTCCATGTTAGCCCCATTAGAATGGACGTCGGTTCCGATGGAATGTCCGGTGCGGTGAATGAAGTAATCGCCGTAGCCTTTCTTCTTGATGTGGCCTCGGGTGGCGCGATCCACCTCCCATCCGGCAAGGCGGTGCCCGGCGTTGATCGCGTCCATCACGGTCTTCACACCAGCGTCGCGGGCGTCGCGCACAATCTCGAACACCTGGCTCATGCGTTCCGATGGAGCCTTGCCAACGAAGCCCATCCAGGTGATGTCGTAGTAAACCGCGCCGGGAACATCCTTTTTCCCCCACACGTCGAGCAGGACGAGATCGCCCTCGCGAATGGGAACTGGATGATCAGCACGGGGCCCGTAGTGCGGATTCCCGGCGTTGGCGTTGACGGCAACAATCGGTGGATCGTCGGTGAGCAGGTTCTCGCGGCGAAACGCTTCCATGAACCACTGCTGGATCTGGTGTTCGGTGGTGCCACCGTTGCGCACGCGCTGCCCAATTTCCTTGAAGGCGGCGGCCACGATTGAATCCACGCTGTCGCGCGCGGCAAAATGAGTCTTGATCTGCGCTTCGCTCCAGGTGGCTTCGAACTGCGCCACCAGGTCGGCGGAGCTAACGATATTCTTTCCTAAACCGCGCAGCAGTTCGATGGTCCCGCCATCGACCAGAGAAATAGTGAAGACGATGTTGTTGGGCGAGTACTGCATCGCGATGTCGCGGTAAGGCGCGAGTATCGATTTCAGGGTGTCGAAGAGTTCCTGCCATCCGGAGTACTGGCGCTTGCTGCCGGGCGGGGAATCGAGGTGGCCAGCTTCGATCTTGTGGACCAGCTTCACGGGTTCGCCCTGCGCCGGGATCAGGTAGAACCAGCGCCGCGTGACCATCAGGCCTGCCGGCAAGCCAAGCACCCGGTAGGCGATGGGATCGCGATGATGATGGTCATAGAACAGCCACGCGTCGATATTGCGTTCGCGCAGGGCAGATTGGATGGCAGCCAGGTCCATGGGCAAGCGTCTATTGTAAACAAAGGGAGGGATTTGGGCGAATCGGGGCGTTGCGAGATCCGCATTCAAGAGCGCCAATTTGCTCGCGCCTGATTCTTGGTTACACTATGACGCTAGATGCCTGCGATAGCTGAGCCCGCGGTCGAGCCGGTGGTTACGACACGCGTCCGCATCGAAGCGATCGATGTGGTTCGCGGCGTCATCATGATTCTTATGGCGCTCGATCATGTGCGGGATTTCTTCGGAAATTCGGGACTGAATCCCACTGATCCTGCCACCACGACTGTCCCCCTATTTTTCACGCGCTGGATCACGCATTTCTGCGCGCCCGTTTTCTTCCTGCTGACTGGCACGGGCGCCTATCTCTCGCTGCGCAAGCAAACCAAACCGGAGTTGTCACGATTCCTGTTCACACGTGGTCTGTGGCTGATCTTCCTGGAGCTTACGGTGACGCGCTGCCTCGGCTGGCAGTTTAACTTCGACTACCACGTGACGATGCTCATAGTTTTGTGGGCGCTGGGCTGGGCGATGATCGTACTTTCGATATTGGTGTACTTGCCGGCTTCCGTGGTGACGGCGTTCGGCGTCGTGATGATCGCCACCCACAATCTGCTGGACTCTGTCGATTCCTCCAATCCGTTTTGGTCCATTCTGCACTCGCCCAACGTCATCGTGAACCAACCGGGCCGAGTCGTTCGCGTGATCTATGTACTGATCCCATGGATCGGAGTTACGGCGGCGGGGTACGGGCTAGGGCAGATCTACAGTCGGCCGTCGACACGCCGCAAGGCATTTCTACTACCGCTGGGCATCGGTTTGACTGCGGCATTCCTGGTTTTGCGTGGCGTCGATGTTTACGGTGATCCGCTGCCCTGGAGCACGCAGAAATCCGCAGTTTTTACCGCGCTGTCATTCTTGAATACTACGAAGTATCCGCCGTCGCTTTTATACCTCCTGATGACGCTGGGTCCGGCGCTGCTTTTCTTGTGGGCGGTCGACGCCGGAACACCGCGATGGCTGCGGCCCGCTCTCATCGTCGGTAAAGTACCCATGTTTTATTACCTCTTGCATATACCTTCGATCCATCTGCTCGCCGTTGCCGTGTGTTATGCCCGGTACGGCCAGGTGCATTGGATGTTCGAGTCCCCGACCCTCCGTCAGTTTCCCATTACTCTGCCGCCAGGATGGGGATACTCATTGCCGATCGTTTATCTGGTTTGGGCGGTGGTCGTGCTTACGCTCTATCCGCTTTGTCGTTGGTTTGCAGATTTGAAAGGGCGCCGCAGCGATGCCTGGCTGAGCTATTTCTGAAACTGGCAGGAAATCCAAAAAGCGATGGCCCCAGCTAAAGCTGGAGCCATTGCAATTTCCGTAGTGTATTAGCGCTCTGTCCACTAGAGTGTCAACCGGTAGAGAGACGAATGTCAAGTTACGGGAGGGACTATCTCTGCTTTGTCCCCCCGTTGAAAGATTTTCCTCTGGCCTAGGAACCTGGGGAAATGGACTCGGCGGGACTCGAACCCGCATCTGCGGCTTTGACAGAGCGCCGTGTTCCCATTACACCACGAGCCCTGAGGCAATGGGAACATCCGAATCGTCGAGCGCGCAAGCATCCACGGCACAAAGTTATTAGATAGCTTCCGAAACCGGGACACACGCTTCGAGCGCTGGCTAGATTCGTCCAATGGTTCATACGCCGTCCGTGGCCAGAACTCGCTTCCTGACAACTGGAGTCAGAGTTTCGCAGGCAGTACGCAAAACCAGCCTTGGGGCATGCGCGCGAATCTTCATGAGATACGGAACCGTGCGTTTGGCGTCAAACTTCGCGGTTTCGCGTAGCAGCCAGCCCAGTCCCTTTTGCACCATGTCGTCCTGGTCGGCGAGAAGTGAGTCCGAAAGCTTCGTGATCTCCGGGAAGAACATCTTCGCACGCGATCCGCGGATCAAGGCCACGCAGGCTGCTCGCCGATGCCAGCGGTTGGGAGACTTTTCCCAGCGGAAAACAGCTTTTGCGTGTGCAGGTTTTGAGGCGATCATGGGAGCAATCAAATCATGCACCAGAGCGTCGTGATCGGACCAACTGCTGATGCGGTCAAGCCAGGTCTCGAACCTCTTAAACTCCGCGTCGCCGAACTCGCCGTCGAGTTTCTCCAGCAAAAACACGGCGGCCACCTTCTCTACCAGCACCGGGCCGGAAAAAAGATGATCGGCGACCTCGATCAGGAAGTCGAGCCCCTGTTCCTTCCTTACTTCCCGTCGAAAACGGACAGCGGCGCGGCGCAAGTCAGCGGTATACCAGCCTCGCGATTTGGTTTCATCTTTGAAGAACCATTGCACGCCCACAGCATGCTCGGCGGAGCCGCCGCCTTTTAGTGCGTGGCGAATCTGGGCGGCAACGGTGGCGGGAGTGCTCTTGGGTTGAGGCATGGTTCGGTCAAGCAGGCGTGGAGCCGGTCTTGGTCGGCGTGAGAGAGCCACGCGTTCTGAAGACCTTGTCATAAATCCACAGCAGCGCGGTGGTCGCTAGACCCACGCCAGTGATCACCCACCATATTCGTTCTGGCTGGTGCGTCAATTCCCCGAAATGATGCAGTAGCGTGCCGCCGAACCATCCGCCAATCAGCGATCCGATTCCGATGGGCAAAAATGCAAAACCCATATAGGTGCCCTGCTGTCCCGGAGGCGCAAGCAGCGCGATGTATTCGTAGTAGCGCGGTTGCTGGATGATCTCTCCCAGGGCGAGGACGAATATCGAGAGGATCGCTCCCCAGATGGTTGGCCGGAAAGCAAGAATCAACCACGAAACTGAGCTGATGAGGGTGCCCAGGATCACAGCTTGAAACGCCGGTATTTTGCGCGTCAGGAAATTCACGGCGAGCGTAAGACAGATTACGGTCAGGCCGTCGGTGACGAGGACGATCTCGACGTCAGCGTTTGCATTGATGTAGCCGTGAATGTAGCCCGGCAGGCTGGTGTACTGCTGCCAGAAAACGATCCAGTAGCCGGTGAAGAGTACTAAAAACCACATGAAACGGCTGATCCCGGCGAGGACGAGAACGAGAAGCCCGACCCAAATCCACCAGGGCACAGTGAACCTGGGATACATCCACAGGCTGATGCGAAGAAGCAGGGCGATCACGAGAATGGGCAGAACCAGTCGGTAGTTGCCGACGACGACGCAGAAATTCCGCGCGACGGTCGCAATGGAAGGCGGAGGCGCATCTCCGGGTCGCCGCGGCTCGCGAAAGAAGAACAGGACGACAAAGAACATGGCGAAGACGCTGAGCGCCGCTATCCGGTAAACGCCCTCGACGCCCAGGTGGCGATGAGCCCAGGACGCGAAATAGGGTCCGGCGGCGCCTCCGATGTTGACCATGGTGTAGTAAATGGAATAACCGATCGAGCGGACGTTCTCCTTGGAAGCGCGTGCGGTGGTGCCGACCACGCAAGGCTTTACCAGCGAGATGCCGAGTGCAGGGAGGATGAGGATGAAGCCAACAAACAAACTGAGAGGCACGGCATTGCGTATCGGCGCCAGCCAGGAGGCACCGATGGAGCCGATTAGAAAATACGCTGCGGCGAGGATGAGATACGCCATCGAAAGAGCGCGGCGGAAGCCGAGGCGGTCGGCAGCCGCGCCGCCGAAGATGGCGAGAAACCATACCATGCCACCGAAGATGCCGGTGAGTGTTCCAGTCTGCTCGGCGGAAAAATTCAGCCGCTCTTGCAGATAGAGAGCAAGAGAAGCGAACGCTCCGTAGTAAGAAAGGCGCTCGAAGATCTCACTGATATTGGCGACCCAGAAGGGGCGCTCGAACCCGGTGCGAATCTCATGAAAGCGTTCGGAAAAGCTCAAGAAGGCTCCCTGACGACGGCTATATTCCGAGCCGTCTGCGTACTTTCTCCGGCCGAGAGCCCGGAGACACGAATCACTTTTTGGCGGCTGGTCTGGCCGGAGGCAATGGTAACGGAAGAACGCGGAAGCTTCAAAAGATTCGCGAAGAATTCGATGCAGGCATCGGTGGCGCGGCCTTCCACGGGAGGCGAGGTTAGAGAGACCTTCAGCGCGTCGCCGAGTTCACCGGTGATGGCATTTTTCCTCGAGCGAGGATGGACCTTGACAGCGAAGGACACTGCGCTTCCCGATTCTTGGATGGGAGTCAATCGTTCTTCCGTAGTGAAAATGCAGTCTCGACCAACAGCAGGGCTCCGACCAGAGGCACCTGCGGGTGCTGCAGCGTACGCGATTTTCCGATGCTCGCCATAAGCGCGACGGCGAATACAAGCATCGTCACGTTAGCAGTGATGCAAAACAGCCTCAGACCTTTTACCCCACGGCCGTTCCGAAGTCGCAATACATTCAACATGGCAGTGAACAGCAAGGCCAGGGCGGTCCCGAAGATCCAGATTCTGCCCGTGTAGGTTCTCGGTACCAGCAGGCAATCCGCGATCGACAACAAGAATAGAAAGCCAGCACAGGTCTGATCTAAGAACCTCACTTCGTTGCTCCGTGTTTCGGCGCCTCTGCGGCTAAGGCTTTGACCTCTCGCCGAAGATTGCGGTGCCCACGCGCACACAAGTCGAGCCTTCTTTGACTGCCACTTCGAAATCATGCGACATGCCCATCGAAAGATGGCTCATGGCAACGGCCGGCAGCTTGCGTGCGGCAATCGCGTCGCGCAACTCGCGCAGCTTGCGGAAGTAGGGCCGTGCACCCTCGGGGTCGGCGGTGAACGGAGGCACGGTCATCAGTCCACGGAAGGCCAACGCTTCGAGCCCTGGCGCAGCGAGCAGAAGTTGATCGAGCGCCGGC
>Ga0070762_10000257_pt1 | contig 21088 bp, 14 predicted proteins | sample HubBroMetageREF2_FD_66726 | JGI IMG/M metagenome (GOLD analysis project Ga0070762, IMG submission 66726) | Reference soil microbial communities from the Hubbard Brook experimental Forest, New Hampshire, USA - Hubbard Brook CCASE Soil... | ecosystem: Environmental > Terrestrial > Soil >...
AGCCAAGGCGATCAAGCCGACGCCAAGCGTGCTCCAGGCGATGGTGCCTAAGACACGCGAGCGGGCTACGCAGCCAACAGCATACGCGATCGGTAAGAGTACGATCAAGTAGCCGGCGAGCTCACCCGGCAGGATAAACGTGCCCGTCGCCCGCCCGTGTTGGAGCGCATAGAGATTGACCGGAGAGCGGAGCGCCACCATCGCGATTGCGAAGGCCGCGGCAATCCCGCCCGAGAGCAGAAAGGCTCCGAGGAGCAGCGTCGCTGCGTAGCGGTCGCCGTAAAAACGTAAGATCGAACACGACCATACGATGCCCAATCCGCCGATGATCGTAAAGACCAAACCCGAACGCGGGTCGAATCCCAAGCAGCCGGCGAGCAGGCCGGCGCCAAAGACCGCCAGCAGGGGCGCGAGCAACGGCTGCGAGCCCGCGACGGGATAACGTGCAAGCATGGCGAGCGCGTAGATCGCGAGCATGCAGCAGCCCGCGAAAACTGCGAGGATCGCCGCTCCCGGCAGCAGAGAAACCCCCGGAAATGCGACGCCGGTAAAGGTGATGAAACTGGGGAAAAGCGGCGCGGCCATGTAGATCAGTCCGAGCGCGGCGGGCATCCAACGGCGCATCAGCTCTGCTTTGCCAGCGATGCGATGCGATCCGCGATGCGTCGCGCTGCGCCGCCGGCGCCCAGACGTGCACGCCCGGTTTCACTCATCTGCCGCCGGCGCGCCGGATCGTCCAAAATATCGCATACGCCGCGAGCGCCTTCGACTGCACTGCCCGCGACAACGGCCAACGCCTCGCCAAGCAGACCTTGTTGTCGCCGGCGGTACCAAGGCGCTTTCGTACCGCGGTCGCGGGCAAAAGCCACGACGGGAACGCCGGCTGCCGCGGCACCTTCGTTCGCCGTGCCGGCTTGGCCGAGAACCAACGTGGCGCCTTTGAGCAACGAAGCCGGGTTTCCCGTCCACGCGCGCACGACGGTGCGCCCGTATAAATACAGAGAGAAGGGGATGCAATCGCCCGATTCGCGAGAGACCTCCCAGCCCGCCCGTTGCGCGCCGGCGGCGAAACGGGCGGCGTCGAGCCCGCGCGCTATCGAAAGCACCGCGCCGACTTCCGGCCGCGAGCCGGCGATCTCACGCAACACCTCGAGCAGGAAGGCGGCATCGTCATAAGCGCTGACGCGGCTTCCGGGGAAGAGCGCCAGCATTGTTGCGAATCCGGTTATCGCGGCTTCGACGGCCGGATCGTCGTTCGGCGCGAAGAGGTCGACGATCACGTTGGCGCTGGGCTCGACGGACAAGCCGTGCCCGCGCAACGCCTGCGCCGTCGCCTCATCGCGCACGAAGCATGCTTTCGCGCGCGCGAGCATCCGTTCTTCAAACGCACCGTAGCGAGCCACGCTCACGCTCTTGGCGGTCCCTACGAACACCGTGCTCGATCGCGCGCGCAGCGTCATCGCCAGAGCGTAAACGTCGCCGACGGCGACGACGACGTCGTACGATCCACGAACGCGCCGCAAGAAGCGTCGCTGCGACGCAACGAGCGGGAGCAGACCGGCCCGCATGTCTCGCATCAGGTTCCCCACGTTTCCCATTGCGATCAAACCGCCGCTCGGCATCGTGCGGCGCGGACCGACTTCTCGCATCGAATCCGAGATCGGCTCGCCCACCAAGGCCAAATGATCGAGCGCTCCGTCCGGCATAATCGCGCGCAGCTCGGCGGCGATGCGATCGGCGATGGCCGCTTCCCCATTACCGTTCGAAACGAAGAGCACACGCTTCACGAAGCATCCAGCAGCGGAACCAGCGCGAAGTCATCGAGCGAGAAGCGGCGGCGGTTGGGGTCATAGTTCAGCTCGCTGCGTGAGACGAACTTTCCGTAGGGGCCCGCATGAACGATCGGTACCTCTCCAACGTAACGCGGCGCAGGCAGCGTATCGTGGCTGTGACCGCCGAGCAGCAGATCGATGCGCGGAACTCGCATCGCCAGCTCGCAATCGAGAGAGAGTCCCAAATGCGAGAGCACGACGAGCGGCTCTTCCTGCGCGACGGCCGCTGCGAAGGGCGCGATGGCCTCCCACGGATTGAGAAAGCGCCAGCCAAAGACTCGTTCCCAGAAGCTTTGTTCGGGATATTGCATGATGAGCAAGCCCAGGACGTTTACATAGATTGGGCCCCCTTTGGAGTCTAACGCCGGCAGACGCAATGCCTGCAAAAAGGGTAAGGGCCGCCCTTTCGTGTCGCGCAAGTTGGTGCACACCAACGGGTGTCGCATTCGTGCGGCTCGCGCTCGCAACGCCGCAAACAGATAGTGAAACTCGCGATTTCCGAGACCCTGCGCATCGTAGCCGGCCTCGTCGAGCTCCGCAACGATCGGCTCGCTGCGATAATAAAGCGTTTGACTGCCGCGCAACGAGTCGCCGCAATCGAAGAGCAACCCGGGCCGCCGTTCGCGCAACGCCCGTAAGCGCCGGGCGAAACCGCGCCGGTCGTGCAGATCGGAGGTGTGATAGATGCGAATCATTCCCTAGTGCGAACCGCCGGCCCGCGCCAGCTCGACGGCATAGCGCGCGCATCGCTCGAGCGCGTCGGGAGGGCCGAGGGCCTCTCGGAACTCGCGGAAAGCTTGGTACTGCGCCGCCGGGTCGTTCATCAGTCCTTCGAGCGCCGCCGCCAGCCCTTCGGGGTTCGCGCGCTCTTGAAGCAGCTCCGGGACAGCCTCCCGTCCCAAGACGAGGTTCGGCAGCGTAATGAAGCGATGTTTGATCATGCGATGACCGTACCAAATCAGTGCGGGCGGGATCACGTAGATTGCCACGGCCGGCACGCCGATCAATGCGGTTTCGAGCACTGCGGTTCCTGAGGCGACCCAAGCGCCGTCCGCATTCTCGAGGGCCGCCGTCACACCCGGCACGATTTCCACGTTGGTCAAAGCCTCGCGCGCGATCGCCGCTTCGATCATCTCGGTTGCCCGTGCATCCGCCGCTCCGACGATGCCGCGAAGACCGGGCCGCCGCTTTTGCAGCGTACGATACGCCGCGGCAAGCACGGGCAGATGGCGGCGCAACTCGCCGCCGCGACTGCCGGGCAGCATCGTGACGACGCCGGCAGACGGAGGCGGCGGCGGGCGGAAGGGCCGCAGCGCATAACGGCTCGTCAGCGGATGTCCGAAGAACTCAATCCGACAGCCCAGACTTCGGTAGAACTCGTACTGATGCGCAAACGCCGTCACCGGATAAGCGACGGCGCTCACTTGTCGAGCTTTGGCCTCATTGTCGAGCCACGCGCCCGGCGGGAATAGGTCCAAAACCGGACCCTCGTACCGCAAACGACGCAGCGTATTTGCCAGTCGCAGGTTAAAGACTCCGAAATCCACGAGAACGACCAGGTCGGGCTTCGACGCGACGATATGAAATGCGGTGCGAAGCATCGCGTCGAGCAGCTTGGGAATCCGGGGAATCGCTGCGGCCGGACCCATGCTGGCCCAACCGGCGTGATCGCGCCATAACGCAAAGCCGGCCGCTCGCATGGCCGTGCTTCCGATGCCTTCGAACTGCGCAAGCGGGTCGTACGAACGAATCGACTGCGCTAATGCAATCCCACTCGCCTCCCCGGACGGCTCACCAGTTGATACAAAGTACTTCATGCCAACCGATGCGGCAACGTGTCGACGCGCGACGAACTACAAAGCCGCTCCAGGAGCGCGTCTATGTTATCACTTCAGCACGCCACGCTCGGACGGCGCTTCGAGAAAGGCGACGATCTCCCGCCCGGCGTCGGTCCTAACTTCGGCTTTCATTGCTTCGATTGCTTGTGAGACGTTGAGCTTGGGATCGTAGAGCAGCTTATAGAAACGTTTGATCTCCTGGCGTTCTTCCACGGGGAACGCTGCGCGGCGAAGGCCCACGCTATTGAGACCGTAGGGCTGGCACGGATTACCCTCGACGAGGAAAAACGGCGGCACGTCTTTCGTCAGTTTGCTCATCCCGCCGACCATAGCGTGACGGCCGACGCGCGTAAATTGGTGAATGCCGGTCTGCCCGCCGATCGTCACGTAGTCGCCGACGTTCACGTGGCCCGCGAGTTGCGCAAGATTGCTCATCGTGACGCCGTTGCCGAGAATGCAGTTGTGTGCGATGTGAACGTAGGCGAGCAGGAGGCAGTCATCGCCGACGGCCGTGAGCTCGTCCCGGCCCGTCGCCCGTTGGATGCTGACGTACTCGCGCAAAATCGTGCGGCTTCCAACGCGCGTGAAGGCTCGCTCTCCTGCGTACTTTCGGTCCTGCGATGCCGCACCCACGGTCGAAAAAGGATAGAGCTGACAATCGTCCCCGATCTGCGTCCAGCCGTTGACCACCACGTGAGCCTGAAGTATCGTGCGCGCTCCGATCGACACATGCTCCCCGACGATGCAGTACGGTCCGATCTCTGAGTATTTTCCGATCTCTGCGCCGGGATGAACGATCGCCGTGGGATGCAGCATTACGGTCCGTAACTATAGGTGGAGCACGGTGGAGTCCGCGCCAAACATGCGCGGATTCGAAACGATCGAGAACATGATCTCCGCGGAGCACGCGAACTGGCCGTCGACCGTAGCCTCACCGGTCACCCACCCGATGTTGCGCTTATGGCGCAGCATCGTTACCACCATATCTAGACGATCGCCCGGAACCACCGGCCGCCGGAACTTCGCTTTGTCGATGCCGGCTAAATAGGGAGTCTTGCGCGAAAACTCGCCGGGTTCCAGAATCATCGCGCCGCCCAATTGAGCCAGCGCCTCGATCATGAAGACGCCCGGCAGCACGGGATTCCCCGGAAAATGCCCCGCGAAGATCTGCTCGTTATAGGTGATGTTCTTATAGCCTCGGGCTCGCACCATGTGCTCGAACTCGAGGATGCGATCGACGAGCAGCATCGGATACCGATGCGGCAATATCTCAAAGATCTGGCGTATGTCGAGTTCGGCCAAGGCTGCTCTCCTATGCAGAAGGCACGCGCAATCGCGTACGCAAGACGCTCGTTAAGGAGGAATGGAGTTGGTGTCCGCTCTTGATGGCGATCAGTTCGCAGTGCGGCCACGCTCCGACTAATGCGAGATCACCGATTAAATCGAGCACCTTGTGGCGTACCGCCTCGTTGGGCCAGCGCAGGGGCTGCAGCGGGCCGTCGGCGGTAAAGACCAGCGCGTTCTCCAAGCTTCCGCCCTGAGCCAAGCCGCGTGCAAGAAGCGCCTGCACCTCGTGCAAGTAACCGAACGTCCGCGCGCCGGCGATTTCCTCCACGTATCGTTCGGAATCGATTTCACTGCAAAAGTATTGCGTTCCGATCGGCGCTGCAAAATCGGCGACGAAGCGCACGCGCAGGGCCGGGGCGGGAAAGGCCGCGACGAGTTTGTCGCCGTCCCGCACGACCAGGGACTCCTCGAGATCGAGGATCCTCCGCTCCGCCGACTGCTCCCGCAACCCGCATCGCGCGATCGCCGAAGCAAACTCGGACGCACTTCCGTCACGCACCGGTATCTCGGGGCCGTCGACCACGATATCGGCATTCGCAACGCCCATCGCAAAGAGTGCCGACAGCAGGTGTTCCGTCGTGGACACGGTGACGCCGTCGCAACCGAGTACCGTCGCACGCGACGTGTCGACGACGTATTCGGCGGTGGCCGGAACGCGGGTGCTGCCGAGCAGAAAACTCAAGCCGGCGTCGGGAGGCGCAGGGCGCACCTCGACCCGGCACTGCACTCCGGTATGGAGCCCGACGCCCTCAAAACGAAGGCTCTCGCGCAACGTCGTTTGCATCATCATTGGGCGTTACTTAGGAGCCTGTCGGGCGCGAAGACGAGCGCTCCAAGGCCTCGACACGATCGAACAACTTTGGCAGCTTACGAATCATGACCTCTCGGCGAAGCTCGTCACGGTGAGGCTGTGCCGGATTACCCGAAATCGTCGCGCCTTCTTCGACGTTACGCCACACACCGGATTGGCCGGCAATCGTCACGCCCGAGCCCACCGTTAGGTGTCCTTTGAAGCCGACCTGGCCCGCAACGCGTACGTAATCGCCGATGACGGTCGAACCGGCTAATCCCGTCAGAGAGGCGATCACGCAATGCTTTCCGATACGGCAATTGTGTCCGATCTGAACCAAATTGTCGATCTTCGTGCCGGCTCCGACGATGGTGCTCCCGGTCTGCGCCCGGTCGATGCACGTGTTCGCGCCGATTTCTACGTCGTCTTCGAGTACCACGTTTCCAACCTGCGGAATCCGTTGCGCCCGTCCGTCCACGAAGGCCCAGCCAAACCCGTCGCTGCCGATCACGCAGCCCGAATGCAAGACGACCCGGTCGCCGACGACGCAACCGGACATAAGGCTCGCGTTGGCCTTGACCCAGACCGAGCGGCCGAGGGAGACGTTATCGGCAATATATGCGCCGGCGCCCACAACCGTGCCGCACCCGACCGAGGCGAGGCTGCCGATGTATGCGTGGGCCTCAACGTAAACGTCATCGGCAACGCGTGCATCCGACGCGATTACCGCGCTCGGGTGACGAAAGGGGCCGCGTGGTCTCGGCGGACGGAAGGCTTCGAGCAGCTCCGCCAGAGCACTGCGCGCGTTACTGACGACTAACAACGGCTTGGGCGCAGGTCGATCGACGAGCGACTCATCGATCAGTACGGCCGCGGCGTTGCTCGAACACGCAGCGACGAAATAGGCTTCACTCGTCGCGAACGTCAAGGCGTCCTTGCCGGCGTCTTCCACGCTCGCGATCCGAGCGATTGGAACGCTGCCGTCGCCGACAACGCGTCCCCGCACGCGATCGGCCAGCTCGTTCAGCGTCCCCAACATAGGGAAAGCCTAGATGCCCGGCGTCGGAGTGGCCTTTTCCGTGATGTTGAGGGCCTTTTCCACGTCGCTGGTGATGTCCACGCCTCCGTAACCGATCCCCTCCCGCGTCACCACCAGTTTTAGCTGGTTCTGCGAAGCGATCTTGCCGGCGGCGTCGCGGATCTGAGCTGAGAGCTGATCGGTGACCTTTGCGTACTTGCGCTCCAGCGCCTGGGCGTCGCTTACTTTGCGAGCGGCACTCTCTCGCCGCGACGAAATCGAGCGTTCTTCGGTAAGAAGTTGGGTTTGATAGCCTTGGTACTCGGGCCAGTTGCTGACGATTCGCTGCAGGTCGACGAGGCCGATCGAGCTGTGCCCTGCGCAGGCTGCGAGCGCCGCAGCCACGCAAATCAGGATGACATGCTTGTGGTTTCTCACTCGTGTTGACTTTCAATGTCGCTGATGACTTGGTTGGTCATATCGTAACCGCCGGCTGCGGCCCAAATGTTGATGAAAACGATACTCAGGCCGCGGTCCTTTGCGATGCGCGCGGCGTCGCGTTCAATCTGCGCGACGATCTGTTGGTAGAGATCGTCGCGCCGCTTCTGCAGCGAGTCGAGCTCCTTGGCTGTCGCGCCGGTGGCGCCCACGTCGGCTCCATGCAGGGCGGCGAATTGCCGGTCCAGGTCGTTCTTGGTCGCATTGTAATCGGCAATCGTCTTCCCGGTATCGGCCGCAAACGCACCGGCGTATTGCCGCTGAATTTGAGCGATCTGCGCCTGAACCTTTGGCGAGAGGTGGGCGGCCGGCGCTACCGGCGCGAGGCTGCGGAGCTGCGAGCCCACTTCGTCGCGTCGTTCCACAAGCTTTGACCTCGTCTGCGCCGAAATCGCGCCCACTTGCGATCGTATCGCATCGCCGGTCTCGCGATCCAGCTGCGCTCGGTACGCCTTCAACGTCGCCGTATCGGCGCTGCGCATGGCGCCGACCTGTGCGCTTTCCCTGGCGTTGATGCTCGCGATGTCGGATTCGGCCTTCTGGCGGGCGGCCGGATCCATGGCGAGATTCGAGAGCCGCATCTTAATCGCTAAACGGGCCCCCGCATCTTGCTGTGTGAGCCGCAGCGTCAAGTCGGTTTCATTCTGCTGCAACTGCTCGGCCTTGGCTCGATATTTTTGAGCCGCCTGCGCCTGCAGTTGATTGGCGATCGAGTTGGTCGCTGCATTGTCCTGCGCGACGACGCTTTGCTGGTAAGCCTGTAAATCGGCGTTGGCGGCGCTGGCGGCTTGCTGCTCCTGCGCGGCCGAGGCCCCGCTCATCTGCGCAGCCGCAAGCGCGCCGGACCCCGAAATGCCGGCTGCCTTCAGCGCCGCAGCGACCGCCCGCTGTTCGCGCGACGCGTACGTACGCTGCTTTTCGGCCAAGATCTTGTTCGCGCGATCTTGCGCGGCGCGCAGCTCGCGATTGAGCTCCACGGTCTGCGCCGCGATCTGTCGTGCTCCAAGCGGCACCGCGGGAGCCGACGATTTGAGCGTTATCGCGGCAATTGCGTCGTTGAGCTGCGAGAGCTGCGAATAGAGCGGGTCCCGCTTAACCGCTTCGTCGATGCGAACGTAACCGGCGCCGCGGACGGCGGCCGAATGCACGTTGACGCCACACGCCGAAAGCGAACCGGCGGCTACACAGAGCCCGATTGCCATCCCTAGGAGAGTTCCGGCACTATTTGGCGAGCTCGTTCTGGACATCCGTGGTGATGTCCGTGCCTCCGTAAACGATGTCCGCGCGATCGACGACCAAAATTAAATTCTTGCGGCGCGCGACGTCCGCCGTTGCAGACTTCGTCTGGTCCACGAGCGGTTTGAGCAGTTGATCCTGCCGGTCGGAGATCAGCTTGTTGTACTCCGCGAAAATTTGTTGCTTATCGCCAGGACTCTTCGCTTGAGCCAATCTCGCCGCGTAGATCTGCCGCTGCGTGGCTTCGTATTGGCTCATCTCCGCGTTGGCGGACTGGACCTTCGGGATCCCGTCGAGCGCGTTCTGGTCGACGAATCCGATTTCGGATGGAGGCGGCGTGGCGCTCGGCGGCGCGATTGACTGCGGCCCAGCGAAAACCGCTTCAACGTCTTTGGTGATATCCTGGCCGCCATAGATCACGATCCGCTTATCTACAACGACGGAAAGGTTCCGAGTGGTGCTGACCGCCGCGATCGCGAGCTGCACCCGTTGAAAGAGCGGTCCGGCGATCTCGCGTTGTTTATCGTTTAGCTGCGTTTGAAACTGGAGCGTGATTCGCTGCTTATCCGCATCGCTACGAGATCGCTTGACCTGCGCGTTGTACTGCGCGTCGAGCTGAGACTTATACGCGGCGAGTTGCCGGTTCACGCTCACGAAGACCGGCAGATTGGCAATATCCGCTTGATCGACGAACCCGACGTCGCTAATGTCGGCCGCGATGGCGCCAGGCGCCAGAGACATCGCCAGCAACGTTGCGGTCGCACAAAGGATCGTCGATCGAATCTTCACTTTTATCATTTCGAGTTTTCGCCTTAGAAGCTTTGACCAATCCCAAAGCTCGTGTGCGTACCGTTAACTCCCTTGGCAAAATCTATGCGGACGGTCCGCAGCCCGAGCTGCGGTACGTCAAATCGTATTCCGAAACCGGCATCGCCGTACAGCGCCCAATCGGCCGGGTACCCCGTAATCCGGTTGGTATACGGATCGAGCAGCGGGTACGCTCCCCGAATTCGATAATCGAGCTCGTCGACGAACACGGCCAGCGTTATCCTGCGGTCGAGGGCCACCGGCTGGCGGAGTTCGATCTGGCCTAGGTACGCATTGGTCGCGTAGAAGACCTGGTTATAGCCGCGCATCTGTTGATCCGAGAACGTGAAGAGCGAGCTGGGCGGAATCACTCCAGTCGAGAAGTAGCCGACGCCGTGAACGCCGATCGTGGCGCCTTTGAGGACCGGGAAAAACCTGGCCAGATCCACCGTGCTCTGCGTGAACGAGAAGTTCGAGCCCAGCGCCGGGGCTGAAAACGTCGTGCTGAGCACTGCCTTGAGCCCCTCGCGTGGATTGAACGGGTCGTCGAGCGTAATCGACTGCAGACTCAGCCCGCTGGTTACCAAGTTATAGGGGGCGCCGGTGTTGACGTTGGCGATCGACGAAGCTGCGATGCCGAAGGACCCGCCGAAGTTTTGCTGCGAGTTGATCGGACTCGGCGTCGGTCCGATGAAGATGTTCGGTTGATTGCCTTGGAAATAGTACGGCGAGGGCACCGTCGTATCGTATTTGATTTTCTCGCCGGTCATCGACAGCGACAAGATCGTATAGTCGCTCAGGCGGCGCCCGACGTTCCCCGTGACTCCGTTCGCGCTCGACGTGCTGGTCGCGTAGATGTTCGAGAGCTGCTGCGAAGTCGAGCTCGGGTAGAGGGTGACGGGAATGGGTATCGAGGAGTTGCTTGCGACCGAGCTTCCAGTGCCGGCGATGCTGTAGACCGGGTAGTAATAGGTCGAATGGTTCGTAAAGATCGAGCCGCCGGCGGTGTATCGTTCCCCTTGCGGCGTATCGCCGAGGTACGGGATCGATCCAGTAATCTGCGCGACTCCCGTTCGCGCGCCTTCTTCGAACTGAATACCGGCGGAGTCGCCGGTACCCTGCAAGTTATTGTCGGTAAGACCGAGCGTCGCATAGAGGCCTAGGCCCGTTATGCCGCCCGAATAGCCGAACCCGACCGAAGCCGAAGCCGTACGCTGTTCGGTAACGTGCCAAACGAGCGTGACGTCTTGCGGTTTCTTCGGATCGGGGCCCGGCCTGACGTCGGGCTCGACCTTAGAAAAGAAGTTCAGCGCGTTGAGACGCTGGTAATCGCGTTTGATTGCGTCGGTGTTGAGCACCATGCCGACGCGCTCGCGCAACTCCCTGCGGATCACTTTGTCTTTGGTTCGGCTGTTGCCGGTGATTTCGACGACGGCGATCCGGGCGACGTAGATGTTGTATTTTACGTCGGCCGTGCCGGCCGTAAGATTGATCGACGAAGGAACGATACCACCTTCAAAGTTACCGAGCTCGAGGTGGTACCTGTCTTCGTATAACTTTTGGAGCGCCTTATAATCGGCGTCGCGCACGGCGTCGGAATAGACGCTGCCGACTTTCAGGGTGAGCGACGGAAGGATCAGCGGCGGGGGAAGCAGCGGATCGCCGCCGAGCTCGATCGCCTTTACGATCAAGCCTTCCTGGATCGTAAGCGTTAGGGCTCCGGTTTGAGAGTCGAGGTTGATGTCCTTGACGTGGGTGGGTACCTGCCCGCCGTATCCGATGCGCTCGTAATAGTTGTTGATCTTGAGGACGTCCTGGCGGAAGGTGTTCGTGTTGAATACTTGGCCGACGGAAAGGTCCATCAGCGCCAGCAGCGTGTCGCTGGGGACCTTCTGGTTCCCGGTGAACGCGATTTTGGAGATCACCGGATTTTCCACGACACGGTACGTAATGGCGATACCGCCCGGGCGAGCGCGCACCAGCGGCGGTGCGATATCCGCGAAGTAACCCAGTGCGTTGATCCGAGCGAGGTCGTCCTGAACCGTCTTCGGGTTATAGGGCTGCCCCGGCCGCGATGCGACGACTGCCATGATCGTCTGCGTCGGAACGCGCAGATTCCCCGTTACGTCCACCGACACGATCTTCGGCGTCGGCGCGGACAATGCGGGAGCCAGACTCAACCGAGCGACTACGACCAGGAGAAGGATACCCATGAGCAACTTCCCCGCGCTCAAGCGGCGCCCCGGATCAAAGCTCATGTGAAAAAGTCGTTTCAATATACTTTCAGACTTAGCGGCGGTCCATGAATTGCGCCGCGAGCAAGCGAAGCGCGCACGGCTCGGCACGCCCTGTTCCGCCCGGCTTCGCCGGTGTCCTTGCGCGCGGAGGCGGCCCGAACGCTCCTTCTAATCAAAATGCCATCACCAGAAATAATGCTGCAAGGTAAGGCTGAAGCCGGTGTTTCCTATTAAAGGCTGGTTCGCAAGATAACTTGCGCTGTATCCGACCGGAGAGCCGGGCAACTGTAAGAGCTTCGTTGGGCCGCTCTGGTAGAAGAAGTTCAGCGACGCCGCGGTCGTGGGGCTCGGCTGCACGACCAATCCAAACGATTGAATCTGAGGAAGGCCGAATGTGACGGCGTAGACTGCACTAACCGCTTTGCCGAGCAGCCGCGTGGCGGTAAGCCCGACGTTGCCGTAATATCCGAGGGTCAGATTGACGCTGGAGAGTCCAAGACCTTGCCCTAGCGTACTTTCCACCGGAGCCAGCAGGCCTGCGGTAAACTGCGCGTTGAGGATATTGAAGGCTTCCTGCCCCACCGTGATCGTGCTGTTTTGCGGCAATGCGACGTTTGGAATCGGCGAGAGCGTCCCGAGCGGCGTTATCCCGCCCGGCTGTTGTCGTGCAAGCATTGACTGACGGCTGAACGAGATGCCGCTGAAAAACCCTCCGAAAGGCGCGATTAAGGCCAGAATTTCGTCCCGGCTATACCCGGCGGGGCTCGATTGCAGCCCTATTTTGAGCCCTTCGATGGGCCCATCGACCGTGATCGTCACTTCGGCACTGCCGTAAGGATTTCGCGCTCGGTCGGGGTCCGGGTTCACCACGCTCGAGGTGGCGACCGCGTGCAGCGTCGGCAGCACTCCGTCGGCGGCATTAAAGCGAACGCTTCCTTGCTGCACCCGAAACGCCCGATCGAAGTACGTAAGCGTTCCACCGGTCGATTGAAACGCACCGGCTAACTTTGGAGCGGCGAGGGTTCCGCCGAGCCGAACGGAGCCCGTGGCCCCAATATCGAGCCCCGCTCCATACCCGCTGCCGCGTACTCGGACGTTCTTCGCCGCCGTGGCCGAAACGTCGAATGCGAGCGGGAACTGCGCGGCCCACTGACCGGAGCTCGACTGCGTTGCGGCTTTGATGAATGCGGCAAAGGGCAACGTCGCGTCGCTCAGCGTGGCGTCCCCCGAGAGCAGCGCGGTGCCGGCGGGGCGTTTGACCAGCGCGAGCTTGGCGTCGAGGGTTCCGCTCCCATAGGCCGGCAGGTCGAGCTGCGCTCTGCTAGCCGTCCCGCGAATCGAGAACGAGGGACCCTCTCGGGAGAGGTCGTTGGGAAACTCAACGTTTCCGGCCGCGTTGAGTCTGCCGTTGCCAGCCTTGGCCGACATTCGCTCGATTGAGGCTGAGGCGTGATTGAAGGAGAGGTCCGCGACGATCGCAGTGAGCGGAGTGCGCTCGAGGTTGCTCACGTACGACCCACCCGCCAGCGAGATCCGTCCGACCACGGCTGGCTGGCGGACGGTTCCCGAAAGGCCGATATGACCGTCGAGAAGTCCCTGAAGCTTCGTATTGTTCCCGAGTGCTTCATCGAAGATTGAGGGGTCGAGGCCGACGACGTCGACGTCGAAGCTCAGGGGCGCATTGGCCGATGCGAAACGGAGCGGCGCCGTTGACAAGGGAAGTGCGCCGGCCAGAGTCGCCTCGCCACGCGCGAAGGTCACCCCGGCATCGGAAAGCACGAGCTCGTGCCCCCGCAAGCGTACCTCTCCAAAGAGCGACGTGATCGGGATGCCATACGCAAGCACGCTGGTAGCGTCGAACCCGGCCAAAAGGCTGGGCGCTCGATACGTTCCACCGACCGACAGCGTAGACTCGAAGGATCCCGTGATCGGGACCCGCCGTCGCGACACATCGTATACGAGTTGGGCCAGGTGGCTGGTCGCGGCATGGACTTGCAAGTCGAGTGGTTGTGCTGCGGAAAACCCGAGCGAACCGGCGGCCGACGCGGAGAGCTCGGGTGTCGTTAGCTCGGCGCGATCGATCACGATTCGCTCCCGGGCCGCGTGCACCGCGAGATCGGCGGTCTCGAGGGTAAGAGGCCCTAACGTGCCGCCGGTAACGCGAGCGTTGCCGCGCAGGTCGATCTGCGGAAATCGGCCATGCACGGTAGCCTGTCCGGACGCGCGCCCGGTGATCGGCAGCGCCTGCATGCCAAGCGCGGGAAGCCAGAGCGCGAGGTCGAGGTGATCGATCTCCGCTCCCAGATCGAAGCGCGAACGCTCGAGCGTAGAGAGCCCAGGCCCGGGCGGCGCCAGACCAATCGAACCGCGTGCGCGAAGTTCGCCTTCGCTTCCTCCGACCGCTAGGGCCCCCACAACACGGTTACGTGCACTCGACCAGACGGCTCGCGTGTCGCCGATCGGCAGATTCCGGTAGCGGAAACCTCGTACGTTGATATCGCCGCTCGACGTAATGCGCGTGTTGCGGGATGCGGCGGCAATGCGAACGCCGCCCGTTCCGGCCAGGGTATCGCCCGTATCGAAAAAATTATTGAAATCTGCAAGATCGGCGCGGGGTGCGTTGACGTGCATCGCCACGTCGCCCGGCCGGACCACGGCGCCCAAGCGCGCCGCCGTCGTACCGACGAGTACGGATCCGTCCGATATGTTGACGCCGCGCAGATCGGCCGCGATCGCGGCGCGTCCATCGATGAAGGGAAGACCGTTAACGTCGCCCGCCGGCACGCCGATCGTCCCGACGATCGTCGGCGAAAGGCTGCGCCCACCGATGAGCAACTGTGCGTTAAAGGAGCCGTCGGTCATGTAGTTTGGAAGACCAAAGGCGTGTAACGCTCGCGCGACCTGCGAGGCCGGCACGTTAGCCCGAAGCGCGTAGCTCGGGGAGCCCGAGAGCAGCGCTCCAATTGTGCCATCGGCTCGAGCGTACGTGCCTCCGATCTTTCCGACCATTCGCCGCAGCGCCACCGCATCGCCCGACAGGTCGACGTCAGCTTCGCCTGCGATCGGAAACTGGGCGATGCGCGCGTTATTTACGGTAACTCCTCCGGCAAACGCGGGCAGACGCGCTCCGGCCCGCAGCACGCCGTTGGCATAAATCGTTCCGCCCTGGAGTGGCAATCCGATTCCGTGAAGTTGCGAAGTCGACAGCCTGTCTGCGACGAGCGAAAGAGCGTTCGAGCTCGAAGCGCCGGCGTTCTTGGATGACAATGAAAGCGTGCCCGCCGCGACGACGTCACCGCCGGCCGCGCGCGCGTGCGCCGAGTAAACTCGCAAGCGGTCGCCTTCCACCGCAAGCGTAATACTCGCGCGGTCTATCGGTACTCCGCGCAGCGTTGCCCCGGGCATCGAAAGATTCGAACCCACGACGACGATTCGGTTCGCCTCTACGGCAATCGCAACGGTGCCGCCTATTCTGCCACGCCCGCTGATTGCGCTCCCTAGAAAGGGCGCGAGACCCTCGAAACTTCCTCGATAGTCTCCGTAGGCGACGAATCGCTGGGTCGAAAACTCGCCTCGTCCGCGAAAGCTTCCCCACGGACCGGACGCGTCGAGCAGATTGATCGGCGCTTGTTGTATCGTCCCCGCCAGCGCCGCGTCGAGGCTGGTGAACTGCACTCCCGCGATGGTGGTGCCGGCGCCGCTCACCAAGCCGCCCAAGATAATGTGGTTGCCGGAGCCGCCGCCGGCGATCGCGGCGCTAATGATTCCCCCATCGATCTTCGGCATTTGCGGTAGGTTCAAGTCGGGAAACGCCGGGTACGCCGGCGCTCGCATGCGCAAATGATTCGCGAGCAGCCAAAAGGCGCTCGTGTTGCGAGGCCGGTCCAGCGAGTACGATCCGTCGAGATCGCCGCGAGGCGTATGCAGCCAAAACGGGTCGACGAGCGCGGTCCCGTTCTCGTTCATTTGAAGCAGCGCAGCGACGCGATCGACGCCTCGTGCCGAAGCCACGCTGCCGACAACATGGAAAAGCAGATCGTCACCCGTTGCGCTCGCATCGATGACGATGGGTTCCTTTCCCAGCATCTCGTCGAGATAAGGCAGGCGATCCGCCGGACCCTCGACGTGAACTGCAAACTGCGAGCGCAGGTGCTTTCCGATATGCAGCGTGCCGCGCACGCCGAGCGCGACGCCTCCGTACGATGCGCGCAGAGGAGCCAGCGCAACGACGTTTGCGTGATAGACTACGCCCGCAGCGACTCCGTCGAACGGCAGATTTCGATAGAGCGCGTGGGGTGCATTTGCGCGCGCCACGATCACCGGATCGCCGACCGGTCCGCCGACCAGCACTCCCAGCGTCGTTTCTCCCGAAATCGGCTGGTCGCGCGTGAAGCCGAAGGCGCTGCGGAGGTTGGCGAGATCGCCGCTGCCCGAGACTCCCAGACGCAGTTGCGGGCCGCCCGTCACCGCGCCGGTGAGGTCGTAAACGCCGCCTTGGATGTGCAGCGGGATGCCGGCGAGCGTGGCGCGCGCACCACTGATGAAGAATGCGTTATCGACGACGTGCAGCGTTCCGGCGACATTCTCTATCGGCAGCGAGAGCACGTTAAGCGCGAGGCGTCCGCCATCGATATCGAGACGGAGGCCGACGTGATATGAGGGCGCGACGTTGGGCTGGACTCCCAGAGCGTAGAGAACCGCGTCGAAGTTTCGAGCCCCTCCGTGAAGAATGCGCACGACGGGACTTTGCGCGAAGTAGTTGGCTAGCGCCCGGACGGGGAAGCGCGCCGCCTTCGCATGATGGACTGCAAAGCCCGCGATCGCATCGATCTTACCCACGACGGTGAACGGTTCGTCGCGCCGCTCCTCGAAGGCGCCGCCGACGCGATATTGCGTGACTGCGGAGGTGTCGATATTTGCGTCGACGTTGATTCGACGTACTTGGACGCTCCGAGCGCTCTCATCATAAGCGGACGGCTCGCGCAACTCGATCCGGCCGCCCCGAACTCGCACCCGAAAACGCAGCGGAACTGAGTTGATTCTCGGGGCGGATGGAGCGGATGGAGCGGACGCACCGGGCAAGGGGATATTGAAACTGCCGTCGCGCGATCGGGTAAGCGTAAGCTTGACCCCGCTCACTTCGACGTCGGTCAGGCCGAAGCGGTGACGGCTGCCGGGAAGAAGATCGCGCAGCGAGTAGCCGATCGTGATGCGCTGCGCCTGTAAGAGCGGCTCCGAGCCACGTTCGACGCGAATCTCGCGCAGCGTCGCGCCGTCGCTGCCGATGTGAATCTGGACGATGCGAACGTCGTATCCCGCGAGCGCGGCGGCCGTCCGAATGGCAACACTCAGCAACTCGTGGCGCGAAGCCGCCACGAGCCCGACGACGATCGCGGCGGCCAGCAGGCCGATTGCAAAGCGCTTGCGCACGTGAGTCCTCTTGCTTCTATACCCTTTGAGCTATGGAGGACCCCGCCTACCTAAGGACCCTTTAACGAAAGGGAGGCCATCAAACTATCGATCGAGCTAAAGATCGAGGTTCTTGACGCTCTTTGCATAGTCGAAAATGTATTGCTTTCGAGGCTCGACCTTGTCGCCCATGAGGTCGGTGAAGATCTGCTCGGCCTCGACCGCATCTTCTACCGTAATCTGCTTGAGGCGCCGATGGCCGACTTCCATCGTCGTTTCCGCGAGCTGCTCGGCGTCCATTTCGCCCAGTCCCTTGTACTGCTGAATGGTGAAATCTTTACCGTCGTCGCCGATGACCGACTTGAGCTCGGCCTCGGTGAAGGCCCACCACTGCTTCTTGCCTTTGCGTATGCCGTAAAGGGGCGGCTGCGCGATGAAGACGTGGCCCTCCACGACCAACGGCTTCATTTGCCGATAGAAAAACGTCAGCAACAACGTGCGGATGTGCGATCCGTCGACGTCGGCATCGGTCATGATGATGATCTTGTGATAGCGCAGTTTCTCTACGTTGAACTCGTCCCCGAAACCGGTGCCCAAGGCCGTGATCATCGTGCGAATCTCTTCGTTGGCCAGGACTTTGTCCAAACGCGCCTTTTCGACGTTGATGATCTTCCCGCGTAACGGGAGGATCGCTTGATTGTTCGGATCGCGGCCGCCCTTGGCGGTGCCCCCGGCCGAGTCGCCCTCAACCAGGAAGAGCTCGCATTCGGCGGCGTTTCCGTTCTTGCAATCGACGAGCTTTCCGGGTAGGCCGGAGCCTTCGAGCGCGTTCTTACGCCGGGAAAGATCGCGGGCTTTCTTCGCCGCATCGCGCGCGCGTTGAGCCTGCATGCATTTATCGACGATCGCGCGGGCGTATTTCGGATTCTCCTCGAGAAAGAAATCGAGCCGCTCGGAAACGAGGCCGGCGACGATGCTGCGCACCCTCGCGTTGCCGAGTTTCGTCTTGGTTTGGCCTTCGAACTGAGGATCCTGAAGCTTCACGGAAACGACTGCAGTAAGACCCTCGACGATGTCGTCGGTCGAAAGCGAGTTGTCCGATTCCTTGAGCATGCCGCGCTTGCGCGCATAACCGTTTACCGCGTTGGTAACGGCTTGCCGAAAGCCTTGGAGGTGCATCCCGCCTTCGATCGTTGCGATGTTATTCGCGTACGAAAAAATTTGGTCGGCGTAGGTGTCCGTATATTGGATCGCCACTTCGACGTCCACGCCGTCGCGCTCGGCGTGAGTCGAAATAATCGGGTGGAGCGGATCCTTTTTTCCATTGAGCCATTCGACGAACGAGACGATGCCGCCGTCGAACTCGTACGTGCGCTCGCGTACCGGCTCGGCAGACCGGACCGGGCGTTCGTCGCGCAGCGTAATGGCGAGCCCGCGGTTCAGGAAGGCAAGCTCACGCAGGCGTTTTTGCAGAATATCCCAGTGAAACTCGCTTACCTCGAAGACTTCTGGATCCGGCTTGAACCACTGCCGCGTGCCCGTGCCGGAGGCTTTCCCGATTTTCTTGAGTTTCTGCACGGTGATTCCGCGTTCGAACCTCATCTGCCAGAGAAACCCGTCGCGCTTAACCTCGGTAATCATCCATTCCGACAACGCATTGACGACGGAGATCCCGACGCCGTGAAGGCCGCCCGACACCTTATAGCCGCCCTTTCCGAACTTCGCGCCGGCGTGGAGAATCGTCATCACTACTTCCACGGCGGGCACTCGTTCTTCGGCGTGAATGTCGATCGGAATGCCGCGTCCGTCGTCTTCCACCGAGCACGAACCGTCGGCCAGCAGGACGACGAGTATTGTATGCGCGTGTCCCGCCATCGCTTCGTCGACGGCGTTGTCTACCGCCTCGTAGACGAGTTGATGGAGACCGCGCTCCGCCGTGTTGCCAATATACATGCCCGGGCGCTTACGCACCGCTTCCAGCCCGCGCAAAACCTCGATTTGTTCACCAGTATAGTTCGTTGACATCAACCTTTTCGTTCGTTTGTTAGCTCGTGCCGCTCGCCGTTTGTAACGGGGAGTCGCCATAGAGCAGCTCGTGTAGTTCGTCGCCTAAGACGTTGCGCACCGTCGCCGGCATGATTTCCTCCGGCGGAAGCTTGCTGCGCAATAGCACGTACGAGCTTGCCACGAGACGCTCGCGACCGTCACGCGAAAGGCGTCCGGCGACTCGCGCCCGCTCGAGCATCCCCCACCAGCGTTTAAGCAGCCGGCTGCGGATGCGTTCGTACTCCTTTACGTTTAACCCATCTACGAGCTCGGCCGTTCCGGCAAAGCCAAGCCAAGGGGCCTCGAAAAGCAACCGCGCGGCCGCGAGGGCTCGTCCCTCGCTCCGAGCCGCGCTGCAGGCTGCGCAGCTCGCCTTTTGGGGCGCATCGATCAGCGCGCCGCAGCTATCGCAGGCCTTCCAGCCGGCGGAGCGCTTCGCCCTCGTAGCGGCTTCGACGTGCCGTGCGAACTGCGCCAGCGCCTCTTGCGCGCTGTCCGAGGGAACGGGTTCGCCGGGTAATCGCACCGGCTTGGCGCGAGAGTCGGCGGCCCGCGGTGCGCTCCGCTTGGGAAGCGCCCCCACGCGGAAACGCAGGCGTTCGACTCCCGCGCCGGGCAGCCGCGCCGCAACCGCGCCGAGAACTCGATCCGCAAGGAAGCTCAACTGGTGACTCCAAGCACTCGAACGTGTGACGACGACGAGCGTGCCGTCTGCGAGTCGCACCGGCGCAGAGTTCGCCGCGACTTCGGCACCGACGATATCGCCCCAGCCCGCCGCAAGCAGCGTCAAGGGATCTCGCAGCGCGCCCTTCTCCGACGGCGCCCACTCGACGATGACTTGCGAAAGTTTCAACATGTCGCAAGCGCCTCTACGTGCCCGTGGCGAACGCGCGCCACGTGCGCGCTGCCCTGCAACGGAGCCGGCAGATGCGTCGCCGTCACGAAGGACTGCTCGTAGTTGCCGATCTCGGCGAGAAAAGCGCTTGCGCGTTCTTCGTCGAGCTCCGAGAGCACGTCATCCAAGAGCAGCAAGGGCGCCTCATTGGAGCGTTCTTTCATTACCGCATACTCGGCTATCTTAAGTGCGAGCACCGCCGTGCGTTGCTGGCCCTGCGAGCCGTATGCTGCTAATGAAACCTCGTCGAGCGAAAGGCCAACGTCGTCGCGATGAGGTCCTGCCAGGGCCGTCTTGCGAGCCCGTTCCGCCTCGTGCGTCTGCCGTAACCGCGCTTCGAAAGCCGCTCCGACGGCATCGCGGGTCGCGGACTCAAACGGCACGTTCGGCTCGTAGGTAAGCGTCAGACGTTCGTTTCCGCTAAAACGCGCGTGCGCTCTGCGCGCCTCTTGCGCGAGCGCTCTCACGAGATGATCGCGCGCGAGAATAATCTCCGTTCCCGCGTCGATCAGCGCACGGTCGTAAATCTCGAGCAGGTCGGCGTCGCCGGCCACGGTGCCCCGTAAGATCGCGTTCTTTTGCTGCAGCGCCTTGCGATAGCGCGCCAGCTCGTAATAGTAGCGTGGCTCGCTTTGCGAGAGCGCGACATTGAGAAATGCGCGGCGCGCCCCGGGAGTTCCGGCGGCCAACTGTAAATCTGCCGGCACGAACGTAACGACGCGGATCTTTCCAAGATAGGCCGCATAGCGCACGGCACCCCCGTTGACCGTGTAGTTCTTGCGAGTTCCTCGCCCGCTCTTTTCGATCGCGCAGACCAGCTCTACCTGACCGGTTCGCAGCGATGCTTCGCCGCGCACGACCGCTAACTCCACGCCATTACGCACGGTATCTCCGTCTCGAGACGTGCGAAAAGACTTGCCGGTGCCGAGCATCGCGATGCTTTCGAGCAAGTTACTTTTACCCTGCGCGTTGGCCCCGACGTATACGTTTAATCCGGTGGCCGGCTGGAGATCGAGCTGCGAGTAATTACGAAAATTCGATAGCGCTAGATGCCGGAGGAGCACATTATTGCCGCAGCGGCATGAGAACGTAGAGCTGCTGGCCGCTCTCGAGCGGCTCGAGCGGACGAATCGCC
>Ga0070762_10000259_pt1 | contig 21039 bp, 17 predicted proteins | sample HubBroMetageREF2_FD_66726 | JGI IMG/M metagenome (GOLD analysis project Ga0070762, IMG submission 66726) | Reference soil microbial communities from the Hubbard Brook experimental Forest, New Hampshire, USA - Hubbard Brook CCASE Soil... | ecosystem: Environmental > Terrestrial > Soil >...
CGCGCTGCTGCTGGAGAAGAAGCTCCCGAACTTCAAGCCGAGCCCGTACTTCTCATGGGCGATCCACATGGATGGGCTACGTGAGCGCCACGACGCGTCGGTCGAGCGCGAGGGCGTCTTCGACAAGGCGGTCGCCGCGATCAAAGTCGCCAAGGCGGCTGGCTTTCGCGTCACCACCAACACGACCTTCTTCACGCACGATTCGGCCAAGACGGTGCGCGAGGTGCTGGATTTCCTCAACGACGATCTAGAGGTTGACGAGATGATGATCTCGCCCGCCTACGCATACGAGAAAGCCCCGGACCAGGAGCATTTCCTGGGCGTGGCGCAGACGCGCAGGCTATTCAGCGAGGCGTTCGCCGATGGGCGGCGCAAGAAGTGGCGACTGAATCACAGCCCGCTGTTCCTCGACTTCCTCGAGGGCAAGGCCGAATTCGACTGTACCGCGTGGGGTATCCCCAGCTACTCGCTGTTCGGCTGGCAGCGCCCCTGTTATCTGATGGCCGACGGATACACCAAAACCTACAAAGAGCTGATCGAGACGACCGACTGGAGCAAGTACGGGCGCGGCAAGGACCCACGCTGTGAGAACTGCATGGCTCACTGCGGCTACGAGCCCACGGCGGTGCTGAAGACGACGAGCTCCCTGCGCCAATCGCTGCGCGCCATCGCAGGCTAAACGTCGGCGCCCTCCGGGTGCGCGGCGCTGTGGCGGATGTCCTGCCAGGACACGCCTTCCTTGAACAGCGCTGGCACACCCAAGATCAACGCGGTCACCACCTCTACCGCCTGCAGGATGATGCCGTAGGCGAGCGCCTGTCCGGCACCGACGCCGTACGCGGCGAGCACCACCAGGCAGGCTGCTTGAAAGACGCCGACGTTTGACGGGGTGGCTGGCAAGACGGCGCTCAAGTTCACCGCGAGTAGGATTGCCGCGGCCGCGGCCGGTCCCGCCTGTGACTGCAGGCCGAGTGCGAGGATGACCATGTAACAGGCCAGCCACTGCAGCGCCCATGCCAGTAGCTGGAACGCGATGGCGGTGGATCCATAGCGCGGGCGGGCGAACACGACGAGACCCTGCCGGGCGAGATGCAGGAGCCGCGCGATCGCATGTGCCGCACGGCTGACTCGCCGCCAGCGCGAGCGTTGACCGAGCGTCAATAGGCGCGGGCCGGCGAGCACCAATGCGCACGCCACCAGCGGTAGGGCAAGGGCGGTCGCGACCGCCGCCACATGGCCGCTGGGTAGCGGCACGCTCGTGACGCTCACCGCCAGCAGGATCAGCAGCGCGAGTAGGTTGATCAGCGTCTGCGAGAACACCGTCCCAGCGACGATCGGAACCAGGCGGCTCGTGCGCCCGTCGAGTCTGCGCGCGAGGACCAGCACCCTCGAGGGCTCGCCGATTCGTCCGGGGACGAGCGCGGAAGCCATCACGCCGATCATCAGTGCGCGCACCACTGAACCCCACGGCATCGCCGTGTCGGGCAACGCCGCGCGCAGCGTCTGGTGCCAGGAGACCGCGCGCATCAGCATCGCCAGCGACATCAGCAACAGCGCCAGCGCAATCCACCCAGGCGAGGCAGTGAGCAGGGCGTGGCCGGCGCGCCCCAGTTCAAGACGCGAGAGCGCGAAGATGACCAGTCCGGCGAGCACGATCGCCACCAGCGCGATGCCCAAGCGTCTGAGGGCAGGCCTGTGCGATCGGCGCGGCGCATTCTCCGGTGCAACCATTACGGCCGGGGTCTATCAGATGCGTCAGCGCAGCTCGCTATCCTGACGGGCGCAGCGATGAGGCCCGCTCCATAACCGCGGCTTAGGCCGCTGATGGCTTCTACGTCACCGTCACTCGAACGTAAGTGAGGTTTGTCGTGGAGCGCGATTGGAGCCCAGCGGGTTCAGCCAGGCTGAGACTGATGCGAGCGGCACGACCGTTGCCGTTCGATCGCCAAGAGCTATTGGCGATCTTCGCCGGCGGCTTCATCGGCGCGATCCTGCGCGCCGTGCTGGCACAGAGCCTGGTTAGCGCTCCCGGCCAGTGGCCGTGGGCGACGTTCATCGTGAACATGCTGGGCGCGGCACTGCTCGGCTACTTCATCACGCGCCTGCAAGAGCGCCTGCCGCCTTCGCTGTATAGCCGTGCGTTTCTCGGCACTGGCATCTGTGGTGCGCTGACGACGTTCGCAACCGTGATGGTCGAGGTCGCGGGGATGCTCGAAGGCTCGCACCTCTTGCTCGCCGGCGCCTACGTCGTGGCGAGCCTCGGCGGTGGCTTCGCTGCGATCTTCCTGTCCACGAAGCTCGTGCGCCGTGCGAGGTAGTGAGATGAGCTTTGTGCTGTTGTGGCTAGCCGTCGGCGTGCTCGGTGGGCTGGGAGCGATCGCGCGCTTCCTGCTCGACGTGCTCGTCTCCACGAGCACCGGCGCGCGCCTGCCGCTTGGCACGCTCGTGGTCAACCTCTCGGGTGCGCTCGTGCTCGGCGTGCTCGTGGGCGTTGCCCTCAGCGGCGATGCCTACCTGCTCGCTGGAACGGCGGTGATCGGCTCTTACACCACGTTCTCCACGTGGATGCTCGAGTCACACCGTCTGGCCGAGGACGGGCGGCGCTGGCTGCTCACGGCGAACATCGTGCTGAGTCTCGTGCTGGGCGTCGGCGCGGCGACCGTCGGTCGCCTGCTGGGGGGCGGTTGATGATCGAGGAGGGACTGCGGCTGAGCGTGTACTTCGGCGAGCGCGAGCGTGCTGACGGGCGCTTGCTCGCGGACGCGCTAATGGACGTCTTCGCCGAGCATGAGCTCAGGACGAGCATCCTGTTGCGCGGTGTCGAGGGCTTTGGCATCAAGCACAGGCTGCAGAGCGAGCGGCTGCTGACGCTTTCCGAAGACCTGCCGCTGATGGCGTTCGCGCTCGACACGCAACCGCGCATCGAGGCCGTGCTCGAGCAGGTGCGGAGCATCAGTGGCCGCGGGTTGATCACACTCGAGCGCGCGCTGCTGCTGAGCGGAGCAATCGTAGATGCCGACGTCTTGCCCGGTGCGGACGCGGCAAAGCTCACGGTCTACCTTGGCCGCCAGGAGCGCTTTGGCTCTCGTCCTGCGCACATGGCTGTCGTGGAGTGCCTGCACCGGCATGGTGTGGCCGGCGCGAGCGTGCTCCTCGGTCTCGACGGCACCGTGCACGGCGTGCGCCGACGTGCTGGCTTCGTCGCTCGCAACACGCAGGTGCCGCTGATGGTCCAGAGTGTCGGTGAGGGCGCGACGATCGCACGGGCGCTCGGCGAGATCGCCGGCATGCTGAGCGAGCCAGCGATGACGCTCGAGCGCGTGCGTGTCTGCAAGCGCGACGGTGTGCTGCTAGCCGAGCCGCTACGCCCGCCGGATGTCGACGGCACGGGCCTGGCGTACTGGCAGAAGCTCGTCGTGTACGCGAGCGAGCAGACCCGCTACGGGCACCAGCCGTTGCATAGTGCACTAATCCGCCGGCTGCGCCGGGAGGGTGCCGCCGGCGCAACGGCGCTGCGTGGCCAGTGGGGCTATCACGGCGAGCATCGGCCGCACGGAGAACGCTTCTGGTCAATCCGCAGGCACGTGCCGGTGCTGACGTTGCTGCTGGACACGCCCGCGAACATGGTGCGCTGGTTTGAGATCGTCGATGAGATGACCTGCGCGAGCGGGCTGGTGACCAGCGAGATCGTGCCCGCGCTGCGCGCAACCGGGCCGTGTGTCGAGCACGGAGGGCTGGCGCTCGCGGAGCTGCACACCTGGCCGAGCCGCTGACACGCCCCACGAGCTGGAGCACCAGCAGACAGCGCAGCTTGGATCAACGAATGACCTGCGTCTGGGTCTTCCCGCAGACTGAGCATCTGCGCTCGAGCACGTAGTCTTTGGCGCTGCCTTTGCCCCAGGCTCGCTCCCACTCACCCCATATGTGCCGGTGCCAGAACCTCACACCGCCATTATCGGGGCAGGCCCCGACGTTGTGCTTTTCGTGGGCGCACGACGAGGCTTCTAGGCTGTATCGAGAGCAACCGCTAACAAGGAGCAAGCATGAAGGCCACTTGGAATGGTGCAACTTTGGCCGAGAGCGACGACACCGTGGTCGTCGAGGACAACCACTACTTCCCGCCTGAGAGCATCAACCGGGAGTACTTCGCCGACAGTGACACGCACACCACGTGCGCGTGGAAGGGAGTCGCGAGCTACAAGACGATCCAGGTCGACGGGCAGAGCAACGCGGACGCGGCGTGGTTCTATCCAGAGCCGAAGGACGCTGCCGCGAACATCAAGGACTACTTCGCGTTCTGGAAGGGCGTGACGGTCGAGGCGTGAGCGTCGCTGCGGCTCACGCTTCGAGCAGCAGCGTCACAGGACCGTCGTTCACGAGCTCGACATCCATGTGCGCGCCGAACACGCCGCGGCGTGCACCCGCGCGTTCGCAGAAACGCGCGTAGAGCGGCTCGGCCTGCTCGGCGACCGCGGCGGCCATGAAGCTGGGTCGGTTGCCCCGCCGCGTGTCGCCATACAGCGTGAACTGGCTCACGCACAAAATCTCGCGCTCGCCAAGCGCCTCGTTCATGTGACCGCCGGCATCGGGGAAGACGCGTAGTGCGCGAACCTTCTCAGCCAGCCGGTCGGCCACGGCGGCATCGTCGTCGCGAGACACTCCCAGCAACACAAGCAGCCCCGGGCCGATCTCGGCAATCGAGCGCTCATCCACTCGCACGGCGGCGCGGCTGACCCTCTGCACGAGCGCACGCATCTCGGCGGCCGAGTATAGGGACGCTCCGTCCGAATCCTCCGTCCGGACTCCAGTGATGAGGGCCACCTGCCGACAACGCTCGCATGCGCCTGAGCGGCGGACTGAAGAGGCTGAGCGCACATCTGACGCTCACCCGACAGGTGGCCCTGTTGAGCGTCGTGCCGATCGCCGCCCTGGGTTTCATACTCGCACGTGTGCTGCAGGCGCAGATCGTCTCCCGCACGCTGGCTGACGAGACCGAGGCCGCGCGGATCGTCGCGCACATCGGCATCGAGCCACATCTCTCCCCGCAAGACCTGCGCGTGGGACTCACACCGTCGGGCGTACGCGCCTTGGACCAGCAGCTGAGTGCGCGCTCGGTCACTCAGGATCTCGCCCGGATCAAGATCTGGAACTCGCACTACAAGGTCATCTACTCCGACGATCACAGCCTGATCGGGCGCACGCTGCCGCCGAGCGATGATCTGCTGCACGCGCTCGCGGGTCGCCCCGACGACGCGGACGTGGTCACGCCTCGCCCTCACACCGAGACTGCTAGCGAGGTTGGCCTCGGTGAGCTGGTGGAGGTCTATGTGCCGCTGCGCTTCGCGTCGTCTGGACCGCCGGAAGGCGCCTTTGAGATCTACTTGAGCTATCGCCCGATCGCGTCCGCGATCGCGCACGACAAGCGAACCATCGCCATGCTCGTCGCGATTGGGCTGGCGCTGCTGTGGGCGATCCTGTATCGCATCGTCGCGCGGGCCTCGCGCAGGTTGCGCCGCCAAGCACGCGAGAACTACAAGCTCGCGCGCTACGACCAGCTCACAGGGCTGCCCAACCGTACCCTGTTCATCGAGCGTGTAGCTCAGGCGGTCCGCCGGGAAGAACGCTACGACGGTGCCGTCGCGGTGCTGCTGATCGATCTGGATCGCTTTACCGATGTCAACAACACGCTCGGCAGCGCAAACGGCGACGGCCTGCTTCGCGAGGTTGCCCGGCGCCTTGGCGAGGAGCTGCCGGAAGGGACGTTCGCGGCCCGCCTGGGTGGTGATGAGTATGCGGTTCTGTGCCCGTCCACGCAGGGCACCGCTGGTGCGCTGCGCAACGCCGCGGCAGTGCAGTCGAGCCTCGAAGCGCCGCTGTCGATCGACGGTATCGTCTTGAACGTCGAGGCGAGCATCGGGGTCGCCGTGATGGGCGTGCACGCGCGGGACCCTGACACGCTGATGCGCCGCGCCGATGCCGCTTTGGCACACGCACGCTCACACGCGAGCAGGATCGAGCTCTACTCGCCCGACTGCGACCAGTTCGATGCCACGCGGCTGGTGCTGCTCGGGCAGGTACGAGCGGCGTTGGAGCGCGGCGAGTTCGTCGTCTACTACCAGCCGAAGCTCGACATGCAGAGCCGGCGGATCATCGGCGTCGAGGCGCTCGTGCGCTGGCAGCACCCGCAGCACGGACTGCTACCCCCGATGAGGTTTGTCCCGCTGATCGAGCAGACCGCGCTGGTCGGGCCGCTCACCCTGCACGTGGTCGACCAGGCGCTCATGCAGGTGGTCGCCTGGCGCCGCAGCGGGATCGACCTCGAGTTGTCGGTAAACCTGTCCGCCCGCAACCTGGTCGATGCGGATCTCCCGGGCCGGATCGCGGCATTGCTGGAGCACCACGGTGTGCCCGCCGAGCGGCTCACCGTGGAGGTGACCGAGAGCGCTGCCGTGATCGATCGCGGCAGGGCAGTGGCTGGTCTGGAGACGCTGAGAGCCAGCGGCGTGGGCGTGTCGATCGACGACTTCGGAACTGGCAACGCGTCGATCGAGTATCTCGCGACGCTGCCAGCGAGTGAGATCAAGATCGACCGCTCGTTCGTCACGGACATACTCGAGGACCGGCGCAGCGAGGCAATCGTGCGCTCGACGATCGAGCTGGCGCGCAATCTCGAGCTGACGGTAGTCGCCGAGGGCATCGAGAGCGAGGCCGTGATGGACCACCTCGCCGCGCTCGGCTGCGAGGTGGGGCAGGGTTACTTCATCTCGCGGCCGCTGCCCGCCGGGGAGCTGTCGGCGCGGCTGCGCGCGCCGCTCGCGCTTAGCGCCGGCGCGCTTCACCTCACGCATCCCTGAGCACCCGATTGCGAGGCGTATCCGCTGAGAAACCTGAGAGTTCGCTGAGAGCGCGGTTCACTCGCTGGGATGGCTGTGTTGCAGAGCGAACAGAGGCATGAACCGCTGGCGTATTTCGACGGGGCGCTGAGCGAGCAGTGCAACCAGTACCAAGAATGCTCTGACTCCGAGCCTTGTCTGAGCGCGGGCAAACCAGTTATCAACGCCGAGTACCGACGCTCGACGCCAAGCTCTGTGGTGAGCGCGCCGTCGCCTGAGCCGTCGCGTGAACGAAAGCGACGCGGTCCCGAGCCGCTTGAGGAACCTTTCCCTTCCGGCCCGGGGGCCTTCCAGTGCGGGTGGCGCGGCCTCACACCTCAGTGGCCTCGCTCTTTGCGACTCTGAACCGCGTCTGTGGCCAACATATGAGGAGGCGCAATCGATTGCAAGACCCCGCAGATGCTCTTCCCGCATCCTGCGAGAAAATTCTCGGCGGACTGTTCCGCGGTATCGCCACGGGCGCACAACTCGCGTATGTGCAGAGGATTAAGGAAACGCAGGTCGGTGCGGGGTGAATTCGCTCAACAACAGCAGCGAGGCGATGTTTCGGGCGGCGCTCAGGCCATGCGTTCGAGGTCGGCCGCTAGCTCGAGCAGCGTCACGTCCAAGGTGTCAATGATGCGTTTGACGGTCATCCAACCAGGGCTGTTGAGACCGCGTTCGATCCGCGACAGCGCAGATGCCGTGATGCCGGCGTCGAAGGCCAGTTGTTCCTGCGTAACGTTGCGATCTTCGCGGAGTCGTTTCAGCAGCGCCGCTAGCGCCTGGTCGGGCTGGTCCGGCATATGAAGAAACATGCCGTAGTCCTAGGGTCAAAGTCCAGGGGCAATAGTCCTAGGACTAAAAGCCGTGTAATCTGTGAGCACCCAGGGCGTCACCAACAGGTGACCCTGGTGCGCAAGCCAGGCTGAGCGCCGGCCCCACATCGGCGCGATGCCTATCTACACAGCTGGGGGTCCTCCGGGTATGGCTCCCCGGGGGCCCCCAGTGAGTGCTCACGAGCGGAGTGCCTCGCGCCTGCCTGATAACTCGCGTAGGCTTGGCTATCGTGCCGCTGCCACCGTTTCCCGTACCGTTTGTCGCGATGCGCGCCGGACTGGCGCTACGGGGCGGTGTGCTGGGGCTAGTGGACCGTTTGCTGCCTGCCGAGGCGGCTCTGTGGGACTTCGCGGCGGGCATGCAACGGACGACGCTCGCCGGTGTGCTCGTGACGTCAGGGCTCGCGGATGCGCTGGGCGCTGACGCGCGCGACGTGCACGAGCTCGCCACCGAGCTTGGGCTCTCCGAGGAGGTGACGCTGCGCGTACTCGGGGCCGCTGCCGCTTCGCGCCTGGTTCACTTGGACCGCAGGGGCCGGGCGCGGCTGGCGCGGCTCGGTGCACCGCTGCATCGCAAGCACCCGCGCTCGATCGCCGCATGGGTCGCTTATCAGGCGGCGCCGGCGAATGCTGCCGCACACGGTGCGATTGGGGCTCAGCTACGGGACGGCGCGCAGCCGTCGGGGCACCGGCGCGCATTCGGCAACTCGATTTGGGAGTACTTCGGTGAGCATCCCGACGAGGGGGCTCGCTTCGCGCAGGCGATGCGTGAGCTGACGGCGATCGATCTGGCGGCGCTCGCGCGAGCTTACCCGTGGCCGCGCGATGGGGTGATCTGCGATGTAGCCGGTGGGATCGGGACGCTGCTCGCGGCGATCCTCGAGCGGCGCGGGCGTGCGCGAGGCATCCTGGTCGATGCACCGGAGGTACTCGCCGATGCCGAGGACTTCCTGCGTTCACGCGGGGTTGCCGATCGCGTGCAGCGGCGCGCGGGGGACCTCTTCGGCGAGATCGACGCGCGCGCGGACGTGTATGTGCTCAAGTGGATCCTGCACGATTGGAGCGATGATGCTTGCCGCGAGATCTTGCGTCGTGTGCGGGCGACGATGCCAGCGGGAGCGAGAGTCGTGGCGATCGATCAGCATCTCGAGCCCAACCGTCCGAGCCCGGTCAGCTCGATGGTGGACCTGCTGATGCTCGTCGAGTGCGAGGGCGGCCGCGAGCGCTCCCCAGCACAGGTGCATGGCTTGATGCGCGACGCGGGGCTTGCCCCTGGACGGGTTCGGCACGCGGGGCTGCACATGGTCGTCGAAGGCGTGGCACGCTAGCGCGCGAGACGATTCGTGCGTGATCGGCCGCCCGCATTCAAGCGCTGGCGGCCCGAATCCGAATAACTAAGTAGATGCGCACCCGATCGTCTCAGTTGCTGTGGCATGCGCCAGGCTCCATCGGAGCGCGGCTCGCTGCCGGCGGCTCCTCGCGGGTTGCCAGCGGGCCAGCACCGTTGCGTACGCTCGTTCGGCGCATGACGGTTGGACGTCCGGCGATTGCGTGGGCGCTGGCTCTGCTTTTCGTTTTCAAGGGACTCATCTGTCTTGCCAGCGCCGCCTTCCCAATCAGCGCCAGTGAGCCGATAACGCTGGTGGGTGCCACCGGCATGCTGGGGATCGCCGCTGGGAGCTTGGTCTGGCTATTCGCAACCAGGATCTCGCTCCTGGGCTTCGAGTTGCTCGCGGCGGGCGGGTCGCTGGCGACGAGCATCCTGATCGCGCACGCCAGCACACACGGGGGGATGATGCTCGCCGCATTCGCCTATCCATGGACCGCCATCTACGCGGCTCACTTCTTCCCGCGCCGCGCCGTCAACGCTCAGGGCCTGCTGATCTCAGTCGGCTTTGGCGGGGGACTGCTGCTCAGCCACCTATCGCACGTCGCGATCTACTGGGTGGTTGTGGCCGTCACGATTTGGTCGATCTGCATATTGCTCGGAAACCTCAGCGAGAGCCTGCGTCGCCAGGTTGGCACCGACTATCTCACGGGCTTGCTGAATCGCAGCGGATTCCTGACAGCGGCGTTGCGCGAGCGCGCGCTGGCCAACCGCACGGGCGCCCAACTGACCGTGGCGGTGATCGATCTCGATGACTTCAAGCAGATCAACGACCACGCCGGTCATGCCGCGGGCGACCGGTTGCTCGCTGACCTCGCGCGAAGCTGGCGCGAGCGCATGCGTCCGAGTGACATCCTTGCCCGCCATGGTGGTGACGAGTTCGTACTGCTGCTCCCCTGCACGGGGCCCAGCGGTGCAGACGCCGCGGTAAAACGTCTAGGTAGCGGCAACGATCCTGTTAGCTGGTCGATCGGCATCAGCGAGTGGCTGTCCGGCGAGGACCTGGACGCTCCGCTCGCACGTGCCGATAAGCATCTTTATGAAGCCAAGCTCGCGACCAGCCAAGGACGTCAAGCAGACACCCCTCGAGACGCTGTTGAGGGCCGTAGCCGTGCGAGCGCCGCGCTGCACTCTCGGAGCTGCTGACTCAAGGACAGGGCGCAGGACGTCCGTGACTATTGTTCGAGTAGCCCCGGATGCCCGTTGGTCGACGGGGCGGACCATACGAGCACGGGACCGCGCGCGCTCAGCCTGACCTTCGAGCCAGGCGCCAGCGGAACCTCGCCCGCGGTGCGCACGGTCAGCCGCTGCTCGCCGTGCTCCTCGTCGATCTGTACGTGGACCACGGCGTCGTGCCCGTGGTAGCCGGAGCGCACGATCTGCCCGGCCAGACCCTCCTCGCCGTCGGCTGCCGTCATGTCGATCTGCTCGGGGCGGATCAGGATCCTCACCCGGGAGCCGCTCGGCAGCGGATCGCCGCGCCACTGGGCCGCGAGCTTGCCGAGTGGCGTGTCGACAAGCGTGCCGTCGAGGACGCCGACGATCACGTTGGCATCCCCGATGAAGCGTGCCAGATCGTCATCGAGCGGCCACGTGTACAGCTCCTGCGGCGTGGCGCACTGGGCGATCTTGCCGTTGCGCAGGACAGCGACGAGGTCGGCAAGCGAGAGCGCCTCGTCCTGGTCGTGGGTGACCAGCAGCGTGGTAGCCGACGATTCGCGCAGGATTCTCCCGACGTCCTCGCGGACGCTCGAGCGCTGGTGGGCATCCAGCGACGCGAATGGCTCGTCTAGCAGCACGAGCTCCGGTTTGACCGCGAGCGCCCGGGCCAGCGCGACGCGTTGCTGCTGGCCGCCGGAGAGCTGGTGGGGGTAGCGGCGCGTCAGCTCGCCTAGGCCCACCATTTCCAGCAGCTCGGACACTCCTTGGCGCCGCGCCGCGCGGGAGAGCCCGAAGGCGACATTCGCCTCGACGGTGAGATGAGGAAAGAGGCCGCCCTCCTGTGGCACGTAGCCGATCTTGCGATGCTCGGGGTTAACGTGTGTGCCCTCGGCGTCGATGAGCTGCTCGCCGATCCTTATGGTGCCGCGGTCGGGCGTCTCGAAGCCGGCCAGCAGCCGCAGCAGCGTGGTCTTGCCGCTACCGGACGGTCCGAGAATGGCTGTCAGCGAGCCGGCTGGCATCTCGAGATCCAGGCCGGCGAGGACGGAGTGGGTCCCGAAGCGCTTGTGTAGCTCGCTGATCTGCAGGCTATTCACGTGGCGATGGGCGCCCTGGACGGGAGCCTGTCGAAGAAACGACCGAGCACATAGCTTGGCAGGGCGGCGATCACGATGATCGCGAGCGCAAATGGGGCGGCTTGGCCGTAGGCGAGGTTCTGCTGGTAGGCCCAGAACTGGGTCGCGAGCGTCTGCACGCCGGTCGGGATCAGAATCAGCGTCGCGGTCAGCTCGGTCACCGCCGAGAGGAACACGAGGCAGAACGCGGCCGCTAGGCCCGGGCCGATCAGCGGCAGCGTCACACGCCACAGCACCGCAAGACGGCGCTGTCCAAGCGAGCGGGCGACCTCCTCAAGGCGGGGCGGTGCCTGCATGGCGGATGCGCGCACGCCGACCAGGGCGAGTGGGAAGAACAGGATCGCGTAGGCGAGGATCAGCAGCGGCGCGCTCTGATAGAGAAACCCGTCGGCGTAGCGCTCGGTGAAGTAGGAGAACGCGAGCGCGATCACAAGGCCCGGCAGCGCGAGCACCAAGTAGGTGCTCCGCTCCAGCAGCTGATACGGGCGTCCCCGGTGACGGATGGCAAGCAGCGCCACGGGCAGCGCCATGACGGTGGCCAACGCGGCGGCGGCGGCGCTGTAGAGCGCGGTATGCCATGCGGCGTCCACGAGCGAGACGCCGGTGAGATAGGCGTGTCCCGCCTCGAGTATCCAGTAGACGCTCGCACCGACCGGGACGCCGAGCGCGAGGGCTACCAGCAACACGAAGCCCGCGAGCACAGGCATCCTCGCGCGGCCCAGCCGGTGTCGTGCTCCTACGCGCTGCGCGAGTGGCCCCGCGCGGCTCACGCGACCACGGCCCCTTGCCAGCCCCTCGCCAGAGAGGACGAGCAGGCTGAGCAGGACGAGTACGAGCGAGAGCGCTGAGGCGGCCGGAATGTTGAAGGAAACGTTGAACTCGGTGAAGATCTCGGTGGTGAAGGTCTGGTAATTGAGGATCTCAAAGGCGCCGTACTCGGCGAGCAGCATGAGCGTGACGAGCAGGCAGCCGCCGAGGATCGCCGCGCGGGCCTGTCCGAGGGTGATCCGCCAGAACGTGCTCATGCGTCCGGCGCCGAGGCTGCGCGCGACCTCCTCCTGGCCGGGGTCGGCGTTACGGAAGCTCGCGGCGACTGGCAGATACACCAGCGGGTAGACCGCGAGGGTCATCACGAGCACCGCGCCACGGAATCCCTGCACCCACGTGCTCAGCGATGCCCAGCCAAAGCTCACCACGAAGTCCGGGATCGCCAGTGGCACCACCACGAGCACAGCCCATAGCCTCCGGCCCGGCAGGTCGGTCCGCTCGATGCACCACGCTGCCGCGATCCCGATGACCGCGCATAGGACCGTCACCACCACGGTCAACCTCACGGTGTTCCACAACAGGGTCGCCGTCAACGCCCGGAAGATCAGGCTAATGATCGTCGAGGTGCCCGCGCCATGTGCCTCGATCAGCAGAAAGCACAGCGGTGCCACCAGGACGACGGCAACGGCCACGCTGAGCGTGAGGAGCATCCAGGGCGGGGGAGCCCGGTGGGCCGCGACGAACTCGCTGCGGCGTGCCGCCGTCGGTGGATCGTGATCGACGGCCGGCGCGACGCTCATCGGAAACGGTTTGGTTCAGCGTCGCGTCTCATAGAAGCCCGGCCTTGCGTAGCAGCGCGATCGCGGTCGACCCGTCTCCGAGCTCGGAAATCGTGATCGGGTTGGGCCTCAGCTGATCGAATGGGGTCTCCGGCGCGGTGGTGTTGACACCAGAGGCGATTGGGTACTCGAAGCTAATCGAGTGCGCAATGATTTCCTGACCCTGCCGTGAAACGATGAACGCGAGGAACCTCTGCGCGTCAGCCTTGTGCTTCGATGACTTCAGAATCCCCGCACTCGATATGTCCAGCACATAGCCGGGGTTCCGGGGCGCGAAGTAGGCGATCTTCGACGATATGCTCGACGCGCCGAGCTCCGCCCGCATCCGATACCAGTAGTACTGGTTGACGACCCCGAACGCGACCGCGCCACGGTTGACCTCATCCGCGATCGTCTCGTTGTCTGGGTAGACATGGCTCCCCGCGTTGGACTTGATCGCTTCCAGCCACTTCAGTGCAGCCGCTTCACCGTAGGTGTGAGCGTAGGACGTCACGATCGGCTGGAAATCGGTCTCCCCGGCGGCGAACGCCAGCTTGCCGCTGTACTTCGGATCGGCCAGTTCCGTAACGCTACTCGGCAGTTCGCTCGCGCTGATCAGGCTCGGGTTGTAGATCAACACGCTGACTCTTGCTGAGACGCCAAGCCAGTCTCCCCGCGGCGAGTTCCACTCACTCGGCGTGTGAGCGAGTGTCGATTGCTCGACCGGAGCGAGCAGGCCCTTGTCCTGCAGATACTCGAGCGCGGGCGAGTTCTCGGTATAGACGACGTCCGCGGGCGAGTTGGAGCCCTCGGTCACGATCTCATCCGCGAGGGTGTCCTCGTCGTCGTTGCGAACATTCACCTTGATCCCCGTCTGCTTTTCAAAGCTTTCAACCAACGACTCCGTCGTCTGCTCGTGCTGGCCGTTATACAACGTGATCGACTGCCCCGATCCCGATGAGGATGAGCCGCCGCAGCCGACCAGCAGCGCGGCTGTGAGCGCGAGCACCATCGCGAGCGAAGCGACGCGACGTGTCCGGATCATGGGTGTGTCGGTTCCTCGGTGGTGGTCACGATTCGATTCCCGGACAGAGATGTTCGATCATCTTGCTTGCTGCGCTGACGGCGCTCTTGGCCCGACTTGCGCCGTGGGTCGAGGAGAACGCCTGATAGGCGCCGGCCAGCGTGGCGATCGCCCGACGCAGGCGTCCTTCCGTGGTGTGGATCTCGCGCAGTGGCAGGATCTGCGCCTGGGCATGGCCGACTGGGTCCGCTTGCGGGTCGGGACCGTCGCTGAGCGCCGCTTCGACCTGCTTGCACGTCTGCTTCTTGACCTGTGCGCTGGAGGGCTCGGACTTGGGGGAGGCTCCGCAGGCGGCGAGCAGCACCACGAGCATCATCGCCATCGCGACAGCAACCGACCGTCGGCATTGCGCTGCGGTGCACAAGCTCAACCTCCTGGCAGAGAAATCCGACTACAGGACTCGGGTATGACGGCGCGGACAATACCACAACTTAGGTAACCCTAACCATCGTGGGCCCGGCGTCGGAGGCACGGTCAGCTCTCCGTCGAGTGCGCGTGTGTCGTTGGCTTGGACCGGTAGCGCTTCAACGCGATCACGGCCCAAATCGCCTCGACTACGCCGAAGGGCCAGGTGCCTGCGAGGAAGCCGTAGGCGCTCGACAACGCACAGCCGCAAGCGAAGGCGAGAACGAAGCCGCGGCCGCGTCGTTCCAGCGCGTACATCAGGACCATGAACGTAACGGCACAGGCGCCAAAGGCAGTGAGCACACCCAAGATTAGGTGACAATAATAGTCTCTCTGGCGCATTAGCTGCATGCGCGAAATATCCTCACTTTTTGAGGATAGACAGCATCGCTGGCGTGGCGTAGATTGTTCTCGGGCTATGTGCCTGGAAGGGCGGGTGGTGCTGGCGCCTGGCCGTTGGCTGGTTGGCACTGCACGCCCGACCAGGAAGATTGGCGGCTAGGCGTGAAGTGGTAATGCGGGTGCCGGAGGCGGCCTGTCGTGGTTTGTGGGTTTGCGGCGACGAAAGCGAGGTAGTTGATGAAGACGGCGCCTGAGCGGATCGTTGGGCCATGGTGGGAGCTTCGTATGCGTCGGTTGCGTCGGCTGCGCTGGACCACAAGGCATCGACCACAACGCAGACAAGCGTCTTCATGCGCTACGGTTCGCGTCATGGCCTCGGGCAATCGTCTGCGAGCAACGTCAGCTACACCCATCGACTTCCAAGGCCCTTGAGCGTGTCGAGGGTGAATGGTGCTGTGTCAGCGTCTGAGGGCGACATCGTCACGGTCGTGATCGGTTGCTTCGAGCCGCTCTTAGGTGCCGGCTTGAAGATGCAGCTGGGTGGGGATAGCGGTGTGGGTGTTCTTGCCAGCGAGGTCGACGATGCCATGCTCGAGGAGGTCGTCGAGCGGGATCGGCCGCGGGTGGTGATCGTGGGGGAGACGGTCGAGTCTGACGTGGTGGCTCGTCTGAAAACGGGTCGGTCGGTTGCTGGCGTGCTAGTGCTTGCGCAGGCGCCATCGGCTCAGTGGGGAACCCTGCTTCTCGCGAGCGGAGTCAGTTGCGTAGCGAGGTCCACCTCCGTGGTCGACCTGCTCGCGGCTATACGCTCTGCTGCTGCCGGTGAACCTATGCTTGTCGATCGGGCCGCGGGCCGGGTTCAGCGTCGTCGGCGTGGTGAGGCGCTGACTCCGCGAGAGCTCGAGGTGTTTGGGCACCTTGTACTGGGTAGAAGTTACGCGTGGATCGCGCGGAAACTTGGTATAGCGCCAACAACGGCCCGATCGCATACGGTCAGCATTTGCCGCAAGATTAATGTCGCAAGTAAGCGGGAGCTAATAGGGTTGGTGCTCCCGATAGGCGATCCGTCTTAGGTGACAATAGTAATCGCTCCGGCGCTGTAGTTTCATGCGCGAAATATCCTCACTTTTTGAGGATAGACAGCCCCGTTGGCGCGGCGTAGGTTTCCCGGGGTTACGCCTGTAAGGCGGGTGGTGCGGGCGCCTTGGCCGTTGGCTGGTTGGCACTGCGCGCCGGCCCGGAGATCAGCGGCTGGGCGCGAAGTGGCAGTTCGGGTGCCGGCGGCGGCCTGTCGTGGTTTGTGGGTTTGCGGCGATGAAAGCGAGGTAGTTGATGAAGACGGCGCTCAAGCGGATCGTCGGGCCGGCGTGGGAGTTTCGTATACGCCAGTTGCGTCGGTTGCGCTGGATCACGAAGTATCGGCTGATGCGGAGCTTCAACGCGGATGTTGGGGTGCTTCGCCGTGTGGCATATGTGCTTTTTGACCCGGAGCTCGAGAGCTTCTCCTTCGAGTTGGCGGACGAGCGTGGGGTTATAGCGGCGTTGGCTGAGGCGCTGGGGTGCCCGGAGGAGGAGCTGGCCGGTTACGCTGAGGAGGCCCATAGGGACCCCGAGCTCAATGAGCGGCTCACGCGCCGTGTTCGTTGGCGCTTTGATTTCAAGCGGCATACGCCGATTGGGTCGCGCCTTGCATGGTATCTGACAGCGCGGGCTTTGAAGCCCGAGGTGATCGTCGAGACGGGGATCTATATGGGGCTGGGGTCGCTCGTGCTTTTGCGTGCGCTCGAGCGCAATGCGCAGGAAGGACATCGCGGAGAGTTGCTGTCGTTTGACTCGAATCCGCTCGCGGGCTGGCTCGTACGGGATGAGCTGCGCGGTCGATGGCACCGAGTTACCGGGATGACGCCCACGACGCTGGTGCCCGCGGTGACGGGGCGCCGTGTCGGCATGTTGTTGCATGACACGGCACATACGGAGGAGACCCAGCGCATCGAGTTTGAGGCGGCGCTTGCGAACGCTGCGCCACGGCTGGTGCTCGTGGACGGGAGCGGCGGGTATGTCCCCACGCTCGAGCAGCTGTGCGCCGAGCGCGATGGTTCTTATCACCGCGTCGTTTCGCTGTCCCGTGCGCATGTCCATCCTGGTAGCGAGCTCAGATTCGCGATTTTTGAGGCGGCGCCTCTCGCTGTTTTGCGTGACGGTGAACCCGCGAGTGCCGCATAGCTCATAGAAGGGCCCGTGTCCCTTTGGGAACGCTTGCCATCCCCCAATCGTGGGCAGGGCCCGGTGTGTTTGACAACAGGGAGCGTGTGCGGGAGTTTGGATTCATCCGCGAAATATCCTCACTTTTGAGGAAATATCAACACTTTTTGAGGATAGGCAAGCGGGAGATCGGCAAATATAGTCAGCCGCACTGATTCCGATACTCGGGCCTGCGATGGCCGGGGGCACTCATTTACTGGGGGCGATACATGAGGACTGCTGTGCGCTGCGTAACGATCTTGCTGCTATCCCGTATTGGCCTGTCGACATCGCGCGAGACTGCCTCGCCCGGTGTAGCGAGGACCCCAGCGGCGCCGTGGCTCAGGCGAGCGCCTGCGTTTACGTCGCTAGTGGCAGTGGCGCTCGGCCTGTGTCTCTGGTCTCTCATTGCTGTTTTGGTGCCGGTGGGTGCGTCGGCGGATACGAGCGTCGCTCCTCCTCCTGTGGTGAGCGTCGCGTCGCTCGGCGAATCGCTCGTCGGGCCGGGGGTCGAAGCGCTCGTCGGCGGTGGTCGGCTCGCGGCGGCGCAAGCACGGCGGGAGACCCCTGCGGCGGTCGCGCAGCGGGCGGCGTCCAGGACGCGGTTTGAGGGTCTTGACGGGGGTGGTGTGCTGTCGCTCGCGGAGAAGACCTTTGGTATCGAGCATCCGACGTGGGTCACGCCCGACAGCGATGGCGAAGGGCATATCACGCGGTACTTCAGTGAACATGCGGCGGCTGAAGTCTCGCCGTCCGGGCGGCACATGACGCTGGCCTCGACGGTGGCGCTGCGTAGCGCGGTGGGTTCGGGGCAGCTCGCGCCTACGTCGTTCTCACTCGAGGAACGTGGCGGTGCCTATGTGCCGGCGAATCCGCTCGTTCCGGTCACGATCGCAAAGACTCCGGCGGGGGGCGTATCGCTGCCGTTTGGCGTGTCTGTCGCTCCGGTGGATGCTGGCGCGCCAGAACCTGCCGTCACCGCCGGTGACCGGGTGGTATATCCCGAAACGGCGGCAGACACGGACTTCATGGTTGAACCTGTGCCGTCGGGGGTCGAGACGTCGTGGCAGTTGCGCTCAGAACGCAGCTCGCCGGAGAACGCGCTTAGGTTCACGTTGCCAGCGGGTGCGTCTCTGCAGTTGAGCAAGAAGGTGCCCGGGGGTGTGGAAATCGTCAAGGAAGGCCAGGCCCTCGACGCGATACCGCCCGCTCACGCGATCCAGGCGGACGGCACGCCGCTACCGGTGTCCTACTCGGTGGACGGGGACACTTTGACGACGCATGTCAGCCTTGAAGGGAGCGTGGCATTTCCTGTGATGGTCGACCCTCTCGTGGTCGGCTATTTCGGGGGGTATGAAAGCGTGGACGTATGGACTGGGTGGCATTCGTATCTTTCTTGTGGCTGCTTTGGTGCGGAAGCGTGGGGGGACCTATTGATTACGTGGGCGAACCCAGGGAATCCAGCGGGCAACTACGGCCAGTGGTACATCGATGCGCCGGGCGCTGGCGAACCGGGGGGTGCGGGGATCGAGCGCGTCGATCTTCGGGGGCTGGGTCACTATACCGGGACCAACGAGTCGGCGATAGAGGCTGAAATCGGGGGAGCCGATGGCGAATATCCGAGCAGCTGGACGTTCAACGGTGAGGTGGGCAACGAAGGGTTTGGAGCGTTTGTGAGCGAGTCATCATATGCCGACAGGCCGATGGCGTTCTGTGCGCAAGAGGGTGGCGGGCATGATGGTGGAAGCCCTGGGCTCTGCAACGAAACGAAGTCCGGGACGGATTTCTGGTTTGCGGACGTGTTGGGTCCGGAAGCGCAGGCGTACTACAGCAACGCCGAAATAAGCGGTGCGGTGGTCCATTTCCTCGACACGACGGCGCCGAACGAAGTCCATCTTTACGCGCGCGGTGCGGAAGGGCATTGGGTCAAAGGCGGCGAAGCCTCGGGGGAGATCTACGCCCACGATCAGGGTGTCGGCATAGGCGCGTTTGACATCACGATTCCGCCCGGGCACGAAAATGAACTAGGCGAGGTGGTGTGGGCTGATCCGGTGTCGTGTCCCACAGCAGGCTTCGACGGCTGCCCGCAAAGCGCATACTCGAAAACGATCGAATGGCCGGCGCTCGAAACCGGGAAATGGAAGATCGGCGTGTACGCGATCGACGAGGCGGAAAACGTTGCCGAGCAGGAGCCGGCTCCGGAACTGAACGTGGATCGTACGCCGCCGAAAATCACGCTGAGCGGGCCGCTTGCGGAACACAATGGCGGTGAAGTCAGCGAAGGTGACTACACCCTCAACGTGGCGGCCGAAGACGGGAGCACGAGTGCTCCTCAGTCGGGGGTGCAGTGGCTCGAAATCCTCGTTGACGGGCGTGTAGTCAAGGACATCGGCTCGGAATGCTCTGAACCGATCGGTGTACCGGCACCGGGATGCTTCGATTTGAGTGGGAGCTGGACGATCGAAGGCCAGCAGTTCGGGGTAGGGACGCACACGATCGAAGTCGTCGCTTTGGACTGGGCAGGCAACCGGGCGACATCGACGATTCAGGTCACGGTCCGTGCCGCCGCCACCGAGCCGGTTGGTCCGGGTGCGGTGAACCTGAAGTCGGGTAACTACAGCCTTAGCGCCAGCGATGTAGATATTGCAGCGGCTGGGGCGAGCCTGGCCGTCGGGCGCGTGTATAACTCGCGGGAGCCTTGGGAAGGCGAAGATGGAGCGCTAGGGCCGGAGTGGTCGGTGAGCTTGCCGGATGGCCCGGCCGGTGGAGTGTGGCGCAGCCTGCGCGCGCTGCCGAGCGGAAGCGTGCAGGTAGCGCTCGCCGGTGGTGCTCAGGTGACGTTCACGAAGTCGGGTAGCACCTTCAAATCCCCCACGGGGTTCCAGACAGACACGCTGACGGAGGTGTCGGCTAGCCCGTTGGAATACAGCATCACCGACGCGAGTGGCGCCGTCACGACTTTCACGAGATTGACAGCCGAAAAAGAAGAAGCACCATTGCTGGTGCCCACGACGATGGTGCAGTCGGACGGTCTGAACAAGATGACTGACGTGTTTACCTATACGAAAGAGAAAGTCGCTGAGCCGGTCGAGGAGTTGGCGCCTTATCCCGCGACGCTGAAATGCTATGCCGAACTGGAACGCGGCTGCCGTGCTCTGAAGTTCAGGTACGCGACCGCGACCACCGCGACAGGCGAAGCCGAGAGCCAGTGGGGGGAATACCAGGGGTGCCTCGCAGAAATCAAGCTCGTGGCGTGGAACGGCAAAGAAATGGCGGAAACGCCGGTCGCGAAGTACACCGACGACGCGCAGGGACGACTCCGCGCGGAGTGGGACCCGCAAGTCTCCCCGGCGCTGAAGACGATCTACGGCTATGACAGCGAAGACCACGTCACGTCGGTGACCGCGCCGGGACAGGAGACGTGGGCCTTTACATACGGCACGAGCGCCGGGGAAACGAACACGGGCCGTCTGCTCAAGGCCGAGCAAGGCCCACCGGCGTCGAGTCTATGGTCCGGGGAAAGCGCTGCCGACTCCGAAAGACCGGTGCTGTCGGGCTCCCCGGATGTAGGTGTCAGGATGGCCGTCTCGCAGGGGAAATGGACGGGCAGCCCCGTTGCCTACGGCTACGACTGGGAGGATTGCAACACCTCGGGCGCGGAATGCAGCCCGATTCTCGGGGCGGACAATCCGAACTACACGCCCGTATCGAGCGATGTCGGGCACACGCTTGTCGCTCAGGTCAAGGCGACGAACGGCGCCGGCTCGGTCACGGTAGCGACCACGGCCAGCGCGGTCGTGGGGAGCGCGAAAGGAACGGAAGCCGCGCAGGTCTCGCCTGCCCCCGGGTCTACGGTGGAGTATGGCGTGCCGCTGACGGTGACTGGCCGGCAGTCGATGAGCAAAGAAGAAGTAGCGAAATGGGGGCAGGGGCCCGATGTTCCGGTCGAAGGGACCGCGATTTTCCCGCCGAATGAGCCGCAGAGT
>Ga0070762_10000262_pt1 | contig 20955 bp, 20 predicted proteins | sample HubBroMetageREF2_FD_66726 | JGI IMG/M metagenome (GOLD analysis project Ga0070762, IMG submission 66726) | Reference soil microbial communities from the Hubbard Brook experimental Forest, New Hampshire, USA - Hubbard Brook CCASE Soil... | ecosystem: Environmental > Terrestrial > Soil >...
TTCTCAACAGTTTTCACACTCCCGTAACAATCCTTGCGTATAGTTGCGTGCTTCGGGTGGTTCTTCCCCGGCCGAATTCGTTTCTACTCGCGAGGAGCCCTATGTCCGCTGCAGCAACATCGGTCCTGGATTCAAAACTGCAAAAATCACCCGGAAAACTGGGTATGGCTGTCTTCGGAGCCGTGCTGCTGATCGGCATCTCCTATACCGCGATTAGCCTTGTCTCCGACCTGTCGGGCTATCGCAGCGCGTCTCTCCTGCCATATCTTCTCCTGACCTTGGCCCTGCTGGTTGCCTTGGGCTTTGAGTTCGTCAACGGATTCCATGACACCGCCAACGCTGTGGCCACGGTGATTTACACCCACTCTTTGGAGCCTCATATCGCGGTTGTCTGGTCGGGATTCTGGAACTTCCTGGGCGTGCTGACTTCCAGCGGCGCGGTTGCCTTTGCCATTGTCTCGCTGCTTCCGGTCGAATTGATTTTGCAGGTGGGAAGTAAAGGCGGATTTGCCATGGTGTTTGCGCTTCTGGTTGCCGCGATCATCTGGAACCTTGGAACCTGGTATTTCGGTTTGCCCGCGTCCAGTTCTCACACCATGATTGGTTCGATCATCGGAGTGGGCATCGCCAATCAGTTGCTCGCGCCAAAGAGCGGGACTAGTGGTGTGGATTGGAGCCAAGCTGGGAATATAGGTAAGTCGCTGCTGCTTTCGCCGGTGGTCGGCTTCACCATGGCTGCGCTGCTCCTGGTGCTGTCCAAGGTTTTCCTCAAGAACAAGAAATTGTACGAAGCCCCGGAAGGCACCGAACCCCCACCGTTCTGGATTCGTGCTTTGCTGGTTCTCACATGCACAGGCGTGAGCTTCGCTCACGGGTCGAACGACGGCCAAAAGGGTATGGGATTGATCATGCTGATTTTGGTCGGCACTGTCCCAACAGCGTATGCGTTGAACCACGCCGTGACTGCCAAGCAATCGGAGGACTTTATTGCTGTGTCACAGCAAACCGCGGCGACCCTCAACCATTACGTGTCGTCGGAGGCGGTGATTGGTGATCCTCGTGACGAAGTGACGGACTACATTCGCACCAAGAGCTTCACTCCCAACACCATGCTTGCCTTGCGCGACCTGGTCACCGGCATCGGCAACGAGATGTCGCTGTTTAAGGAGCTCCGTAATGTGCCCCCAGATCGAGTTCGCAACTTCCGTAACGACATGTACGTAGTGAGTGAAGCCTTCCGATTGATGAAAAAGTCTGGCCAACCGCAAATCTCCGCCGCAGATGACGCCATACTCGTCAACTACAAGAAGCATCTGGACATGGCTACCCGATTCATCCCGGGATGGGTCAAGGTCGCGGTGGCAATGGCTTTGGGACTGGGCACGATGGTGGGCTGGAAGCGAATTGTCGTCACGGTAGGAGAGAAGATCGGCAAGGATCATTTGACTTATGCACAAGGCGCCGCCGCGGAGATTACGGCGATGTTCACGATCGGAGCTGCGGATTGGTTCGGCTTGCCGGTGAGCACGACTCACGTGCTTTCCTCAGGCGTCGCCGGCACCATGTACGCGAACCACTCCGGCTTGCAGTGGGCGACGGTGCGCAATCTCGCACTGGCGTGGGTGTTGACTCTTCCAGTGGCAATGATGCTTTCCGGCTTCTTGTTCTGGGCATTCCGTTACATTTTCTGAGAGCGACGACCCTCTCAGTTCAAGAACTTTCGAAGGTTGGCGTGGGCGCTAATATCTGGGCACTTTAGCCGCCCGGAAATTGTCCTTGCGTTCTCACCTATCGATTGTGTTATACATGTGTCCGCTTTCGATATAGCCAAAAAAGCCTCGGGTGAGGAGAAAAGGTCGACATGGATCTCTTTCATCGCGAATCACTAGGTAAGGACACGCCCACCGGGCGCGACTGCCAGTTTTGTTTCCGCACTGATCCTGATTTTGCCAAGCGAGACCCCCTGGATCGGTTAGTTCTGTCCATGCTGGATGACACAGCCGCCGCTCATATCACGGAGGACGGGTACGTTCAACATCGCATCGCCGAGCTGACGAAGAAGCGCGTCTTCGCTCCCAGCGTTGTCGTTCTGCCGAAATCGGCATGAAGCCGACTTTTCGCCTGCAGGTAAGAAGTTGACAACAAGTGGCTTAGATGGTCACGCAGAATTGTGATCCCTGTGGAAGACGATAGATCGTCTGTCCGATACAATCTAAACATTGTGAATATTAATATCTCATCCCCCAGCCAGCAGTCCGTTGAGCTTCACGAGGTCTGCGCTCAGCTCCAGAAAATGGGCTACGCAGAATCTAAACGCATACGCATTTACGGCGAGGAATTTGAGGCTGTTTCAAACCCATTCCCAAATGGGGACGGAATTGCCATCCGAGCGTTTTCAAAGCGGGAAACACAGGCACGTACACTGCAGCTTCCACTGCCTGTCGTGCAGATGGTGACGAGGCAAAAGCGCAAGAAAGCAGCCTAACGGTTTTTCAAGCAATGGTCTCTGACCCACTTCGGGGAGCATATCTTTGCATTGCCATGTCCACGATTTCGCCGATCAGTTGCGTGTAGGATCGGCCTGAGGCCTTGGCGGCCATGGCAAACTCCTGCTTGCTCGAAAGCCACGGGTTGGGGTTGGCCTCGATGACGTACACCTCGCCCTTCGGCGTAAGGCGCATGTCAATGCGGCCGTAGTCGCGCAGCTTCACGGCGTGATACGCCGCCAGGCCGGTCTCCTGCAGGCGCTTCGTCGTCTCCTCATCGAGATCGGTAGCGAGGTGCGATTTCGTCAACTTGTGCGCTTGCGTATCTTTTTCAAACTTCACATCGTAGCTGGCAATCTTGGGAGTGCCTTTCGGCAGGCGCGAAAGGTCTAGTTCGACTAGCGGCAGGGTTTGAGCATGTTCATAGCTGCCCAGGATGGCAGCGTAAATCTCGCGCCCCTCGATGTATTCCTCGATCAGCGCCGGTGAGTCGAATTCGTTCTGAATGTATTCCACTCGTTCCATAAGTTCCTTCACACTGTCGACTACAGCATCGGCGCTAATGCCAATGGAACCATCTTCTGAGACCGGCTTCACGATCAGGGGGAACGAGATGTCGTGGGCGTGCTCGATCCGGCCGCGATACGAAGTCGCGAAGAATGGCGTCTTGATGCCATGAAACTCGAACATCTTTTTCGCGGTGCCTTTGTCTTGGGCAAGAAAATGCGCATGGGGCCCGCCGCCGGTGTATGGCATATCCAGAAGGTCCATATAAGCCGCAACGTTCATTTCTTTGGTGTCGTCGCCGGCAAAAGACTCGGTGAGGTTGAAAACCAGATCAGCGTCGCATTTGGCCAGGGCGGTCAGACACTGCGGGCGGCCGTCTAGGACTTGATAGAACGGTTCGTGTCCCAGCTTCTCGAGAGCTTCGAAGATCTCTTCGCGATCTTCTTTCTCGGTTCGCGGCTTGCGTTTCGGTTTCGGTTTAGGCTTTCGTGCCGAAGTCTTTTCTTCTGCGACGACCTCGGCTGCCGCCGTCTCGTCTTCCCAGACGTCGTAAAGAACGGCGACCTTTAGCTTCGCGCTGGTCATTGAGGCCTCCAGCTTCTAACAGAATAGTTCTTCATTTCTCTCGCGCAACCTACGTGATTTACAAAAATCATGGGTGCACGAACTTTCCTCGTGACATGTAATTCATGGCCAGAGCTGTTACATAAACCGTGATCTGGATCAGGTGTTCGGACTCGCGCGCCGTGTCGGCAAACAGGTCAAGTTCGTCGATTCTTTTCTCGATCACCTCGATCAACCTCTTGATTAGCGGACGCTGCGCCCCGGTCCAATACGCGACTTTATCAACGACCACTTTTCTTTGCGCGTCCAGGAATGCGCCTGCGGGCTTCGCCGTCTTGCGACGTTTGGATGCATTGAAAATATCGCGTAAATCGGTGTCCAACGCCAGGTCCGCGAGAGGAACATCATCGTTGGTTCGCTGGTAAAACTCAGTGACGGTGGCTTCCATTTCGTCTACGGTGACGTCTGTTTGTCCCCGGCGGCGTACGGGATCCGCATCGCCCAGCTTTCTTGCGATCCGATCCATATATTGCAATTTCACCATCGCACCCCAGCCGCGATAGCGCTTGCGCCAGGCAGAACGCGGAGTCAGCCACACCGCGAAAGTTTCAGCGAAATCTTCGTCGGGATGTTTCTGCGCGTACCAGCCAGCCAGATGACGCACAAAGTTTCGCGAGAATGGAATGGGCCGATAGTTGTCATGATAAGGCCGGCGAAAAGGGCCAAAGAGCTGCTTCCATTCCGGGGTCCGGTGAAGCTTGTAGGCATAGTTGAACGCGTGCCCGGCTTCATGGCGCAGAAACATCATGACCTCGCGCGTATCCTCAAGGTCGTTGATCTCTTTTTCGAGATGAGCCAATTCTGCGTTCGCCAGATAAAAAGGAATGCCGATCACCGGCTCTCCCGACGGGCATCCCCATTCATCGGTGAGATAACAGAGCGGGTGGAATTTCATCAACCTTTTTTGTTCTAGCTCGCGGTACAACTGTTGCACCAGGCGCTGCAGCGGCGAACCTTCGATAGTCAGACCGAGGTCGCGAATGGGTTTGTTCAGGAGTTCCTGCAAACCGGGCCGGGATTTTTCGAGTTCCTGCACGCTATCTTTAAGATGTCAATTTAGAGTAAGTCACGAAACAAAAGGGGGAGAGGAAGGGACAGTCTGCGCTAATTGTAAACATTATCAAATTGCATACCGTGGTTCGTAGGTCACGGCAGATCACGGACTAAAGATTGCTCGAATCGAAAAGCGCTTCGCACTGGAGGGAGTAACAAATTGCAACTGTCATGTTATCACGCGATTGTAACTCATCGCGCACGTACGCTCCTTCGGGGCGGCCAGCCAAGCTCGGATATGCATCGCGAGTGCACTTCTGAAATTTTGCACCGCATCTTCGGCCGACCGCATCTTTTAACTTGAGCGTTTGACAGATAGTCAAGCGCGCCCCTAGAATCGACGACATAATGTTAGGCCGGTACCAGAAGAGTCTCGACTCCATGTGCTGTTGTACTTGTTGTTGCGCAGTCGTGTCTTCTGGCGCAGGGAGGTTGCTGACTTAGAAAGTTCTTGATTCCAGCACTTATAAACCCACCGCCAGAGAAAGCTGGCGGTGGGTTTTTCTTTTTATGGCACAAACTGAAACGGTAAAAGAGACGAAGGCACAGCGGGTCGAGCGACTGAAGCGGGAGAAGAACCCGTGGGAAGCGCTCGACGAGATTCGAGGCTTCGCGCGAACTGGCTTCAATTCCATTCCGCCCGAATGGCTGGGCACCTATTTCCGCTGGTGGGGCGTTTACACGCAAGGAGACGGCGCCGGTGTGGTCGGCGGAAAAGGCGGCGAGGGCAAGGCATTGCCCTGCTTCATGCTTCGCATCCGCATCCCCAACGGCATTCTTAATACCCATCAATTGCGAACTGTCGCTGAGTTAACGCAGCGACACGCTCGCGGGATCGCCGATCTCACTGTCCGGCAAAACATTCAGCTTCACTGGGTGACCATCGAATCGCTACCCGAGATTCTCGAATCGCTGTGGCAAAGCGGATTGAACACGATGGGCGCTTGCGGCGATGTAACGCGGAATGTGACTGGCTGCCCGGTCGCTGGCGCGGACGTCGACGAAATCTGCGACGCGTCGCCACTCGCGCTTGCCGCGACGCAGATGCTCGCCGGCAATGCTGACTTTTACAATCTGCCTCGAAAATTCAAGATTTCGATTACCGGCTGCCGTGTTTGGTGCGCCTATCCGGAGATCAACGATGTTGGTTTGACCGCGATCACGAGAACTATCGATGGAAATCCGGAGACTGGTTTTTCGTTGCGCGTCGCCGGTGGACTCTCGGCCGAACCCCATCTCGCGGCCCGTCTGAACGCGTTCGTTCGTTGGAACCAGGTCGAACTGGTTATCAGAGGCATCGCCCAACTGTTCCGCGAGTCAAGCGAATTACGCGAGCATCGCGAACGGGCACGGCTCAAATTCTTGTTTCTTCGGCACGGCTGGACCGCTGACGACTTCCAGAAAGAGATCGAGCAACGAATCGGATTTCGTCTGGATCCCGCAGCACCAGAGGAAGCCCCGGCTGACGTCTACCGCGATCACATTGGAATCCACGCTCAGAAGCAGCCCGGCTATTGCTACGTCGGAGCCACGGTGCTACGCGGACGAATCACGGCGGACCAAATGCGTGCCGCGGCCGATCTTGCCGATCGCTTCGCTAATGGCGAATTGCGAACTACAAACATGCAAAACCTGCTGGTCGTGAATGTACCGCGGTTGCAGGCGGACTCACTGGCCAAAGAACTGGACGACATCGGTTTGCGAGTCGGCGGTTCGCCGTTCTGGCGTGGAGCCGTGGCCTGCAGCGGTACCGAGTTCTGCAAGCTCGCCATCACCGAAACCAAAACCTTTTCGCGATGGCTGGTCGAAGAACTGGAAGAGCGACTCCCCGGCTTCGAGCAGCACCTGAAGCTGCACGTTACCGGGTGCCCCAACAGTTGCGGTCAGCACTGGATCGCCGACATCGGAATAGAAGGCAAAAAGCTGAAAGTCGGAGACCGCATGCTGGACGCATATTACTTCTGCCTGGGCGGTGCGGTTGGCCTGCATCAGTCGATTGCAAGGCCTGTCGGGTACCGCTGCCTCGCCAGTGAAGTGCCGGACGCGATCGAGCGGCTGTTACGTCGCTACTTGATCGATCGATCCAACGGCGAAAACCTCCGGCAGTTTTTCGCGCGCCACGACGACACCGAACTGCGTGCATTTCTGGTTGGAGAAATCGTGGAACCTGTTCCTCGTGATCTGTCGCCGGGGCGCGTGCCACATGGAATTGAAGGTTAGTTAAGAGGTGAAATTCAATGAAGAGCCTGTTTCCCATGTTCGTTAAGTTGGATGGCCGCCGGGTGCTCGTCGTCGGCGCAGGACGAGTCGGCGAGCCCAAAATTCGCGGACTATTGCCGACCGGCGCTAAGATTCGCGTGGTCGCACATAAAGCGAGCGAGGCCGTTCGGGAATGGGCCCGGGTTGGCCAAATCGTTCTTGAAGAGCGCAGTTTTGTCCTGTCAGATCTGGATACTGTTGTCTTGGTAGTCGTGGCAACGTCTTCGCGCGATCTCAATGAGTTTGTATTTGGTGAAGCGCAATCCCGCCGCATTCTGTGCAACGTAGTCGATGTTCCCGAACAGTGTGATTTCTACTATCCGGCCGTAGTACAGCGCGGCGATCTGCAGATCGCCGTTTCAACGTCCGGCCAGAGCCCGTCGCTTGCCCAGAGAATCCGGCAACAATTGGAGCGTCAATACGGGCCGGGCTACGCGCGTTGGGTCGCGGAACTCGGGGAGACGCGACGAAGGGTCCTTGCCAGCAATCTTGATCCAGAACGCAAACGAGATATTCTGCAATCGCTGGCAAGCCTTGAAGCATTTGAGGCAGCGCTCGCAACAGAATCCAAAACCGATAAAAAAATAGGTGCCGCAGTATGACAAGCAAAGTCTATCTCGTGGGCGCAGGGCCCGGGGACCCCGAATTGCTCACACTCAAAGCTGTTCGCGTGCTGAAACATGCGGATGTTGTTTTGCATGACGACCTGGTCAGCCCGCAGATTCTCCAACTCGCTCCGGCCCACGCGCAAATCCGTAATGTCGGCAAGCGCTGCGGGAAAAAGAGCATTAGCCAGGAAGAGATTAACTTTCTTATGGTCACTCTGGCTGCGTCGGGATCGCAGGTGGTGCGCCTGAAAGGTGGCGATCCGCTCATCTTCGGACGCGTGGGCGAAGAAATTGCAGCTTTGCGCAAGGCGAACATCGAGTTCGAAATTGTACCGGGCATCACGGCGGCTCTCGGGGCTGCATCGGGCGCGCAAATATCGCTGACTCATCGCCAATCGTCGCACGCGCTGGTTTTTCTGACGGGACATTCGGCCACCGGAGCCGATTCGACCAATTGGCGCGCCCTCGTTTCTCTGGGAGGAACCGTCGTGATCTACATGCCTGGACACCAGTATTCGGAAATTGCCCGTAAGCTGCGCGCCGCTGGATTGTCAGACGAAACACCGTGTGCAATCATTTCGCGCGCCACGACATCAGAAGAGCAAATCTTTTCGACCTACGTTGAGGGTTTGAAGAATGCGCCACGGTTGCCCTCCCCGACGCTGCTCGTGATTGGAGAAGTTCTTCGTCACGCTAGTCATCCTTTGTCGTTCGATGCCTGTTGGCCTTCGAACGAAACGTCTTTGGTGATGCACACAGATTCAGAACCCCCACGCGGTTCGGGCGCGGCACGTGGAGATGAGGAGCACGGAGGATGAAAGAGGGAGTGGAAAGAATTCATCAATTGGTCGAGCAGTGGGCTCCGGAAGATTTGTTGCGGTGGGCATTCGTAACATTCGGTGGCTACGTCGAAATTGCATCGGGCTTTGGCCCTGAAGGCGTGGTTCTCATCGACATCGCCGCGAAAGTACAACCGGCTTTCCGCATTTTCACGCTCGACACCGACTTTTTATTTCCCGAGACTTACAGCCTCATGGAGCGGATCGAAAAACGCTACGGGCTCAGAGTGGAGAGACTCAGGGCGGCGGTTACACCCGAAGACCAGGAACGTTCGTATGGTCCCGCGCTTTGGGGCCGAGATCCGGATGCATGCTGCAATCTTAGAAAGGTCGAACCACTCGGCAAAAAGCTGTCGGGGTTGCGAGCGTGGGTGACCAGCATCCGCCGTGACCAAACACCGGCCCGAGCTGACGCGCTCAAGGTGGAGTGGGATGCGAAGTTCCATCTGGTCAAGATAAACCCGCTTGCTGACTGGAACAGTGGAAAGGTATGGCGCTATATCCATGACCACAACCTTCCCTACAATCCTCTGCACGATCAAGGGTATCCGAGTATTGGCTGCACGCATTGCACGAGAAGCGTACAACCGGGAGAAGACTCGCGAGCTGGGCGCTGGTCGGGGTTCAACAAAACCGAATGCGGATTGCATAGTCCAGCGCAAAACGGCACGTTAGTTTCAATCGTCGATTCTTCGCAGGAGCAGAGTGCGGCCGAGGCCTGAGCAAGATCGAATCGAGATTCGTGCAAAATAAGACAAGGTCAGTTTTGCGCCGGCGCGGCGCCGAACACGGTTGAGACCAGTGCTTGGATTTCTTCGACCGCCTCATCCAGTTCAAAGGTAAATCGCACAAGGTCCACGCCCTCGAGATCACGGTGTTCTTGCAGAAGGACCGTCCACGCCGGATCGGACACCAAATCTACTTTGTGTCGTTCGTAATATCCGTAGCCCAGACCGCGCATGCGGCAAAGAAGGTCGCTCAGGTGCACCAGCGCTGGCAGGGGTTGCGCTTTCTGGCTTTGTTCGACGATATGATGATGGGCGATCACATCGATGATCTCGTCCGCCAACTTCCATTTTTCAGCCAGCGCCCGTCCGGTCTCACAATGAGTGAAACCCATCGTGGCAAGCTCCGCTTCGCCCAGAGGAATTTCTTCGCGGTACGCAAGCTCCATCGCCGCCGCGAATTCCCTAGGAAACACCAGGCAGTTCACCATGAACCCGATGTCGTGCAGCAGGCCCGCCATGTATGCTTTCTCGACGTCCGCAGCCGCCAGCTTCTCGCTGAATTTGCGGCATACCAAAGCGCAACCCAGGGAGTGTTTCCAGAACACGGCCGGATCCAGCACCCATTTTGTGGCTGGAAAAGCCTGCCCCATGCAGCAGGTCAGAAGAATGGTTTCGACGCGCCGTAGTCCCAGGCTGATCACCGCGGCCTTAATCGACTTCGGCGGTTGTGCCAGGCCGAACAGCGGCGAAGCTGCGACTCGCAGGCATTGGGCGGCCACGGTGTTGTCATAAGACACCAGACGCACCACCTCGTCTACCCTTGTATCTTCCGCCGAACCACTCAGCAATTTCAGCAAAGGCAGAAATACAGCCGGAATGGCGGGCATGGTTTCGATCTGCTGCACGCGCTCACGAATGCTTGCGGTAAAGGATGCGTTCATAGCTTGCCACTATTCAGGGACGGTTTCCAGTAAGCGATGGTTCCGGGAAAATGAACCAAATGAAACTGCTCGTTTAATTTCATCAGAGATTCCGAGGTTCCGAGAAAAAAGTAACCGCCGAAATTAAGGTTGCTGAAAAAGTGATTGATCACCTTCGACTTGGACACGCCGTCAAAATAGATCAACACGTTGCAGCAGAAAATCAGGTCCATGCCCTTCATGAACAGCATCTTGGAATCATCCTGCAGATTCAGGCGGCTGAAGGTAATCAGTTTTTTCACCTCAGGGCGGACCTGCAGTTTCTTATCGTCAACCGGCACAAAATATTTCCGCTTGTAGAAGTCCGTAGTGTTGCGGACCGCATAGTCGCCGTAGATTCCAGCTTTGGCCGTCTCGACGGAACGGTCATTGAGGTCGGTGGCGAGAATCTCCACCGTCCAGCCTTGGAGCAGGCGTTCTTTTTCCTCAAGCATGTTCATCGCCAGGGTGTAGGATTCCTCTCCGGTGGAGCAGCCCGCGCTCCAGATGCGCAACCTTTTTGTCGTCTGCTTGACTTTCTCGCCAACGATCTCCGGCAGGATAACTTTTCGCAGCGCGTCGAGCTGGGGCTGGCTACGGAACAGGCAGGTCTCTCCGATGGTGATTTCGTTCAGCAGTTGCCGCAGTTCGCCATCGCGGCTGGGCTGTGCCGTCAGCTGGTCCCAATAGTCACGCGGGGTCCGCGCTCCCACTTGTTTCATGCGCCGGCCGCAGCCGTCGGCCAGAAGATAAAGTTTGTCTTCCGCTTTGTAGATGCCCGAAACCTTGTACACCAGGTCGCGGATTTGCCGGTATACGGGGTCCAAAACGTCGCCCTTGTTTGCCACCGGGGGCGTAGCTGCGGGTTGCGTCACAATTGTCATTTTGCAGTCCGCTCTAAGGTCGCGAAACTTTTCAAGCCAATGCCGAGAGATACACGGCTTTGCAGCACGCGGCGCGTGATCTCCGGTGCCAACTGATCGAGCGGGTAGGCAGCGTCGTCGAGTCCCGAGGCGTGCACGAGGCCGGGCATGCCCCACACGACGGAAGAATTCTCGTCCTGAATGATGACGTTTCCGCCGGCGTCGCAAATGTCTTGCGCTCCGAGCACGCCATCCGACCCCATGCCGGTCATCACTACTCCGAGAACGTTTGCTCCGTAGGCCGCCGCTACCGAGCGAAACAGGACATCGACCGCCGGGCGGCAGGAATTCTCCGGAGGTCCCTGATTCAAGTTCAAACGCGAAGTCAAACCGGTACGTGTTACTTTCATATGGAAATTCCCCGGCGCAATCCAAGCGTGCCCCGGTGAGAGAACTGCTCCAGGGCTACCCTCTTCCACGGGAATGGCGGAACGGCCGGCAAGCCGCTCCGCCAGCAATCGGGTGAATATGGGTGGCATGTGTTGCACCACGACAATCGGAACAGGAAAGTCGTTCGGAATCCGCGGCAAAACTTCCGCCAGGGCATTCGGACCGCCAGTTGAAGTTCCGATGGCCACGATTTCGATCCGCGGCTTGAACTTTTCACGAACTTTCAACGTCGGCCGGGATCCGGGCGGCGGCATGACTTTCAATGGGGCTATGCCACACAGCGCTTTGATCTTAGGGATGAGTTCGGCGCGAATGCGTTCAATTGCAAGCGCGGGACTGCCAGTGTTGCTGGGTTTCGTTGCATAGTCCGATGCTCCTAACGAAAGCGCATCCAGGGTCGCTGCCGCTCCATGCTCAGTGAGCGTGCTGAACATGATGACCGGGAGTTTGGGATACAGTTTGCGTAGCGCGGTCAGGGTTTCCAAACCGTTCATGACCGGCATTTCGATGTCCAGCGTAACCAGATCGGGTTTGAGCTGCGCAATCTTGGCCAGGGCAATGCGTCCGTCGCTGGCTGTGGCAATCACTTCCAACGCCCGGTCTCCGGACAAAGTCTCGGAGAGCAGTTTGCGAATCACCACTGAATCATCCACAACCAAGATGCGAATGGGAGCCATATTAATTCGTGTATGTCTGTTTCATAATTGAGCCTGAGGCCGACCTGACCGCAACGGTGTCCACGCCGAGCTTATCCGCCTGCACGAGCCGCCTTAGTCTGCGCTGGTTCTGACAATGGTGAGCCTGCCTTGCCATCCCCGGCGCCCAGATTGAATTGGGCGACCAACTCGCGCAGTTGAGCGGACATTTCTACCAGCTCCTGCGCCGCCTTCTGAGTATCGGCAGAACCTCGCGACGTGCTCTGCGCCGCCTCTGCCACGCCCGCGATATTACTGCTGATCTCGCCGCTGCCTTGTGCGGCTTCCGCGACGTTGCGCGACATCTCATTTGTTGTCGCGTTCTGCTCTTCCACCGCAGTAGCGATCGTGTTTGAAATGTCGTTGATCTGGTTGATCACACCGCTGATCGATGCAATGGCATCCACCGCCGCTTTGGTATCGCTCTGGATAGCTTCAATCTTGCTGCTGATGTCCTCCGTGGCTTTCGCGGTTTCCTTGGCGAGTTCCTTCACTTCGTTGGCCACCACGGCAAAGCCCTTACCTGCTTCCCCAGCGCGCGCGGCTTCAATGGTCGCGTTCAGGGCCAGCAGGTTGGTCTGCTGCGCAATGGAAGTAATTACTTTGATCACCTGGCCAATCTCGGTTGAGGAGTCACCCAGCTTGGACACCGCGGCGGTAGCAGTTTCGGCGACTTTGACCGCGGAAGTTGCGACCTTGGCGGCCTCGGTGGCGTTCTTGGCAATCTCCTTAATGCTGGTACCCATTTCTTCAGCACCCATCGCGACCGTCTGCAAGTTCTGGCTGACCTTTTGCGTAGCCTTGGACACCACATCGGCCTGTGCCGAGGTTTCTTCCGAGTTGGCTGTGATCTGCTCGCTGGTAGCGCTGAGCTCCTCGCTCGCGCTGGACACATGCTGGGCGCTGGCCGCAATCTGGGTCAAGAGGTCGTGGACCTTGTCGACAAACAGGTTCAAACATCTGCCCAACTGTCCAATCTCGTCCTGGCGTTCCTGATCCACTCGTGAAGCGAGATCGTTGGCTTCGGCCATTGCCTTGAACTTGGTGGAAAATGAGTCCAAGGGTCGAGTGATACTGACCGCGACCCATATGCCAACCGCCAACAAAAGCAACAGCGAAAACCCGCACATGACAAACATGGCGCGGGTAGCCCGCTTGGCTTTGCTGGTTGCACTGATTACTGCCTGCCTTCCGCTTTGCTCCAGTTGGTCGCTGCTGTCAGCAATTTTTTCCTGAATACCTTGGTAGAGCCGGTAACAGGGGCCCGAGTCAACTTTGGATGGATCGCGCAAGATGCCTTTGGAAAGCGCGTCAGATGCGCTCAGATACTGCTGCACCAGGCGGCCCTCTTCGTCCAACGCGGATTGAATGGCGGGATCTGTCGCCGACTCTCGTGCCTTGGCAATGCCTTGTGCCAGCATTTTCGAGTGCAGGGCCAAATTGTCCACATTGTCTTGCTGTTCTTGTCCCTTTTTCGAGAAGATCGCGGAAATGTCTACCCAAGTCATATCATTAAAAGTGCCCGCTTCTATGTGACTGCGGATGGCCATGCCCGTGGCCGTCACTTGAGTAGTGGCTTGTTCGACCGACGTGACGCCCCAGTATCCGGTTATGCTCACCGCAGCCACAAATATGAGCCCGCTGATGGTCAGGGTGGCTAAGCGTTTTTTAATTGTCCATTGCATTGCCTGTCTCCTTGCATCCTGACCGTCGTGCCCGCGCCACTACTCATCTGCTATCGTCTGGCTGCCACAGCGTCGGCCGCTTCGGTCATGTGGCAGGCTTTTTCGATGTCGAGCACATGCAGGAGGCGGTCGTTGAGTTTGTGGACACCGAGGATCATGCTGCGCACCGAGCCCCGCAAAGTTTCCGGGGGCGGCTCGAAACTGGTTTCTTCGACTTCGACCACATCGCCGATTTCGTCCACCAGCAGGCTGACCGCGCCGTCCTCGGAGCGCACGACCACGTTCATGCTGAGCATGTCCGGCGGCCCGGGATCCAGCTCCAGCCGCCGCCGCAGGTCGACTGCGGTCACAATCTGGCCGCGCAGGTTAATCAGTCCGCTGACCACTTCCGGCGCCAGCGGCAGCTTGGTCATCTCCAGCGTGCGAATGACTTCCTGCACGCCTTTCAAGTCCACCCCAAACAGCAGCTTATCCAGATAAAACGTGCAAAACTGGGAAGTGTGGGCCATGGTTTAGTTCACCGCCTCCGCCGCTCTCGCCGCCGGGCCGGCCTGCACCTTGCTCACATCCACGCTGCGACGAATGGCCGGGATGTTGAGCAACTCCGTCACGCGGTCCGCGATGACCGCCGAATACAGAACCGCGGACCGAGTCGCCACCGATCGCACATCCGCGCGGTCTTCGAGGATGTCCAGAATCCGTTCCACCACCAAGCCAACCGAATTGCGCACCAAATGGGTAAGAGAATCCTTGATTGCCTCGATGATGGTTTTGTCCAGTTCGGTTTCTTTGCCTTCCATCTCGATGCCCACTTCCTTGCCGCAAGCGAGCGCCACGTCCCGCACCGTCCGCGGAAACTGTCCCCAGATATTTCCAATGGGTTGCATCCGCGTCTTCATTACCTGTGCTTGTAGTTCGGTGACGATCAGGTTCATGCGCTCGGAAACCGCCTGCACGCCAGCGTCTTCGACGGCGTTCGTGAGTTGCACGAGTTGATTTCGGGCCAGCACCAGTTCGCCGACCAGCATCATGAGTTTGTCCAGCAGGCTGACTCCGACGCGAATGGTTTCGGGCGCCGAGTCCTGCGGTTTCGCTTCCAGCGTTTGCTGGGCGGCCAGGACGTCTTCGGCTTTGGCCAATCCCAGGGCCAAGAGAATTTCTCCTAGACCACGATCTCCGTGCTCCTGCTCCTCCAGTGCCCGCGCGATAGCAGCTGGCTGCACTATTCCGCCTTCGACCAGTAGGCCACCGATTTTCCCGCGCGCAGGCTTGCGCAGAGAATCGCCTTTCTTTGTCGGCGAAGCAGCGTGCGGCACAACGTCCGTGGCCGGAATGGCGGTTTCTGGCGATGTCGTGGAAGTTTGAGTCGATGGCTCAGACAGCGAGAGCATCTGGTTTGGCGCTAACGCTGGTTTAGCAGCCGGCGAGGAGGACGCGGCAACTGCCGGATCCGTTGCGGTACTGGCCAGCCGCGTCAAAGTTTCCCGCAACTCCGGATAATCTGCATCTCCGTCCTGGCCTGTTGATTTGACTTCCTTCAGCATCTGCCGTACGGCGTCCACCGTACCCAGGAGGGCGGTGGTGATTTCGGGGTTGAGCGTAAGCTGCCCATCCCGCAGGCGAGTCAGCAGGTTAGGGCCGACGTGGGCCACCCTTTCCAGTTTGTCGAAGCCGAGAAAGCCGCATGTGCCTTTGATGGTGTGAATGGTGCGAAACACCCCTGCCAGCGCCTCCCCGCCCTGCGGATTTTTCTCCAGTCCGACCAGATCCCGATGCAGTCGGTCCAGGTTTTCGTAACTCTCAACCAGAAAATCCTCGACAATGTCGCTGTCGCTCATGGCTGCCTTTCCTTTCCAGCTTCGGGGATCCCGTCGGCGGGCAGGTTGCCTGTCGCGGCCTTGCTTATTTTGGAGTATGCCTCGCGGGCAGGCGAGGGTCCTGATCGCCGAGGATGAGGTCCCTTTCTCTAATGACCTATCGTCCATACAGCGATTTCCATTAGCAGGGCTTCTCGCTGGAAAAATCGAAAAAGATCGGAATGCTGCCCGAAAGGCCTATTACGCGAGAGCTCTACCCAGGGATGGAGAGAATGGAATGATGCCCAAACTGCTCGGAGCGAGAACTTTGAGGCACGAAGGGCGCTGCGCTTACGCGGTCCCACGAAGGCAGGTTGCTTGGATTACAAGCCTAGCAGGCAATGATCTCTCGACCGGAGTTGCTGATCGACTGGAAATCCGGTTGAGCAAATGGGGACAAAAAACCGACGCCTCGCCCTATTTTGGGCTTGGCGTCGGCGGTACACAATTCAAATGCCGCAATTCAAAAATCCAAACAGCCTCGACTGCAGTTTCAGTTCCCTAAAATGGCGTAGCCGGGCAGCGGATCGCCGCTCATGCCTGCCACCCACTTCCCATTGTTCGTCGTCCCGCAGTAGGTGGACGGTCCCTTACAATAGGAAGCAATGGGGTACGATCTCATATCGGTGCTGTTGAAGGCCCAACCACCTTCGAAAACGTCCTTGGCAGTGGTGGTGGCGGCGATCCAATACTGCGTTCCAGCAGTCAGTGCGATGCCAGCCTTGTCATTGCCAACGTCGAGTGTGCAGCAGGTTCCGTAAGTAGCAGGGTTCGTGATATGGAAGGATTTGAGCACGTTCCCCGGGATGCCATTGTTGTCTGCACGAAGGCTAAGTTGGAAGTCGCTGGGATTTGCGAATGTACCCACCGACGCTTCAATTCGGGTTACAGTCACCGCGCTGGTTGGTGTGAATGGGATGGCGACCCACGTTGTGAAAGGGAAGCCGTTTGATCCTTCTTGGGCAATGGTGTTGCCAAAACAGCAGAAGTACGTGCCGAAGGGGTAAGTACTCAGGTTGCCGGCAATGGTTTTGAGACCCGCGTCCGACCGGATGTCGCGCGGCGTGATGACCGACGGCGCTTTGGTTGCGATTGCCAGTCTCCCGTCGTTGGTGGTGATGAAGTTCTGCTTGGTCCCCAATGCCAAAGCGGTTACGCCAATGAGCGCCAACACGGCCAGGCAAAGTACTACGCGTGCGAGTGGTGACTTAACCATTTTATTTATCTCCTCCAGTTTTTGTTTTGGTTCAGATCAGGCTTACTTGAACCCCTGGTTCGAATCCCTGGCGTGGCACTGCCTCCTGCCGCAGTAGTTCCACTGGAATCCTCCCCGGCGTTCGTGGTTTGCAAAAGTCCGGGTCCAACCCCGTGGCTAGAATCAGCTGCCCAACTTGCAGAAGACGGTGGAAAGTTGAGAGCTGGAAGCGGGAGAAATCTTACATACCCAAGGGACGATGTCAAGGAGAATCCGCGACTGGCACGTCATTTCGAGGGATCAGGTTGCAATCTTCTGCGCACGGTATGCAAGAGTTTTGTGTATCGATCAGAAATGCCTTTAACTGCTTTCTTCGAATTGCGGTTGGCGAAGGCAAGAAACCGCCGGTGCCGAGATTCGAATAACTCCGGCACCGGCGATTGAGTTTATTAGTTTCTTAAATCACAACGCACAGTCGAAGCTAGGCTCACGCGAACGATTAGTTACTTCCGAGCACGGCGAAGGCCAGACCTGGTTGGGATTCACCAGCGACCCACTTGTCGTTGACCGAGCACTGGCCGCCTTTGTCATCCGAGCACCAGAAGGCAGTCGGGGCTGGGTCCACTTGGTCGGTGTCGTTGACATTCCATGCGGCCCACGTGTTGGACTCTTTCGCGTTGGTCTTCAGAACGATCCAGTATTGGGTATTGGCTTTTACTGGGATGCCGGCCGAAAGCGATACTTTCTCGATTGTGCAGCAACTCCCAAAGGTAGGCAGACCCGACAACTGGAACGACTTTATAACGGTGCCCGGTACGCCGCTCGCGTCCTTATTGATGGTAAGAACAACTCCGTTTGTTCCTTCTACGAAACCAACCGCGACCTCAATTTTGGCAACGGTGTGATCGGCAGTGGGCGTAAACGCAGCTGCTTCCCAAAATTCAGGGGCGCCTGACGCGGCGGTCGGGCCGAAGATCGTGGCGCCTTCGCAACACCAGTATTCGCCCTTCGGGTATGCCGCGCCAAGATTGTCGACAATCTTGACCAGACCAGCGTCATCGGATGGGGTTCTGGTTGCGGCCGAGTGGACAGGCTTGGTGGCAATTGTCATTCTACCGTCCTGGCTCACAACAACTCCATCCTTGGATGCAGCAAAGGCTGTGACGCTGGCGAGGGCCAGCACGGTCAATGTCAGTAGCGTTTTCTTGCACATGTGTTTATCTCCTCCGTAGTTTAGTTGGGTTGGCTGGCGTGTAGCCGGAACTCGGAATTTTGCTCGTGCGGTATCGTTTACAGCCACGGTTGAGACCGCTGATCCTATCCGGCGCTGAACTTCTACGAACAGCTCGGCTACGATAACGCGGGAATGAATGACCCAATGAGGGCGATCCCCCCTCCCGCAGAAAAACCATCTCCGTAGGCACGAGAGATGTGAGAAAAACCACGTTTGGAATTCGCACAAATTTTTTCACTCACAAATGCTACTGTCAAGCAGAATCCTTCTCGGGAGCGCGATTTCAATCTGGACAACGAAAAACTCTGCGCACGATTCGCAAAAGTTTGCGTGAACGCGTTCGCATCTGGGGATGATCCGAAAAAAAATGATTTAATAAAGAGAAAAGAGAACGAACTGCGAGGTCAAGGGTTTTCTGCTGGCGCGATGTCCCGTTTTTTTTGACTACTGACCGGCCTGAGGAGCAAACGTCTCTGGAGGATCGAAGAAGCAGCGCCGCCAGAAGGCTTGGTCCGAAAGCGTACCCGCCTTCCATTCCTGAAGAACAGGCAAAGTCGCGGCGGCCATTCCACCATCTTCTGAATCGAAAATCAGCACCACTCCAGCTGCGGTGGTTGGGGCTTGCGTAAGTTCGGCGTATTCTTTTTGGAACAGAGATTTTGCAAACTCCAACTTTACACGCGAACTTGTGTCCGACGCGATTCCGTTTGTCCTTTGCACGGTAACGATCTTCACGGTTTTTCCCCGAAGCGGATCCCAGGTCCCGGGGAAGGATGCGACTTCTTCGTTCTTGATCTGAAATTGTTCCGCGCTGGCCGCTGCTTTGGGACTCTCAACCTTCGCATCGGATGCGAACGTTTCTGGCACCTCGAGGCCCGACCGCCGAATCCATCCCCGCGAAAGCCCCGATATGCGTATGTGAACCCAGTTCGCGTTCAAATCGAGAATCTCGAATTCATCTTCGGCGGTGGCGAGAAACAAGACTTTCGCGCCTTCGACCGGGCTCATCAGAACCGGAGTGTCCGACTTCCTGACTGCAACCAGATTCTTAGGGTGTGCTTGATTGTGGAGAATTTCCTCCAGGCCCTTGGCCTCTTTGGTGAGTTCCTCCATGTGTTTGTCAGTCACCGCCTTCTGGGTGGCCAAGTCCGAGTTAACACCGGGAAGTTTGAAAGACGTAGTCGCAGAAGGTGGGGAAAGCTTCGAACTCGCCATCGCATCTGCTGGCAGAGCATCGCTAGGCGAGGGCGCCGAGAAATTCGGAGTCGGCGCATCGGGATTGTCTTTGCTTCGCGAAGGCTCAGAGACCGCGGTTCGGGGAGGGGCTGCAACTACCGGTGCGCTGGTGTGTGAAGGTTGGCCACCAAGTGCATCCGCAAGGCGGTCCAGAAAATCGGTCTCCAACCGGCCGTTGGAAGGCAGCACCTGGTACCCGGAGTTTGCTGAAGCAGGATCTGCATACCAGGCCGTAATCTTGGCGCTGACTCGGACCAGCGCTCCTCCGGTGGGAGTGGAACTCACTTGGATCTCGCACTGATAAAAACCACGCTGGAAATGGTCCAACGGACGATCGCCTGGAAGAGTGAAGCCATCCAATACCGGCAGCCGGCCGGAGGCCTCAGGCTGCAGTTGCTTGATGGCTCTCTCCACCGTCGCCTTCGCTGGTAAAAACTTGCGCTCGTACGGAGCGCTTTGGGCGCTCAGCTGCGCCGACATCATCAGGATTGCAGCACAAAGAATTGCCAACATCGACGCCGTCTTCCGATGTAGTGGCCGATGTAGTGGCCTCACGGCAGCGGCTCCAGTTGGTCGCGATGAATCCAGCCGTGCTGTCCATCTTCGGTTTCAACGCCGTACCAATACGGAGTGGTGACGACGATCACCACTTCAGTACCCGCATCGAGAGACTTCAAATTCGAAGCAGTGTGAAACGGCGCCGACTTGAGTTGGGCTCCAGGAGCTTTAATCACTCGTTCGGCTTGCCGTCGGAGCTCCTCGACGTGCTTTTCCAAAGACTGGGCAGAGGTTTGCGCTGCAGCGAGGGCCACGGCTTCATCCTCTTCACTCTTGCGCTCGAGTGCTTGTCGAGCCAGCTCTTCCTGTCGGTGTTTTTCGCTCTGCCGAGCTTCAGTTTTCTGTAGCTCGAGTGCATCGACGTGATCCTGGATGTCTTTAAATTCGGCGCTTTCGACACTACCGTCCGAAGCATGCACAGTGCGGCGGAAATCCTCGACAAAAACCGCATCGATGCGCAAAATCGTTCGGTTCGAGTCCCGACTCTGCACCACATAGCGCACCGCAAGCGTGCCTTCGTCTCTGGTTTCCTCAAAGTTTGCGGGCGATAAAACCTGTGTGCGAACCTTGTAGAAGACGGTTCCTGGCTCTTTCCATTGTGGAAAAAACGACGAGGACGTGACAGCGGTGGCTTTCTCGATGTACTTGTCTTTGTTGTATTCGAAGCTTCCCTGGATAATCCCGTCGTCGACAACGGCTTCGACTGCCTGCAGAACTTCGTTCTCTGAAGCCGAGACTTCCGTGGAGAAGCCCAGACCAAAATCTTCGTGCTTCTTGCGCCCGCGTGCGGCGAGCGGAGCAACTGTCGGAGCCAGCAAGAAAAGTATGAGCAATGCCGGCAACAGCCTCGGACCGGGGGCAGGGGAACTCCTTCCAGCAACGACGTAGCTCTCACTGCCGACGGAATTGAGAACTACTACTATTTTATCGATACTCCGCATGCACTCCAACTGCTGGCCCGGGTGTTGGATGTTTCAACAATCGCCTCATCCTAGCGAGATCGGTTTTCTAGCTCTCTTACTCTCTACCGAGGTCAGCTGTCAACTTGTCGAACCGTTCCACGTCTCTAAATGACAAATTGCTGACAAACTTTTTACAAAATATAGACGAAGTTATCACA
>Ga0070762_10000263_pt1 | contig 20930 bp, 19 predicted proteins | sample HubBroMetageREF2_FD_66726 | JGI IMG/M metagenome (GOLD analysis project Ga0070762, IMG submission 66726) | Reference soil microbial communities from the Hubbard Brook experimental Forest, New Hampshire, USA - Hubbard Brook CCASE Soil... | ecosystem: Environmental > Terrestrial > Soil >...
CGGGAAGGGACGCGTGAGTTACTAGGCGAGTTTTTTTCCCTCCAAAGCAAGATCAACCCCGCCACAAATGCCACGAACGCGACATCGCCGATCGCCAGTTGTCCGAACACGTACTGAAAGACGCCGCCGGTTCTCGCGATTGCAAATAAAAGTGGATTGTCGTGCCCGGGACGAAAGAACGAATTGGCCAGCCATCCGTTGATCGTGCCGGATGCGTAGTCACCCTTCAGCCTGGAAATGTGGGAGACATACAGAGACACAATCAGCCCAAGCACACCTGCCTGCCCCATGATCCAGGCCATGCAAACCTGGGGTGACGGACGGCGAGCGATCACGCAAAGCAGTGAATAGGCGCCCAGCGCAGCCGCGAACAAAATTGCCGAATAATGAGAGAGCAGGGCGAGACAAAGGAATATCGCCGAGAGCAGCATGTTGGCGGCCGAGTTTTCCACCAAGGCGCGTTGCAGCAGATACGCGGCAGCCGCCAGGAAAAACAGCAACAGGGCATACTGCCGCACTTCGGACGAGAGCTCGATCATCGGCGGAAGAAAGGCTGCCAGGGTCAAGCCGACAAATCCCGTGACTGGCCCAAGGATACGGGTGAGCCATTTGAAGAAGATCCAGCAAAATGCTGTGCCCGCAATGACCGAGGGAAGACGAAGAACAAATTCCGACGTGCCGACTTCGCGCCAGAAATGAAGCATCAGCGTCAGAAATGGAGGGTGAGCATTCGTCAGACTCGCACGATAAGCCAGATGCCATGACGACTGGTTGGCGAGAAGATAGTGGAGGGCTTCGTCCGGATTCAGAAAAGTCCCAGACGCGGCGCGAAGGCGGACCAAGAAGCCCGCGGTGACAATCAGCAGTGCGCTGAGATTCGAATGAGCCTCGAACCAACTATCAGCATCGCGTTTCCACCCCGATTGTGATTGGAGATCGTGTGTCGTGATTGATTCATCAGAAATGGGGGTCACCCGTTGCCGGAAGATCGTACAACACTGCTGCGGGCCCGGCCTCTCCCATCCGCCTCAGAAATGACGTACAGCATGAGGATTCCCAGCTCCGGTTCGATAGGATGCCGATAGCGCGGATGAGGAAAAACAAAGTAATACACTAGCGGGTAGGAGAGAATCAGCCAAAAGAAAAGCCATGCGCCGGGCTGGTGCTTACGAAATGCGCGGGCCAGACCCCAGAAAGCGAGCACTGAAGACGCGAGGAATAGAGAATTTCTGAGATACGCCATCGCCGCGTTTTCTCCCGTTTTCGGCAGCCCTCCCCAATAGTAGATAAAACGCTTCAGACTGAGGCGGGCAAATCGCGTATAGTCCTCGCGAATATAAGCTGTCGCTTCTTTTTTACGTTCGGCAACGTAGGCAAGTTCGCCCAGTTCTTTATAGCGGCGCATCTCGAAAACATTCTTGGTCGGATGAAGATAGTCCATCCAGGTGCCATCAGCACCGGGTCCGTTTCCCAGACGAAGTTCAGCCCCAAAGTTCGAACGGATGAAAACAAGCTGCCCGAGCGCGCGATGGTTGCGGACGAGCCACGGGATGACACATGCAGCAAAGATCAGCGACGCGAGAATTACTCCGGCGAGCGACCGCTTGCCGAGCTTCGCACGGTGATACCGGGCCCACAAACCGGACACGGGCAGAAATGACAACAAAGCGGTGTTGGTCAAGGCGGCAACGCCCCAGAGCAGACCAAATTGCAGCCATGGCTTCAATCCGTCTTTTTCGTCCATTGTGAGCGTGAGCCAGAAAATAACTGCCAGCAGCAGTGCGGCAAGGCTCGTCTCCCATACCCAGCGGGTACACCAGAAAATAACGGACGGTAGCAGCGCCCATGTCCAGGAACTCCAGACTGCTACTTTTTCGTTGAGACACTTTTTCGCTATGAGAAAAATTGGGACGCACGTAAGCGCGGAAAAGATGCTGTTGATGGTCAGAAGAAGTATGGCCGAAGTGCGACTGTAAACTCCGAAGATCCGAAAAACGCCCGCGATCAGAAAGGGATAAAGCGGTGGCTCCCAAGCCGTCCGGCCGGTAGTTTCGTTGAACGGATTGCCGAAACCCTGGCCTTGAGCCAGGGAGCGCCCAATGCGGCCCATCTCGAAGCCGAAGCTGAAATCTTTCTCGTTAGCTTCGAGCACAGGATTGCTGGAGTGAAACCTGTAAGTATGTCCAATGGCGATATAGCCGACACGGACGGTGAAGGCGACGATGACGATCCAGAAGAAAGATGTTCGCCTGCGCGCCCACCAGCGTTGGCGAGCGCTCACGGTGGCAGTCGTCGAAGTCGCGGCGTTCACCATCACTTAGATTATCGCGAGGAGCTCTAGCGGGGCCAGAGCCAGCCGAAGGTCCCAGCGGTCAGCAAGCCGTAGACAAGTCCGTCGATGACTTCTTTGATCGTCATCGACCAGGTTTGACCCTTCCAAATACCGTCGCTGACGTGTCCCAAACCGTAGGCGAGGAAAGCGGCGGTCCCGGCGACGCGGAATACCGCTCGATAGTTTGCGCCGAACGGAACCGTGTGCGCGGTGAGGTAGGCGACGAAGAAACCGATCAGCAGGCAATAGACAAACCACTGAGCCATAAATTTCGGCACGGCAGGCGGCCCGCTCGGCATGATGGTCGTAAACCCGACTGGTCCCAGCTTGTACTTCTCGAGGGCGGAGGGTGACTTCATGTCCTTCGGCAGGAAGTAAGGGAAAACGTAGAGGCCTCGTTTCAGGTTGGCGGGCCGCAGCAAGGCGAGGAACTTGTCCTCGTCAGGAATCTGGTAGCAGTCGCTCTGATGGTATTTCAGAACGACGTGCATTATGGAGCTGGCGACAAAGACGATCACAGCCGACAGAACGATAGGCAGCCAAAGAGCGGCGAGCGAAACCATGGACAGCCTCCTCAAGCACGAAGGTGAATGCCGGAATCGCAGGCGACGTTACGCTGCTCCCCAGCGGAAGTCAACACAAGGCTGGGGTTCGTTGTTATCCCGCCGTCCTTGACACTGTGCTCCTGCCGCCTTTATCCTAAAGTTTCGCTCCCTGGAGAAGTTACGCCTCTGAGCGTGCTTCCGCTTTCCTTCGCGGTACCAGGTGGGGGTGCGGGGGACCTCGATGCTCATCGAAATCAAAGAGTTAGAACTCCATCCGATTGATTTTGAGGAGGAGTATGGTCCGGGCGTGCTCGATTTAGGCCCAGATCTTCAGCAGACCACGCCGTTGCATGCGGTCGGGCGTGCACAGCTGATTGAGGAGCGTCACGGGAAGCAACTGATCCAGGACATACGGATCAACGGGGAGCTCTCGACGACACTCGAGCTGCCTTGCGCTCGTTGTCTGGAACCGGTGATTCAAGATGTTCGGCGCAGCTTTGATTTGCTGTACCGTCCGCTCGGCGCGGACGCTGGCCGGGAAGAACTCTCAGTAACGGGCGCTGAAGCCGAGGTCAGCTACTATCAAGGCGAAGGTTTGCTGCTCGAAGATGCGGTGCGGGAGCAGGTGTTGTTAGCTGTTCCTCTAAAGGTCATCTGCCGCGAGGATTGCAAGGGCCTGTGTCCACACTGCGGGGCGAATCTGAACCTGGAACAATGCTCTTGCTCAGAACCGATGGAAGATCCGCGGTGGACCGCGCTCAAGGATATTCGCAGCAAGTTGGAAGACTGATCGTCATTATCTAAAAAACGCACGAGCGAGGACGCTCGCGCCCACAGAGGAATTTAAATGCCAAATCCAAAACGGCGACACTCCAAGGCACGCACGGGTAGCCGGCGCGCTCATGATTCGCTCAAGAGCCACGCTCTCTCTGAATGCCCGAATTGCCATGAGCGCAAGATGCCGCATCGGGCCTGCCCCAAATGTGGCTACTACAAAGGCCGCGAAGTTTTGAACGTCGAGGAAGCCAGCTAGCCCCGCCGCCCCATGCCAAGCGTCATTGCCTTGGACGCGATGGGCTCGGACCGCAGGCCCAGGCCTGAGATCGAAGGCGCAATCCAGGCGGCGCGGCACTACGATGTCCAGGTTCTCCTGGTGGGCCCGGAGCCGGATCTTCGGGCCGAGTTGGCGCGCTACCCCACTGCAGCGGCACTCCCCATTGATGTCGTGCATGCCAGCGAAATTATCGGCATGGAGGACAAAGCGGTGCAGGCTGTGCGCGCCAAGCGGGATTCGTCCATGCGAGTCGGGCTTCGGTTGGTGCGCGATGGCCGCGCCTCGGGGTTCATCACCGCTGGAAACACCGGTGCAGCGATGGCCACTGCGAAAATGGTGCTGGGGGCAATCCCTGGCGTGGATCGGCCTGCGCTGGCTGCCGTGTTTCCTACCGCGATTGGTACTGTCGCCAGTCTTTTGGACGTAGGCGCTAATGTCGACAGCAAGGCGCACAATCTAGAGCAATTTGCCGTGATGGGAGAAATTTATTTTCGCACGTTGTTTGGAGCAAAGCGGCCGCGTGTCGGATTGCTTTCCATCGGTGAAGAAGAAACCAAGGGAAACGAGTTAACCCGCGAAACTTTCCAGCTTCTGCAAAAGCTTCCGCTGAATTTTGTAGGCAATGTGGAAGGCCGCGACCTCTACAACGGAAAAGTAGACGTCATCGTAGCGGACGGATTCGTGGGAAACGTTGCGCTGAAGATTTCGGAAGGCGTCGCCAACCTGGTTCGCTCCACGCTTAAAGAGTCGCTGAAAGCGACTATTACGCGCCAGGTTGGCGCTTTGCTCTCGCGCAGCGCATTTGCTGATTTCAAGAAGCGTCTTGACCATACGGAATATGGTGGGGCACCCTTGCTCGGAGTCAAGGGAGTTTGCTTCATCACCCATGGATCGTCGAACGCCAATGCCATCAAGAATGCGATCCGCGTGGCCGCAGAGTTTGCCGAGCACCCAATCAATGCAGAGATCGAGCGAACGCTCATCGGGATTCGGGCGTCGAGAGCCGCACGCAGCGGAACAGAAGACGTTGCCAGCAACGTCTCTACGACCATCGCATAAACTATGACAACTTCTTTACCCACAAATGGGTCCGTTGCGTTTCTTTTTCCCGGCCAGGGTTCGCAAGCCGTCGGAATGAGCAAAGACCTCGCCGACAAATATCCCATCGCACGACAGACCTTTGAAGAGGCTGACGAAGCGCTCGGCCACAAGCTCTCCCATCTTTGCTTTGAGGGTCCCGAAGATCAGCTCCGCCTGACCGAGATCACGCAGCCAGCGATTCTCACCGCGTCGGTCGCGGCGTGGCGGGTGGTGAACGAGAATGGCTTCAAGCCGCGTTTCGTCGCTGGCCATAGCCTGGGAGAATATTCGGCGCACGTTGCAGCTGGGACCCTTGGCTTCGCCGAGGCTGTGCGCACCGTGCGCAATCGCGGTAAATACATGCAGGAAGCGGTCCCCGTTGGTGTCGGCACGATGGCGGCGATTCTCGGGATGGAATTCGATAAAGTCGCCGAAGTGTGCCGCGACGCAGCGCAGGGTGAAGTTTGCGAACCGGCAAATATCAATTCCCCTGAACAGATTGTTATTTCCGGCCATACCGCAGCGGTAGAGCGCGCTACCAAGCTCGCCGACGAACGTGGCGCCAAACGGGCGAAGGTCTTGCAGGTCAGTGCACCATTTCATTGCTCGCTGATGAAGCCTGCGCAGGATCGTCTGGCCGCGGATCTTGCGTCTATCACGCTCGCTACGCCCAGGGCAGGAGTCGTCTGCAACGTCGACGCTGCATTACTCGAAGATGCGGACCGCAGCCGCGATGCGCTGATCCGGCAGGTGACGGGTTCGGTGAAGTGGGAGCAATCCATGCGCCTGCTCATCGCGCAGGGCGTCGACACTTTCGTGGAGATCGGTCCCGGGAAAGTGCTCTGTGGCCTGATGCGCCAGATTGACCGCTCACAGAAATGTTTCAACGTCTCAGACGAGACATCTCTGCAGAAGACGCTGAAACAGATCGCGCTGAAAGCTCAATAGAATCGTTTCGTAGTTGAAGTCCTTGATGTTTCGCGTTAAGGTTTGAAGCCCACGCTCTGCCACAACGGCGCGCTTTGGTAGAGCACGCCATTCGCGACCACGGACCGAACGCTGCGGATGTTATGAATGTTTTCCAGGGGATTGGCGTCGAGGATATCGAAATCGGCTCGCTTGCCGACTTCGACTGATCCGCTCTCGCGGTCTGCATCCATCACCCGTGCGGGCACGATGGTCGCGGCTTGCACCGCCTCCAAGGGCGTAAACCCGGCTTGGTTGTACAACTCGATCTCGCGGTAGAGCGAGTAACCCGGCACCGTCTGATCGGTACCAGCAACGATGCGCACACCTGCCCGATGCAGCGCGCCGATGATCGCCAATTCTTCCTGCACAATCTTCTGGCCAGTCTCGGCTTGCTCCGGCGGCAATCCTCCATTGACCAGTTGCTCGCGAAGTTCCGGCGCCACGTGATCGACTCCGGGCTCGATTTTATCCGCAGGCACATCCGCCGGACGCTGCACGAATTCCATCAACGCCATGGTCGGGTCTATTACGGTATTGTGCTTTCCCAGGAATGCAACTGCCTGCTTGCCTGCGTCAGAATTCACGTCAACCGAGGCCATCATCTTCATATCCTCCGCGCGCGTCGGCTTTTTCGAATCGAAATCCTTTGGCTTGAGCAAATCGAGGACGTAATGAATGTGGTTGATCTGGTCCATGCCATCGTTCACACCCTCATAGGCGTTCATGCCCATTGGGATGTGGCCGGTAACGGTCATCCCGAGGCTGTGCGCGTCGGTGCAGACGGCTTTGACATTCTCGGACTTGACCGAACTATAGATTTTCATCTGCTGGAACCCGGCATCGTGGTAGCGCTGCACCCACATCTGAGCATCGGCAGCAGAGTTCACGCGTTCGATCCCGAGCGCGTACGGGCTGTCGCCATCGACGACTCCCGCCAGCAGCATGTGCGGACCGAGTCCTTTGCCGCTGTTCACCGCATCACGCACGGCGGTGATGAACTCGAATTCATTGCCTACGTCTCGCACCGTGGTCACGCCGGCCGCTAGGTAAATTGGTCCCCACTCCACCTGCTCATAGTGAGCGTGCATATCCCATAATCCGGGAATGATGTATTTCCCGGTGACGTCAATATGCTGCGCATCTGGCGGTACTTTTACTTTGTTGCTTGAGCCGACGGCGATAATCTTGTTGTCTCGAATCACAATCGTCGCGTTTGCGATTGTGGCCTTGCCCGTGGTGTTAATCAGGGTGGCGCCGATGAACGCGAGCGTGCCGCTGCGGTGTCCTGAAAGCCCCTGGCTAAGCTCGGTCAGTGCGGCCATTTCATCACGCGCCGCGTTGGCGACGAATTCCGCGAGCGCAGGTTCGTACTCTTCTCTCACCGCTTCGAAGTGATCGAACTCCGCGTCGGTTGAAACCAGCGCCGCCAAATTGTTGTTGCTGTCCATCCAGAGCGTTTCTAGTCCCCAAATCAGGCCTCGGACGGCGTAGCGCTCCATCGGAACTCTGCGGCCGCCAATCTCGATTGCTTCCGCGCCACGGTCCTGTATCGTGACCGCGCCCGTGGGAAGCGTCGCCAGTTGCGCTGGCGAACCATGCGCGCGCCAATAACGGATCAGAGCCATCTGCAATGCGACGGGAGAGTAGCCGGAGATCGTGAACAAACTTGGCGGTGCGGCGACTGAACGCGAGTCTTTTCCCTGGCGGATAATTGCGTTCGAGCCGCTAACTTCCACGTCGGAATCGATCTCCGATATGCGGGAGGTATTGCCTTTGATGATGAAGCTTTGCGGCGTATAGTCGTCAGCCGCCTTCAGCGTCGCGGAAAGAGGAACCTTGGTGCCGCGGTCAGTGAACAAAAAATCAGTTTTCAACGTAAGCGTGCCGCCGTCGTGCTCGATGGTGTAAGTTTCTTCTCCAATAGGTTGCTCGAATTTGTGCAACCGGAACTTGCCAGTTTCGTTGGACGGAGAACCTGTCTCCGCGAGCAGAACAAGGGGGGAAGACAGAAGCAAGAGAAGACAAATAAAAAGCAGACCCGACCGGCGCAAACGGTTCACGCGAATGAATCCTCCTGAAATAAAGTTTCGCAAGAAATCTCTACTCCGTGCCTTTACTCCGCGTCTTTACTCTGTCACCCAGGTCCACCAGTTTCCACACTGTATTTCGCTGGGGGAGAAGGACAAGGTTTTGTTAGCTTTTTCCACCCAGACGTAGGCGTGCTCAGTCCGAGAATTTACCGTAACCTGAACGATCACGCCGCTACCCCCGCCAGGGCTCAGGGAGCAATCGACAGAATAGGACTTTACCAAACCCCACTCTCCGCCCGGCCCCCAGTCACGATAGAAGTCGTTGAACAAATAAGCCGAGTATTGGTTCGGATGCTGCTTCCAGTGGGGATCACGGAACCACACCGCATACGCTTCTTCGTAATTCTGGGTTTGCAAAGCCGCAAAAAACTTGCCGGCTACATGCCGCTCGGGGTAATCGCGATAGTGATAAACCACCCAGAAAGTCAGTAGAACAAGAAAAACCACGACGACGATCCATCTTCGCCTCCGCTGGTCGCGCGCAGGATCGTATTTCTCGGCATCCATCAGGGTCATGGCTTCCTAAGAATAACGGAAACCGAGGAAGAACAGAAAGTTCCCGAATGAATCGGGAAATTGAGGAATCGGGTTGAGTAATTTATCGAGAGGCGGGAACGAGTGATTTTTCAATTCCCAAATTTCACAATTGCTAAATTACGCAATCTCTTTAGAGGGTTCTTTTGAACAGCGGCGTGGCAACACTGAGAGTGATGAGCGCAAAAAGCGAGAGATAGAGCATATCCGGCCAGATGGCGGTAAGCCCGGTTTCCTTCAACAATATCGACTTGAAGCCGTGTACAGCGAAGGTGAATGGATCCACGGCTGCGATACCCCGTAGCCACTTGGGAAACGCCTGGATAGGATAGATCGCCCCACTGGGAAAAAACAGCAGCGTATTAAGGATTCCAAAGATCGCCCGTGGCACCAGCGGATCTTCCACACGAACCATGAGCAGGAACATCATGGTATTGAATGCGACCGACGTAAGCACGATCAGGATCAATAACTGGAGTGCGGTAGCCGGATTGAACACGGTTCCTACGCCCGCCAGCAGCGAACCAATTACCGTGATTACCACTCCGGTCATGATGGCCTTGATGGCTCCAGCCGCATTGAGTCCGAAAACCAGTTCGGTCTTTGTGATGGGCGTGACCAGGTATCCTTCATGCACGCCGCGGGCTTTGTCGTCGATGTAGAGCATTCCGCCGCCGATCATCACGGAAACGAACATGGCCAGCGTGATCGAACCGGGCAAAAGGTACTTCATATATTCGATGTAAGGATAGAGCTCCACAATCTGCAACACGGTCTGCTGCAAGATTCGCGGCTCAATCGTGGGTTGATTGAGCGCGTTGGTAATACTGGTGAGTTCGTCTTCGAGGGTCGAACTCATGAAGTTATCGCTGTTGTCGACCACCAGCGCGATGCGCGGCTGGTCTTGTTCGTACACTCGGCGGGAATATTGTGGCGGAATAATAACGGCGCCCTGGATCTTGCCGTTGCGGACGTCGTCCATCGCCGTCTTTGGGTCGTTGTAGTAGACCGGGTCAAAAGTCCGCATGTTGGCGCGAACGGAATCGAAGGCCTCGCGAATCTTTAGCGCCTGCGTGCCTCCGTCCTGATCCACCAGGCCAAGTTTTGCGTCGCGGATCTTTCCGCCGAATGCGTTGCCCAGCACGATGAGTTGCACCAGAGGAAAAACCATCGACGCCATCATCAGCGCCGGCGAGCGAAAAAATTTGCGCATTTCGCGCTCGACAATGGCAAGAATATGATTCATGGCTGCAATCCCGGTCTGGGTGGCATAACGAAGGCGTGGGCTTTGACAAGCTCATCGCGCAACTGCCGCCCGGTGTAATGGACGAATACATCGTCGAGTGTGGTGTTTTGGACGGAGAGCGAACGGATTTTGACGCCGCTGTGTACCGCTGTTTCGACCAGTTCAGTCGTGGTGCGCGAACCGTCTCCAGTCAGCACGCGGTACATGCCGGCCCCTTCATGTTGTACCGAGGTCACTTCAGTCATTTTTTTCAAACGCTCTTCCCAATCAGGAGGGGCGTTGTCGAATTGCGCCTCAATGACGTTCGATCCCGGCACGCTTGCTTTTAAGGTCGGCGGTGTATCGAGAGCGACCAGTTTGCCGTGATCCACAATGGCGATGCGATCGCACAGGCGATCGGCTTCGTCCATGTAGTGAGTCGTGATGAGGATTGTGAGCTGACGATGACTCTTGATGTTGGTCAGCATTTCCCAGACGGCGACTCTGGACACCGGATCCAGACCGGTTGTAGGTTCGTCCAGGAAAAAGATTCGCGGACTGTGCACCAGGCCGCGGGCAATTTCGAGCCTTCGCCTCATGCCGCCTGACAGAGTCTTCGTCTGGGCCGAACGCCACTTCGTCAGGTCAACCAGTTCGAGCAACTCATCAATCGCAGCCTTGCGCTTTTTTGCAGGAACGTCGTAGAGCTTGGCGTAGATATTGAGATTCTCCTCGATGGTTAGATCGAGATCGCTGGTGAGCGCTTGCGGAATTACGCCAATCGCACGCCGGGCCGCGTCTGGATCTTTCTGCACATCGTGACCGGCGATGCGAGCCGTACCTGAAGTGATCGGAATGAGCGTGGTCATCATTCGGATCAGCGTGGACTTGCCGGCGCCATTCGGCCCCAGCAAACCGAAAATCTCTTCTTCTTTCACGTTGAAGGAAATATCGTCGACCGCGGTGAAGTCGCCGTACTTCTTGACGATGTGTTCCACTGCGATGGCGTTAAACGCTTTAGGATCACCCGCAGAGCCATGGCCGTTTGCGGCAGCACTGTCACTCGATCCGCCGCGATCATTGAGATCGGTAATCATGGATGCGTTTCCGCTGAAACGTTTTCGCGCGCCGCGCCCTTAAGCTGATCAGGCGAAACTAATACTTCGGCTGTCATGCCCGGAACGTATGCACCTTTCGGATTGTCCAGTCGAACTTTGAGCACGATGGTCCGGATGTCCCGTTTGCGGCGGCTGACATCGCGCTGGGTGGCAAAGTCGGCCTCTGCCGATTTGAAAAATACTTTGCCCGAAGTCATTGTTCCTCCCGGCAGTTGGATTCGCAGCGTGTCTCCCAAACCGATGTGGTCGGACTCGGTTTCAGGAATCGCGGCGCGCACCCACGTGTCACCAAGGTCGACGATGGTCACGATCGGCTGGCCAGCATTCAGCACTTCCCCTTCGCGCGCGGCGCGCACAGACACGGTCCCTGTGATCGGCGCATAGATCTTGGTGTATCCCAAGCGAACCTCAGCTTGGTTGAGCATGCTTTCGGCATTCGCGACTTGCGCACGCGTGGATTCAACGGTGCTCTGGGCGGCGTGGGCTTGATGAGTATTTGCGATGGCGGTATTCAAGTCGGCCTCAGCGGCGCTTACCTGCTCTTTGAGCGATTGCACCAGCGCCTTTTGGGCGGCGAGGTTACTCTCCGCCTGCACCCGATCCTGATCAGAGGCAACACCCTGTTTCGCCAGTTCAATCATGCGACTGCTGTCGCTCTCCGTGCGCTGCAGAGTCGCTTCCGCCTGTAGCAATTGCGCGCGCATAGATTGCAGCCGCGCCTGCGCGTTGACTACACTGCTCGACGTGGATCCCTGCGTGGCCTGCAAAGTCGAGCGGGTCTCGGCTACCTTGGATTTCAAACTGTCGATTGTGGCTGCGGCAGCGCGCTCTTGCGTCTCCAATTCCGATGGATCGAGCACCGCGATCAGATCGCCCTGTTTTACCTGGGTTCCCTCGTCTACCAGCAGCTTGGCTAATCGGCCTTCGATCTGCGGACTCACGATCACCTGATTCGAATCGACCGTGCCGATCAAGGTCAGATTTCTATTGCTCGGCGTGGAGACGAGATAGTAGGTCAGCGATATGGTGAAGATAACGCCGAGAATAATTAGGAACTTGTTACGTACACTCACTTTCGCGCTCCTCGGGATTTTCCGTTGGGACGTTGGAACAATGCCGCAGAAATGAAATCCAGCACCGCGGCTCTACGCTTGGCTATGCGCGCCGCGGACATGGGGTCTTTCCCAGTCATAAGGCGCATCACAGGGGTGGTAGTGAAATAGAAAACTATTACTGCAATCATAGAAGGAACGAAATGCAGGGGATCAACAGGCCGGAATTCGCCCGCTGCTTGTCCAGCTTTGAGAATTTGGGCCACACGGCCAAACAGCGGGCGAAAGTATTTCTTAACAATTGGCTCAAGGTGGCTTGTGCTGCCCCGGCCCGCGCCCATCATTTCGCCCTGCACGATTAGGGGATACAGCGGATGGCCCGCAACATAGTCGAAGTGCGCGCCGGCGTAGGCGAGGATCTTCTCGCGGGGCGGCAGGTCGCGGGACAAAACTTCTCCGACGTGCGCAATCAGGCCTCCAAACACCTGATCGAGCACCGCGCCATACAATGCCTCTTTATCCTTGAAGTAGTAATACAACAGGGCCTTGTTCACCTTGGCGGCACGGGCAATAGCGTCCGTCCTGGCTCCGGCAATGCCCTCGCAAGCAAATTCGCTCACCGCAGCTTGCAAAATCGCGGCCCGGCTCTGCTCAGGCCGTCCCCGAGAACCCAGGCGCGATTTGGAATTGGTGGACATTTGTCGTTAATTAACCGGTTAGTTAGATGGTATCAAAGGTGGGGAGGATATACTAGCGCACCAAAGTATGTGGGTAAAAGTTTACGGTAGGACGATGGCGCGGGGCGACGGGCAAGACACCGACGCCCTAATCCGCTGCACGCAAAACGACGCTCTTACCCTTTTCAAGGCCCACCGCGGCAATGTCTCGGAGCGACGCCTCGACCGCCCTCCGCGAAGAGGCATGGGTGAGCAGTCGAACCTGGTGATTCTTGGAATCGCTCCTCGCCCATACCGCTGCGGCACGAGCCACTCCCACGCGATTCCGCTCCAGGATGGTTGTGATCGGCCCGATGTCGCTTGGACTGCGAACCGTGAAGCGAAGATAGTGCCTGCTGTCGCGATCGCGAGCCTCGGTCCCAACGCGGCCGCCGCGACTCACGGAAAACCCGCCTTTGTGGCAAGCGATGTCGACGACATCAGAAAGCACAGCGCTCGCGCTCGGTAAAGAACCAGCTCCCTTACCCGAAAATAACATCTCACCGACTGCATCCCCGCGAATCAAGACCGCGTTGTTCTCGTCGCGAATGCCAGCCAGTTGATGCGAAAAGGGCAGCAACACCGGGGCGCAACTAAGCGACACTACATCCTCGGTCCGTTCCGCCGTAGCAACATGCTTGATCACGAAACCGAGTTCTTTGGCCGCCTGGACGTCATCGGCGGCAATGCCCCGTATCCCCTCCACCCGAACGGCGGCAGCGTCCACCTGCGCACTGAAAGCCAGCTCCGTGAGGATTTTCAGTTTCTGCGCGGCATCGTGGCCATCGATGTCGAGCGTTGGGTCAACTTCGGCGAAACCCTTAGCCTGCGCCTCGCGAAGCGCGTCTTCAAACTCGACGCCATCTTCGGTCATCCGCGTCAGAATGTAATTGCATGTGCCGTTTAGAATGCCGCTAAGGCTGTGAATATTGTTCCCGACGAGACCATCTCTCAAGGCACGGATTATTGGAATGCCGCCACAAACACTGGCTTCAAATCCCAGGCGGACTTTTTGCACTTCCGCCGCCTTCATCAAACTAAAACCATCCAGTGCGAGCAGGGCCTTGTTGGCGGTCACGACATGTTTGCCGCGATCCAGCGATCGCTCGATGAAACTGCGCGCCGGCTCGATCCCCCCAACCAATTCCACAACTAGGTCGCAGCCATTGTTGAGCACTTTCTCTGGATCGGCCGTCAGCAGGGCCCGATCCACGCCCTCACGCTCTTTACCGAGATCGCGAACCAGGACTTTCGTGATGCGCAACTCGACGCCCGAGCGTTGCCGGATGAGCGCGTCATTCCTGCCGACCAACTCCACCAGACCGCGGCCAACCGTTCCGCAACCCAGCAATCCGATTTTTAATTTGCGTATCATGACCAAACTTCGCTCGGGAGCCGGGCGGGAACGTCCCGACCTCCATTGCGCTACGCAGCTCCGCCAGCAATCGACGGCACCAGCAAAACCTCGTCTCCATCCTTGAACGCGTAAGTGTTTCCGCCCAGAAATCGAATGTCCTCTTCGTTGACATAAACGTTGAGGAATCGGCGGATCTCGCCAGCCTCATCCCGCAAATGCTGCTTCAAATCGGGGAACTGCTGATCGAGCGCGGAGAATAGTTCCCCCAAGTTCGTTGCCGAACATTTGACTTGTCCGGTTCCGGATGTCAGGCGGCGCAATGCCGTCGGAATTTGTACGGTAACTGTCATCTCAAGCCTCCACGGGCACTGGAAACTCAGCCGTCTCCAGTGTTCTCTGCAAGAATGTTTCGAACTCGGCGACCTTGGGCCGAATCGGCTCTTCTATTTCGTACCTCCCGGCGAGCACGTCCGTGGTCTTCAGGCCGTTGCCGGTGATGCACAGAACGGTCGTTTCGTCCGGCGCAATGCGTCCATGCCGATAAAGTTTGCGCGCGCATCCAGTCGTTACGCCACCGGCCGTCTCGGTGAAAATACCTTCTGTTTCCGCCAGAAGCTGGATGGACTCGATCATTTCAGCGTCGGAAACATCTTCCGACCAGCCACCGGTTTGGGTGATGGTCTTGATGGCATAGTGCCCATCGGCCGGATTGCCAATCGCCAGCGATCGCGCCAGCGTCGCCGGCTTTTGTGGCTCTATATCTGCATTTCCACTTTTTACTGCAGTCGAAATCGGGGAGCATCCCGTCGCCTGCGCTCCGAAGAACTTCACGGGCTTGGCTTCGACCACACCAAGTTGAATCAGTTCGTCGAAAGCCTTTTTGATTTTCACGATTAACGATCCGCCAGCCATGGGGACGACCACGTTGTCCGGTAGTCTCCATCCCAACTGCTCGGCGATTTCGAATCCGACAGTCTTCGAACCTTCCGCGTAGTACGGACGCAGATTGACATTCACGAATCCCCAGCGATGTTCATCAGCAATCTGCGAACACAGCCGATTCACCTGGTCATAGCTGCCTGCGATCCGAACCAGCCGTGCGCCAAATACTTGCGTACCCAGAATTTTCGCGGGCTCAAGATCGGCAGGAACAAAAATCCAGGCCTTGAAACCGTTGCGCGCGGCCTGCGCTGCCACGGAATTTGCCAGATTGCCGGTCGAAGAACACGCGACGGTATCGAAGCCGAAAGCGCGGGCTTGCGCCAGCGCGACCGCAACCACGCGATCTTTGAAGCTAAGGGTGGGCAAGCAGACGGCATCGTTCTTGATGAAGAGATTCTTGCCGCCCAGGCGCGCTCCCAGTTGCTGTGCCCGCAGCAGAGGCGTGAAGCCCGCCGGCAAACTTGGCTTATAATCCAGCGGCAGCGGAAGCAGGTCCGCGTAACGCCACATGTCGGGAGAGCGCCCGGCGATGCGCTCACGCGTGAAACTTCCGCGCACGGCATCGTAGTCGTAGAAAACTTCCAGGGGAGAAAAACAGTCATCGCAAATCGATCGAGGCTGGTTTCCCCAGCTCTTGTGGCATTCGCGGCAGCGCAATTCATACCTGGCCGAGGCAGGAGTTGAAACGGCATTCGTAACACTCGCAGTAGCGCTCATCAGCTAAATCGCTTTCCGTAACTGCGGGACGAGCCGTCGAAAACTGTCTTAAACTTTGCCGGAAAAAATTCAAAGAGGAAAAGGAACCGAGATGCTGAAAATGCGGGCACCCCGAATCTCATGTCCCCCGTTTCCGGGTGAGAGTTGACACCAGACGACCGGGAGATGACTCCCGATCCGGTTGTCGTGGCTTCTTAGGGCTCGTCCCTCAGCCACTCTTCATGAAATCCAAGGTCTGCTCCGAAGAGCAAACTTGTTCCGATACTACATTGCCTTCGATTGTCGCGTCAAGTTGCTACGTCACACGTTGTGTCCCCCAGGCAATGCTGTGGGATGCTTTGGTTGGTAGAGACCGATTTCGCCGCCGCCGGGAAGTTTGATCCTGGTGATCGAACCCCATCGCTCTCTTTGAACATCGGAACACGCCACGCCTTTCTTTTTTAGCGCGGACATCTCGGCATTGAGATCGTCACACATCAGATAAAGTTCGTGCCTATCATTCCTGTCAGGTGTTTCGTCTGGATGGAATGCGGCTTCCGCCGGAGGCAAGGCGAAAATCAGCCATCCGTGGCCTGCGTCCAGAGATTTGAATCCGAGAATGTCGCGGAAGAACGCGCGATCCGCCTCCGCATCTTTGCTGTACACGATTACATGCGCGCCCATGATCATGTTCGGGTTTGTCCTTTCTCGCCGAAGCTATTCTATCGATGTAAGCTTCTTAGGATCCAAACATTCGGCATCATCCCGCCAGCGACTCAATCTCGTTCACCGCGTCCGGTGGAAGTGTCAGGTGGACGCTGGCGAGATCCTGTTTCATATGGTCGGCGCCAGAGGTGCCGGTAAGTGGCAGCATCCCAACTGCCCGCGCGAAGCTGAAAACCACTTGAGCCGGAGTGGCGTTCGCGCTCGCCGCCAGATCGGTGACCAGAGGATGACGCAGCACCTCGACGTTCGCCGTGAGCAGCGAGAAGCCCTGATAGATAATCTTTCGCTCTCTGCAGAACAGGCGCACGTCGCGGTCCCAGCCAAAACGAGCGTAACAGCGGTTCTGGACAAACGCAGGACCCTCGAGGTGGGCCACCAGCATCTGCTCAAGATGCCGCAAGGAGACGTTGCTCACGCCGAGAAAACGGGTGCGGCCGGCATCGCGCTCCGTCACCATCGCTTCCCAGACGTCGCTGTCAGCATCCGTCCAGCCATAGCCCGAAGCGGGTCCGTGCAGCACGTAGCTGTCAACGTGGTCGGTCCCAAGATGTTCGAGCGAACTGGCCATCGACTGCGCGACCTGATCCGAAAGCCTGGCTGCGGGATCGTAAGGCAGGCGGTGATCCTGGCCAGGCTGATAAGTAAATTTTGTCTGCAGAAACAGATCGGCTCGCGTGACCACGCCCGCGCGATAAGCGGCGGCTAACCCCTCGCCCACGCCAGCTTCGAAGTAATGCCGCCGTTGGTTCGCTGTGTCGATACCTCGAAAGCCCATGCGCAGCGCGAGCTCAGTGAGGACAGGTGTGCGCTCCTCCTTCCAGGCGGTACCGTACAACAACTCGGGAAGAGCGGGCTGTTCGCTCGGCATTGCATTATTCTGCCATGGCAGATGTCGGTACAGAAGAATTCAGGAAAAGAAACCGCTGACCGACAATGCCGCATCAGTATGAGCGGAGGCTCGGATATTTCATGTTGACGCTACAGCCAATTGGACACGTGACTAGTCCCTACCAAGAAACTTCGAGCATACCGAAAGGCTTTGGCGCAAAACACGACGCAGAAGGCGTGCTTAACATCACGCCCGAATTTGAACTCGGCCTCACCGATATCGAGGGCTTTTCACATCTCTTCGTGCTATGGGCATTCGACCGCTCTCAGGGATTCGAATTGATGGGCACGCCGCCTATCGACAATCGGCCGCACGGAGTGTTTGCGACACGATCTCCGAGACGCCCCAACCCGATTGGTCTTACGGTAGTCGAACTGCTTCGCCGCGACGGCCGACTTCTGCACGTCCGCGGCATCGACATGCTGGATGGAACTCCCATCCTCGACATCAAACCTTACCTCTCGAGCGTTCCGACCGAGGCGTTACGCCGTGGATGGATCGCAGAAGCTGAAGCGCGCAAGCGAAATGATCCGGAACGGACGCGCTAAACGAGTGCTGTGTATTCATGCGCTCTGCTGGCTGGCCCAAAGTCTGGTCAATCGTCGATGTTTAAACCAGCCAGCATAAGCACAATTGCGCTAATCCTACCGTCGCCCATCTTGGCTGAGGTTGGCCAAAGTCATCCTGGCCTGCTCCGAGCCTACGGTGTTTAATTCGGCCGACTCGCGTAGATAGCGTTCTGCGCCTGCTTTGTCGCCGGTTTTCAGCGCGATCTCGCCTGCATGGCGAAATATTTTCGCATCTCGAACGCCGACTGCCAGGGCGGTTTCGATCTGCTTTCGTGCGTCGTCGTATTGCCCGTCCTGATATAACGCCCAGGCATAAGAATCCAATGTGAATACATCGCGTCGCCGTGCGATTTCCCGCTGTGCCACTTCGAGCGCTTTCGCAGGCTGCTTGGCATAGTCCGTGTAATAGAAGATCAATTCGTGATTCGAATTGTCGCCACGATTGGTTTCGAGCAGGGATTTTTGCTCGAACTCAGCGAAAGCCTTGTTCGCCTCATCTGTCTTCCCGTCCAGTTGCAGAGCCTGCGCAAGGTCGTAAAGATTCTCTGCGTGTGGCGCCGCGTTATAGCGCTGCTCCAGCAGGACCACTGCTTCATCGTAGCGCTTCTGCTGAATCCTAACTTTTGCCAAATTGCCCAAGGCGTAGTGATATCCGGGAAACATGATCAGCGCCTGCTGCGACAGCTTCTCGGCCTCGTCGATTTTTCCGATTGCCAGGTTCAGGTGCGCTATCTGGGTCACGATCCAGGCTCCGTCTTCGACTTCGCCCGGCGGCGTTGATTGATAAGCCATGTTCATCAGATCGAGCGAACCCTCTACATCGCCGAACAATTCGCGCAAGTACGCCGCGCGTGTCAAACCAGGAGTGTTTCCCGGTTTTAGATCCAGCATCCATTGCGCCGCTGTCTCCGCATCTTTGTAATTGCCAAGTTCAACGTTGGCGTCTGTGAGAAAGCCATACAACATTACGTCGTCGGGCATCTTCCGATTGAGCTTCAAGGCTGCGTCCCGAGCTGCAGCGAACTCATGTTTTCCCAGCAGCAGCCAGACGTGAATTCTCTGACCATCAAAATTGTTCGGCGCGATTTCAAAAGATTTCTGCAGCGTATCCTCGGCCTGCGCGTAGAATTTAACGTCAGAAGTTTCGCGCGCCCGGCGGGACAGCGCCAAAGCGAGCGCGTTGTACGCCTCGAAATCTTTTGGGTTTTTGCCGATCAACTTTCTCGCCTGTTCCATGCCGCGTTCCGCGGGAGAGAGCTTGGTCTCGGCTGGGGCGGACGGTGCTTGCGCAAATCCGGCAACCGCTCCCAGAGCCAACAGTAGAAGAGCCGCAATTCGTTTCATAACATTCCTTTCATTAATCTAAGAATCGCTAATCTAAGAATCGTTGAAGAAAAGTCGTGGCCGCCACTCTAAACGGCAGCCACGAAACCAAGTTATTTCACCGGGCAAACATCATTCGGCTGGCCAGAGCAACCTCTCTGTCCGGGCCCAATGTGGTGACTGTCGCGTCCGCTGTGAGCTGGTTTCACCCACGGGAACGAGGCCCCATAGCCCACGTCGTTGAGTTGAACGCCATCACCGATGCGCGTTCCGTATTTCTGCGAGTCGACCAGGATCCCACCCACGGCACGAGCAGCGATATCGACTACATCGTCAATAGGCCGACGGCCATCCGGGAATCCAGCGTCGTCTCCGACCAGGAAGCCAAGACGCTTCTGGCTCCCGACTGCAGTTGGCGGAATTCCAGTGTTCAAGCGCAGTAAGTCCGCAACCGGCCCGGCATCACCCGCGCCGCAGCCCGGACAGATTGGCGGCTCGTATTGGACCAGCAAGAGCAGGTCATTGCGCGGCGGCGGTGGCACCGGAATCCCCAGCGAAGCGAAGAGCTGTGCCAGCAGAGGATTGAGTACAAAGCTGGCAAATTGTTTGTCATTCACCGGAGCATCCGTGCTGAACTTATCTTTGGAGCCGGTTCCAATGATCAGTTCATTAATCAGGGAGTTGCCTTCGCGGTTTACCTGCCGCCATTGGTTGCTGTCGGCGTCGGTCTGTCCTGCAACCCGCCGCACCGTGACGCGTTGACGCGACGTCGCCCCGTACGTCCCGATCACCGCATCTTTGTCATTTGCGTTGTGCCTCTTGCCGTCCACTGTGAGCATCGTGATGGGAACTTCCAGCACAATCGAGTTCACATTGAATCCCGCTACAGCATCGGGCGCGTAATTGTGAGTATCGTCCGCATCTTCTGTTGCCGACAGCACGCCGCCCACACCCATGCGGAAGTTCAGGGAATCAAAAGCTGCGCCCAGGTCGATGAAGAACGGATCGTCGACCGTCCCAGCGAAGACGCGTACATCGTTGCCCAGATCAAAGACTCCTTGTCTGAACAATTCCTCGTACTGCGGCATGGTTTGAGGACCCACGTTCGAAGGCACTGCATAAAGTGTTTTGCCGTCGCTCAGTACAGTCCGCGTGCCGTTTTTGATCATCACTACCGAATAAGTTTGCCGAAGGCTCAATCCTTCGGAACCCTTACCCGATAGCGAAGTGATGGGAGGAATGCCGGCGATGCCGCCGACAAATCCAGTGAAGACGCCAGGCATGCGGATTTCCGTCTTGAAGCGGAACTGGAAAGTCACGTCTGGAATTCCGTCCCGATTATTGTCAACGTGCATTTCGTATAGAACATTCGGATCGAAGGGAAAATAGTTGGGTCCATTGGAGGGTTCGAGGAACCCGTCGACGTTGAGGATCATGGTCACTCGGTCGGGGTGGTCATAGCTGACGAACGCGTACCAGTCCGTCACGTCCGCAGAGTGGTCCAGCGCGGAAATGGGAGCTTCGCGATGACTGGACGCGAACAGGCTGGCCGGAACCAGCATGAACAGCGCCATGGCGAAGGTCACCATTGTTCTTGGTTGCTTCATAAAGTTTTCCTCGGGGATTGAAATTGGTGGACGTCGCCGTGTCGTGGGCTAGGCCGCCAGGGCGCGGCGCCGCGCCCCAGCGGTTTACGACCGGCTTCGCCTACTG
>Ga0070762_10000264_pt1 | contig 20866 bp, 20 predicted proteins | sample HubBroMetageREF2_FD_66726 | JGI IMG/M metagenome (GOLD analysis project Ga0070762, IMG submission 66726) | Reference soil microbial communities from the Hubbard Brook experimental Forest, New Hampshire, USA - Hubbard Brook CCASE Soil... | ecosystem: Environmental > Terrestrial > Soil >...
GTGCCGCCGGATTCGACGCCGGTGGCGAGGTCGCGCGTGTCGTGGCGGCCGAAGCTGCTCTTGCCTAGCGACGCCAGCAAATCTTTCAGCGTCTTGAATCCCAGGAAGTCCAGCGCCTTGTCCGTGATCTCAAAGCGCGCTTCCACGTTGGGCTGAGCTTCTCCCGCCTGGCCGCCGGGAGTTTGTGAAGGAGGCGGTGTGATCTGCGCGGGCTGGTTCGGGCGCGAGATGAAGCCTTCTTCTTCCATGCGCTGAATGATTTGTTCGATAACGTCGCTGAGCTCGGGATTTTCGGAGAGGTTGGGATTGTTCAGCATCTGCTCCATCAACTCGGGCGGAAGCAGTTCGCCTTCCTGCAGCGCGCGCAGGATGGCCTCGCGTAGCTCATCCATCATTTTTTCGCGCGAGCGTTCGGGATCCATTTCGTAGATGCCGAATTGCGATTCGTAGCCACTTTGCAGAAAGAAATCGGAGAGACGGCTCATCAGCTCCTGAAGATCTATGTCTTCAGCAGCGTCGGGAGCGTATTTCGAATATTTTGTATATTTCATTTATCCGCCAAAGCCTGGCGAGCCTGCAAAGCATTCAACCGGTCGCGTCTAGTTGAACTGGCGGCGCGGCATCCGGCCGGATGGCTCGCGTGGGTCGCGCGGCTCGGGAGTCTTGCGCGTGTCGGCGAAGTAACCGCGTTCTTCGCTGCGATTGATGCGCTTGTGCGCCCAGAGTCCCTCGAGGATGAATTCCGCCGCGCTGGTGACGATCGCCGCGTCATCTTTCTGGCTGACTTCCAGCACGCTCAGATTGTCGAACAGACCCTGGATCTTTTTCAGCTGCGCCAGAACCTCGGAACTGGAAGCGTTCGCCGGAACTTTCAGCTCGCCACCCAATTCGAACCACTGAATCACGGGCTGCATATTCGCGCCGGTAAAATACTGCGTGTAGGTCTTGCCAACCGCGGCACGAATCAACTCGCGGGCAATATTCTCAGCGCCACGCAGCTCGCCTTCATATTCCAACTCGAATTTGCCGGTCATGGAAGGTATCGCCGCGTACACATCGGCCACACGCGCGACGATAGCAGAATCGCGGCTACGCACGGCACGCTGTTCGGCGCTGCTCAGCACATTTTCCAGCGTGCTGATCGGCAAACGTTGGCTGACGCCCGAGCGGCGGTCCACGCGCTTATCCTCGCGCGCCTGAAACGCCACTTCCTCCACGATCTCGCGAATGTATTGCGGCATCTCGACGCGCATGGTTTGCGGGCGCTTGGTCCACGATTCCTGTGAAGTGATGGACATGCCTTCGGCAACCGTCGCTGGATAGTGCGTGCGAATTTCTGAGCCGATACGGTCCTTCAGCGGAGTGATAATTTTTCCGCGCGCGGTGTAATCCTCCGGGTTCGCGGTGAAGACCAGCAGGACGTCCAGCGCCATACGCACCGGATAGCCCTTAATCTGAATATCGCCTTCCTGCATGATGTTGAATAGGCCGACCTGAATTTTTCCAGACAAATCGGGAAGCTCGTTAATGCCGAAAATGCCGCGATTGGCGCGCGGCAGCAGGCCGTAATGAATCGTTAGCTCGTCGGAAAGATTGCGGCCGCTGCGCGCCGCTTTGATGGGGTCCACGTCACCGATCATGTCCGCGATGGTGACGTCGGGCGTCGCGAGTTTCTCCACATAGCGATGTTCGCGCGCGAGCCAGGCGATCGGTGTCGCGTCGCCTTCAGCCGCAATCCGTTCGCGGCAGGCGCGGCAAATGGGAATATAGGGATTGTCGTGAATTTCGCAGCCCTCGATCACCGGGACGTGTGGATCCATGAATCCGACTAATCCCCGCAGGATGCGCGATTTCGCCTGGCCGCGCAGTCCGAGCAAAATAAAATGATGGCGCGAGAGGATGGCGTTGACGATTTGTGGCAGAACCGTATCGTCATAGCCGTGCACGCCGGGGAAGAGTTCATCACCCCTCTCCAGCTTGCACAACAGATTTTCGCGCAATTCCTGGCGCACGCTTCGCTGCGCAACTCTTTCTTCAGACCACTGACTGCGGCGAAGCTCACCGAGGGTTTTCGGCAGTGAATTCATGAGGCCCCACTTATGTATGAAAGCCGCGGCGCCCGGCAGCATGAGCGTCTCAACACCATTATAAAGGAAGCGAGGCTGCGGGGATACTTTCCTTTCGATGAGCTAATTCAGATGATGGCGATTGCCGGCGACGCCGCGGCGCGCGTGATGCAGGTGACCGAGGTGGGGAAGCATGTCCTTCAAGCGCTCGATCAGAAAAGTTCGGCGATCGGGCTCGACGCGGATTTCCAGGAGCGCTTGTTTTTGCTCAAGTTCGAGCGGCAGGCGCGCGGCCATCTGAAACGAAAGCGGCCAGAGCGATTCGACGCCCGAAGTCGTCCACAGCTGGCCATAGAGTAGCGTGTGGCACTCTTGAAAAAGGCCAAGCAGCGCACCTTCCTCTTGCTGACTGGCAAGTTTGTGCAGGGCTGCAGGCGCGTCTGTCAGAAATTCCACCAGTGCTTCGTGGTAATCCTTTTCATGCAGCAGATTCAGCGCACGAAACACGGCGCGGCCCTGCGTGAGGATGTCGAGGCGGCCGTCCTCGTAATCTTTCAGTTTTTGCGTGATGGCGGCGGTGCAGCCGACGGTGGCGACGCCTTTTTCGCCGGCGAGGATTACGCCGAATTCGCGATTGTGCGTGACGCAGTGCTGAATCATGAGCTTGTAGCGCGGCTCGAAAATGTGCAGCGGAAGCGTAGCGCCAGGATACAGGACGACGTTCAGGGGAAACAGCGGTATGCGCGAGTCTGTCATGATCTTGTAGTGCGCGTTCGGGCGACTCCGTGTCTAACGCAGCAGCGCCAGAGCCGCCTGCATTTCGTCGCGGGCGTGCATGTCGCCGGCATTTTGCGCGACGATAATTCCATCCGATAGTAACTTGCGTGCCTGTTCCAGCTGGCCGATGCGTGAAAGATGTTGGCCGAATTGGAAGTAACCGGCCACATATTTCGGGTTGGCTTCCAGGAGCTTTTGGAAATGCGCGGTGGCGGCATCGTTGTCACCGAGCTTCATGCATTCCAGCGCCAGTCCGTAGCGCGCGAAAGCGTCCGTGGGTTTTTCGGCGACAAATTGCTCCAGAACTTCCCGGCGTGGCTTCTGTGTTTGGGTCATAGGTTGAAAACGCGTATTATAGCGGGCTTGAGGGCGCGCGCCAAGCGCGCACATTTTGCGCCAAACTTTCTCTGATTGGACGGAATGATCGAAGCGAATGACCAAGACCAGTAAGAATCATAAGCAAGCCCCGGCAAAAGCTGCGGTTGCTACAGCTAAGTTGGCTGGCACGCCCGCACCGGGAAAAACCGTCAGCGCATCGACTTCGGAAATCGTCGAAATCGTGCTGCCGAACGACGCGAATTTGTTGGGCAATATGCTCGGCGGACGCGTGATGCATCTGATTGATATTGCCGGCGCACTCGCAGCTAATCGCCATTCCAACAGTCACGTGGTGACGGCCTCGGTGGATTACCTGGATTTTCGGTTTCCGATCAAGGTGGGCGAATGGATTGTGCTGAAGTCCAGCGTCAATCGTGTGTTCCACACCTCCATGGAAGTTGGCGTGAAAGTATTCGCGGAAAATATTCTCACCGGAGAACGGCGGCACACCAGCACGGCGTACGTCACGTTCGTTGCGCTGGATACGAATCAGCAGCCGCGCACGGTGCCTCCGCTGATAGTGAAAACTGAAGACGAGCGGCGGCGCTATCGCGAAGCAGGGGAGCGGCGGCGCATACGGCTGGCGATGCGGCACAAGATGCCGCTGTCGGATGATTAGCGCTGGATGACGTTGGGGGGATTATTGCGCGGTTTGTAAATACTTTCGCACTGCTTCCGCGGTTTGAAAGCCGTTCTCAACGCATTTTCCTACGGCTGGGCCTTCCAGGTAATTTCCCGCGAAAAACAGTCCGGGCAAAGCGCGCTCCGCGTCGCGAATCGTTTCGACGATGTGTCCGTGGCCCAGATTGTATTGCGGCAGAGCGCGCGGATATTTCCAGACGGCGACCTCCACGGGCGGTCCGGTAATTCCCAGAATGCGCGCATTTTCTTCCGTAACAATTGCCGCGATATTTTCTTCGTGCAGCTGAATGATGTCCGGATCTGTAACTCCGCCGATGAAACTGGTGATCGTGACGCTGCCCTCATGCGCGCGTCCAGGGAAGAGTGACGAATTCCACACCGTGCCGAGGGTGCGAACTTTTTCACCACGCGGCACCAGAAAGCCGAAGCCTTCGAGCGGATCTCCAACCTGCTGGCGATAGTAGGTGCAAGCGACAACGGCGACGGGAGCGTAGGCGATGCCCGAAAGGATTTGCGCCAGGTGCGGCGAGAAGGTTTCGAGCAAGTGCGCCGCTGCATATGCGGGCGTCGCGACTACCGCGGCATCGACGTTGAGGGGCCGCTCCTGACCGTTTTGCACGATGCGAATTTCGCATGCTGCTGCTGCAGCGACGGGCTGGTTTGCAAAATCAACCGACACTGCGCGAGCTTCGTAATGCAGCGCGTCTCCAAGTTGTGTAGCCATCGCGCGTGGAAGAGTCGCCACACCGTGCGTGAAAGAACAGAGCGGTGGCGCTGCCGTACGTTTTTCCGTTGGTGGTCGCGACTTCATCGCGCCGCGCAGGATGCTGCCGTACCGGCGCTCCCATTCATCAAGAGTGGGGAAGGCGGCCTTGAGGCTCAATTTTTCGGGGTCGCCGGCATAAACGCCGGAAACGAAAGGCGCAACGAGATATTCCAGAATCTCGTGCCCGAATTTGCGCCGCACAAAAGCCGCGACGGATTCCTCCTCGGTCGGCGGCTGTGATTTCTTGAAAGGCTCGGAGGCGATTTTCCAGCGCGACACAGGATTAAGAAGGGTGGATGCCAGCAGCGCCTGCGGGGACATCGGAATTTTCCGCAGGTGGCCATGCAAGAGGACGTAACGCGGCGCGCGCGGATCGGCCTTTTGCAGTTGCGCTTCGAGCCCGAGTTTGCGGATCAGTTCGAGCAATGCGGGAGTGCCCTGAAAGCTCTGAGGGCCGGCCTCGAAGAGAAGGCCGTCTCTCTCGACGGAATCGATCATGCCGCCGGCAGCTGAGTTCGATTCGAATACTGCGACGTCCACACCCAGCTGCTGCAGGCGATAAGCGCAGGCCAAGCCCGAAATTCCAGCACCGATCACTGCTACTTGTGGGGGATTTTTCATCGGCGCGGCACTTCAGAGCGTCTTCGAGAAAAGCGGCCGGCGATCCATTTGCTGCTCGTGCAGATAACGGTCGAAGGCCATGGCAACATTGCGGATGAAAATGCGTCCGAGCGCAGTGACGCGAATTTCCGCCGAATCCAGGACCACGAGTCCTTCGTCGCGCGCTTCTTCCAGGCGTTGAAGTTCCGGCGCGAAATATTCGTCGAAGTTCATCGAGAACTCGCCTTCGATTTCGTGTTTCGGAATTACCGTGTGGCATAGCAAGCGGCCAATCACCGCGCGGCGCAGCAAATCGTCCGCCGAAAGCCGATAGCCGCGCATGGTAGCGATACCGCGTGTGCCAATTGTCTCCTGGTACGCCGGAACTTCACGGCGATTCTGCGCGTAAGCGGCGCCAATCGAACTGATCGCGCTGACGCCCATGCCATAAAGGTCCGCGCCGGCCTTGGTCGTGTAGCCCTGAAAATTGCGGTGCAGCGTGCGATTCTTTTGCGCCACGGCCAGCTCATCGCCGGGGCGCGCGAAGTGGTCCATGCCAATGTAAAGGTAGCCCGCGCCGAGGAATCGTTCCAGCCCCGTGCGGAAGATGCGAAACTTTTCCATCCCTTCCGGCAAATGCTCCGCAAACGAGCCTTGCTGTTTTTTCAGCCATGGCACGTGCGCGTAGCTGAACATCGCGACGCGATCTGGCGCGAGCGTCAGTGTCTTATCAATCGTGTCCTTGAAACTTTCGGCGGTTTGGTAGGGCAGGCCGTAAATCAGATCCACATTCAGGCTCTCGAAACCAAGTTCGCGCGCCGCCAAAATTAAATCTCGCGTCATTTCGTACGGCTGTACGCGATGAATCGTTTCCTGCACTTTCGGCTGAAAATCCTGAATGCCCATGCTCAGGCGATTGAATCCCAGGCGGCGCAACGATTCCAGATGCGCGCGATTGGTGACACGCGGATCAATCTCAATGCCGATCTCCGCATCCGGGGCAAATGAAAAGCGCTGGCGCGCGTGACCGAACAGATCCTCCATTTGCGCGGGAGTCAGATAGGTGGGTGTTCCGCCGCCCCAGTGAAATTGAATCACCGGGCGATTTGTCGACACGCGCCGGCTCACATGTTCGATCTCGCGTTTGAGGGCGTCCAGGTAGGGAATCGCGACTTTCTTGTCTTTTTGAATAGAAACATTGCAAGCGCAGAACAAACAGAGGCTCTCGCAGAAGGGAATGTGCATGTACAAAGACAGCGGCGTCGCGGCTTTTTCCGCGCGCGCGTAGAAACTTTCCAGATCGTCGGGGCCGAAATCATCTTTCCACACGGGCGCGGTGGGATAGCTGGTGTAGCGCGGGCCGGGCCGATTATATTTTTCCAGCGTGGCGTCGGTAATATGGGCGATCTCGAATTGGTCTGTTGGTTTCATTGTAACGTCTGCTATTACGCGCGTCCTGCGGCTAAGCGATCCCGGCGCGGGCCGGCACGCGCGCCGATTTTCCAGCCGCAACGAACGCTTTGGCGTTTTCCACCGGAGTCGTGGGCAGAATTCCGTGGCCGAGATTCAGGATGTGGCCCAGGCCCCCGGTTTTTTCCACAGCGGCTTGCGCGGCGTCCCGCACAGCTCTCTCCGAACCCAGCAGAATGTTCGGGTCTACGTTACCCTGCAACGCGATTTTGCGCCCAAACTTCCGCCCGAATGTCGTGCGCGCTTCCGCCAAATCCGTGCGCCAGTCCACGCTAACCACGCCCGCGCCCGTTCCCGGCAGGCTCTCGAGCAGATGCGCCGAGCCTTTAGCGAACAAAATTCTGGGTACTTCCGGATGCCCGAGCAAGTCGTACACCATTTTCGTCGCGGGCAGCTCGAAGGCGTCATACTCCGCCCGCGAAAGCTCTCCAGCCCACGTGTCGAAAAGTTGAACCACGGCAGCACCGGCCGCAATTTGCGATTTCAAATACAGTGCTGTTGCGCGCACAATGCGTTCCAGAAGTTCGCGCAGCATCTGCGGTTCGCTGCGCAGCATTTCCTTAGCACGCGAAATATCGCCGCGCGTTTGGCCTTCAATCATGTAACAAGCCAGTGTCCACGGCGCCGCGGCGAATCCGATCACCGGCACGTCTGGCCCAGCCTCCTTGCAAATCGCACGTATGGCATCGCCGACGAAGCGCGTTTCGCGTTCTGGATCAAAATCGCGCAAGCGGCGCACCGCGGCCAAATCGCGCACCGGGTTCGAAAGCACCGGCCCAGAATCTGGAACGTCGAGCGGCAATCCCATGGCCTCGGCCACAATCAAAATATCCGAAAACACGATGATCGCATCCACACCAATAAGCCGAAAAGGCTGCAACGAAACTTCCGCAGCAATTTCCGGCGTCTTGCAAATCTGCAAAAAGCTGTGGTTCTTGCGCACCGCCTGATATTCCGGCAAATAACGCCCCGCCTGCCGCATAATCCACACCGGCACGCGCTCCACCGGCTCAAAACGGCACGCGCGCAAAAACAGTTCCTTGCTGTTTTGTGCAGAATTCATAGCTTCCGTGTAATGATATCAGAAGGGGCTAGGGGCCGCACGCCGACCCCCGCGGCTCTAACGTGCCTTGCCAGGGCACTTTCGGCGTTATAATTGATACGCAGGCTTGGGAGTTTTCGCACTTCATGCCAAACCATTTGGGTTATTTGAGCCTGGCACTCTACGTGGCGAGCTTTATTTGCTATGCCCGGAATCTGTCCGTGCCGAATATCTGGGTGGGGCGTGGGGCGTCCGTGCTGCTTGCCGGCGGAATTTTAGTGCAGTATTTGTCGCTCTACCAGCGGTCTCTCGCGCTGCACACCGTTCCCTATGATGACTTGTACGGCTCGATGTCGCTGTTCGCGTGGCTGCTCGGCATCACTTATTTAGGGCTGGAATTATTTCACCGCCAACGGTCGGTGGGGGCGTTCGTCACTTTGCTGCTGGTCTGCTGGATTACTTTACTGGGGCTGCTCACGCCGCGCTCTCTCCCCGTGCCTTCGGTCCCGCGCGGTGCCATTTTCGCTTTTCACGTGACGCTGAATACGTGGGCATACGCGGCGTTCGCGCTTTCTTTTGTGCTCAGCGTGATTTATCTGGTGCAGGACCGCGTGCTGCGTTCGCGGCGGCTCAGCGTTGCGTTCTGGCGTTTCCCGGCGCTCGACGTGCTTGAGAGCATGGCGCGCAGCAGCGTGTACGTAGGATTGGTGGCGCTGATATTTGGCGTGGCGATGGGATTAATTTGGGAGCACCGCCTGCGTGGCAGCTATTCTTTCGGCGATCCGAAAGTAATTGTCACGCTGGCGATTCTGGCCGTCTACGCGGCGTACCTACTGCTCTCGCGCAACGCGAATTGGCGCGGCGCGCGGGCGGCGTTGCTCTGCGCAATGAATTTCCTCATCGTGCTGTTCAGCTACACGTTCGTAAATTTGTATCTCACGAAGTTTCACCGGTTCCTCTGATGCCAACCGCCACCAATCCGAACCGCGTCGGCGTGATCCGCATTCAAGTGGCGCTGATTGGCTGCAACCATCGCACCGCGCCGGTCGAGCTGCGCGAGCGGATTGCTTTTACCTCGCAGCAAGCTCTGCAAGCCGCCGACGAATTGAAGGAACGCGGAATCCTGGAAGAAGCCGTAGTGGTTTCCACGTGCAATCGCAGCGAACTCTACGGCGTGCCGGGCGATTTCGCGCCATCCACAGCAGAGGCGATGGAAGAATATTTCACTTCGTTCCACAAAATCCCCTACGACCAGTTGAAGGGCCGCTTTTATCGCTGGGCAGGCCCGGATGCAGTGCGGCATTTGTTTCGCGTGGCCGCGGGCCTGGATTCCATGCTGCTGGGCGAAGCGGAAATTCTGGGCCAGCTGCGCACGGCTTACAATCAGGCGCTCGATCACGGCGCCACCGGTCCGGTGCTGAACCGAATTTTTCAGGGCGCGCTGGAAGTGGGCAAGCGCGTGCGCAGCGAGACGGAAGTGGGCGCGCGGCCGATGTCCGTGGCGCTGGCGGGGGTGAAACTCGCAGAGCGCGTTTTCGGCAACTTGAAAGGTCATTCGGCGCTGATTCTGGGCGCGGGCGCGGTGGCGGAGCAGGTTGTCGAGCACATGCGCAATCGCGGCATCGGAAATTTGCGAGTGGTCAATCGCTCGTTCGACCGCGCGGCGGAACTCGCGCAGCGCGTGGGCGGCGAGGCCGTCGCGTGGGAATCGCTGGAGGCAGTGCTGGGCGTGCCGGACGTTATTGTTACGTCGGTAAGCGCGACAGGACCAGTCTTGACGCGCGAACTTCTGGAAAGAGCCATCGCTGCGCGTTCAGGCAAGCCCGTCTTCGTAGTGGATTTGGGCGTGCCGCGCAATGTGGCGGAATCCGCCGTAGGACTTTACAATTTATATCTTTACAATATCGATGACCTGGGCGAAATCGTCGCGCAGAACAAAAAAGCGCGCGAATCCGAAGTTCCCCGCGCCGAAGCAATCATCGCCGAGCACATTGACAAATTCGAATCGTGGCGTGGCGCGTTGGAAGCTGGCTCTATCGTGAACGACCTGCGCGAACAGTTTCATCAGCATCGCGAAATGGTGATACGCGAGAAGCTGAAAGAGATGGATGATGTTACGCCACAGGAGCGCGACCGCATCGCGCGCATCACCGAAGAATTGATCGAGCGCCTGCTGGAAGAGCCGCAACAGAAATTGCAACACGGCCGCGGAATGCGCGGGCGACTGGCGGGGCTGGAAGCGATTCGGCACTTGTTCGGGCTCGAGGATCGCAAAAAGTGAAGCCGCTGCGCATCGGTACGCGCGGCAGCGCGCTGGCGTTGTGGCAGGCCAATCATTTTCGCGAGGCGCTAAAGAAAACGTGCGGCCTCGACTCGGAAATCGTTGTGATCCGGACCTCTGGCGATCAGAATGAGTCCGTACCAGCGCAACAAATCGGCGTGATTGGCATCTTTACCAAGGAGCTGGAAGATTCGCTGCGCGATGGCCGCGCGGACCTGGCCGTGCACAGCATGAAGGACGTGCCGACGGAGTTTTCGGCCCATTGCCGGATCGCCACGGTTTTCAAGCGCGAAGACCCCCGAGATGCGCTGGTCTCGTATCGCGGCGAACAACTAGCGGACCTGCCAGAGGGCGTGAAGATCGGCACTAGCAGCCTGCGGCGCGCGTCGCAACTGCGCTTGTATCGCCCGGATTTTCAGATCGCGGAGTTGCGCGGCAACGTGGATACGCGCCTGCGCAAAGTTGCTGCGGGCGAATATGATGCAATCGTGCTGGCCAAGGCGGGCATCGATCGTCTGGGATTGTCGTCGCGCATCACGGAAGTCCTTTCGCCGGACGTGATGCTGCCGGCAATAGGGCAGGGCGCGCTGGGTGTCGAATTCTGCGAGCCGCGCCGCGAGGAGTTCAAGGTTTTGGATCTGCTGATGGATCAGGATACGATGCGAGCGGTGAAGGCAGAGCGCGCTCTGCTCGCTGAAGTGCAGGGTGGCTGTCGTTTGCCGCTCGGCGCGTGGGCGCGCATCGAGAATGGAGCGATGGTGCTGGATGCCCGCGTATTGTCTGAAGATGGCGCCGAATGCATTTGCGGGCGCGCCGAAAAAGTTTGCAACTCCGCAGCGGATGCGGAGAATCTAGGCCGCGCAGTAGCGGCGGAATTGCTGGCAGCCGGCGCCGATCGGCTGCTGCGCTCAGTGGGGAGGTCCGTTGCCCAAGCCTGAAAAATCCTTCGGCGGTGAAAAACACCCCGGCGAACCCCTCGCGGGCAAGCGCATTGTGGTGACGCGCGCGCAGGAGCAATCGCAGGAGCTTGTAGACGCGCTGGAAAATCTGGGCGCCGAAGTGCTCCTGATGCCCACGGTAAGCTTTGCGCCGCCGGAAGATTCCACCGAGCTGGACGCGGCGATGAAAAACAAGAAGGACTTCGACTGGATTCTTTTTACCAGCCAGAACGCGGTGCGTTTTATGTTTCTGCGCGCCTGTGAGTTGTCGCACGTGCAGCCTGTGCAAGCGCTGAGGCCTAAGGTTGCGGCCGTGGGTTGGGTTACGGCGCAGGCTGCCAAGAACTTGGATTTGCGCGTGGATTATGTGGCGCAAACTCAGACGGGAGAAGCGCTGGCCGCGGAACTGCGCGATCAGTTGGTTGGACAGCGTGTGCTGCTGCCGCGCAGCGATCGCGTGGATGACCGTTTGCCGGATGCGTTGCGTGAAGCCGGAGCGCAGGTGAAGGAGGTAGTAGCATACCGCACGCTGCGGCCTGCGTCGCTCGATCCGGATATTCTCAGCGCCGTGCGGAAGGCTGAAGTTGCAGCGATCGTTTTTGCCAGCCCCTCGGCTTATCACAATTTGGCCGCGTTTGTGCCTGCCGCGGAATTGAACGCGCTCTCTGAACGCGTACAATTTGCCGCGATCGGGTCCACCACCACTCGCACATTGCGCGAAGCGGGCGCGCGAGTAGCGATCGAAGCAAATGATTCGTCTTCAGCCGGCCTGGCGGACGCAATCGCGAAATATTACCAGCGGCAAAAATAAATTATGAGGAGCGCATGACATTCCCCATTCACCGGCCGCGGCGATTGCGGCGCAGCGAAGCTTTGCGTGGATTCGTGCGCGAAACGCGGCTGAGCGCCAGCGGCATGGTCTACCCGATGTTCGCGTGCCCCGGAACGAACGTGCGCAAAGAAGTGAGTTCGATGCCCGGCATCTATCAGCAATCCGTGGATCAGATTGTGGAGGAATGCCGCGAAGTCTCCGGCTTGGGAATTCCCGCCGTGATTCTGTTTGGCCTGCCGGAACATAAGGACGAGCTGGGCACCGAAGCCGCGGATGCGCATGGCGCCGTGCAGCGCGCGATTGAAGCGATTCGCAAAGCAAAACTTAACCTATTGGTGATTGCCGACGTTTGCTTGTGCGAGTACACCAGCCACGGCCATTGCGGCGTGATGAAAGATGGCGAAGTGCTGAACGATCCCAGTCTGGTGTTGTTGGCCGATGCGGCGCTTTCGCACGCGCGCGCCGGAGCGGACCTGGTGGCGCCTTCGGACATGATGGATGGCCGCGTGGCGGCAATCCGCCAGCGGCTGGACGAGAATAATTTCGAAGAAGTGGCGATCCTTTCCTACGCCGCGAAATATTGCTCCAGTTTTTACGGGCCGTTTCGCGAAGCGGCGCAGTCTTCGCCGCAATCCGGAGATCGCCGCAGCTACCAGATGGATCCCGCCAACGCCCGCGAGGCATTGCGCGAAGTGGCGCTGGACCTGGAGGAAGGCGCGGACATCATTATGGTGAAGCCGGCGCTGCCCTATCTGGACGTGGTGCGACGTGTGCGCGAGCGTTTCGATGTGCCGCTGGGCGCTTACAACGTGAGCGGAGAATATTCGATGGTGAAGGCAGCAGCGCGCAATGGTTGGATTGACGAAAAGCGCGTTGTGCTGGAAGTCCTCACGGGGATTCAACGGGCCGGCGCCGATATTATTCTGACCTATCACGCTAAAGATGCTGCGCGCTGGCTGAAGAATTCCTGACGTGACCGCGCATCAAGAGTCCCACGGAAAATCATGACGAGCGAGACGGTAAAGAGCGCGAAGGAAAAATCTGCAAGCGGCGATGCGGCAGCGAGTATAGCGAACGCGCGCCCGCGTTCCACGGAGATCTTCGAGCGCGGCAAGAAAACTCTAGTCGGCGGCGTAGACAGTCCAGTCCGTGCATTTCGCGCCGTCGGCGGTACTCCGCTGGTGATTGACCACGCGCTCGGCACGCGGCTTTATGACGTGGATGGCCGCGAATATCTCGATTATGTCTGCTCCTGGGGCGCGCTGATTTTGGGACATGCGCATCCAGACGTGGTGGCCGCGGTTTCCGATCAGGCTGGCCGCGGCACGAGCTACGGCATGACGTCGCCGCTAGAAATCGAGCTGGGTGAAAAAATCACACGCGCGGTTCCGTCGGTAGAGATGGTGCGTTTTGTAAGCTCGGGAACGGAAGCGGCCATGTCCGCGGTCCGCTTGGCCCGCGCATTCACGGAACGCGACCTGGTCATCAAGTTCGAGGGCTGCTACCACGGCCACTCCGACGGATTTCTTTCCGAAGCAGGCTCGGGCCTCGCGACACTAGGAATCGCCGCGTGTCCAGGAGTGCCCGAAGCTTTCGCGCGACTGACGCTAAATGCGCCTTACAACGATCTCGCCGCGGTCGAGAGCCTCTTTCGCCAGCACGGCGGCAAAATCGCCGCGATCATCGTGGAACCGGTCGCCGCGAATATGGGAGTAGTCGAGCCCGCGGTAGGATTCCTTCAAGGGCTCCGCGAAATCGCGACGAGGGAAGGCGCTCTCCTGATTTTCGACGAAGTGATTACCGGCTTTCGCATGGCCTACGGCGGCGCGCAAAGCGTTTACAAAATCGATCCCGATCTCACGGTGATGGGAAAAATTATCGGCGGCGGTTTGCCGGTCGCGGCCTATGGAGGCAAGCGGCACATCATGGAACGCGTCGCGCCTCTGGGACCGGTCTATCAGGCCGGCACACTTTCAGGCAATCCGCTGGCGATGCGTGCCGGGCTCGCGACTCTGCCGAAGCTCGAGGCGCCGAAATTTTATGAAGACGTGAATCGCAGAACGCAACGCCTAGCCGAAGGTGTGCGCAACGCGCTGAAGGAAGCGAAAGTTCCAGGTCAAGTAAACGTGGCAGGTTCGCTGCTTACACTATTCTTCTGTGACCAGCCGATACAAAACTACGCGGACGCCAAGAAATCCGACACCGCAAGGTTCGGAAAGTTTTTCCAGGCAATGCTCGAGCGCGGAATTTTCCTGCCGCCCTCGCAGTATGAAGCCTTGTTTGTTTCCGCCGCGCACACCGACGCAGATATCTCCCGCACAATCACTGCAGCCCGCGAAAGCCTGACAACGCTATAGTCCGCCCCGCGCGCGCGACCGCAGCAAACCCGCACCTCCTTTGCACGCAGGCAAAAGCGAAAATCCCGCGAAACCGGCACTTGTAGGTTCCCGCGATTCAGGCAGTTAGCCGGGTAACAGCAGTACTGGTAGACGGAAAGGGAATTCCTTTCCACGCCCGCAAAGCGATGGTTAAACCGGGTCACTGTCCGCGTAATCTTCTGTAAACAAGAGAGATAGTCGGCGGTGCCAGGTTGGTCCCGCCCGTGCACTCCTCCATCGCCTTAGGCGATTACAGGAGACCCCTTCCATGGTTTTGGCCGTAGCAGCGCTCTTACTTCAGTTCCAATCTTTTGCTCCATCGGCTCAACCTGTTGGCGCGCAGATGCCTGTGATTCACGCAGTATCTGTCAACTCTTTCAAGGAGAGCGCCCCCGTGAGCACACATCCACCCGTTGCCGTTGAGGAAGATTCCATCGCGACGGCCAGCGAATCGTCCTCGACCCGCATGAACCTCGACGAAGTGTGCTTGGTCAACGCGGAATCCAGAAACCAATTCTCCGGCACATTGAAAACGGTGGCGCTCGAATCTTCAAGTGACGCTCAGTCGTTTTCCACTGTGCGCCTTTCCGAACCCGCTACCAAAGAAAATCGATTCAGAGAAGCGTTGTCGGGGCCTTCGCGCCGCCAATGGTTAGCTCTGGCGTTGCTGCAGCATAGCGCGGCGGTTTTCGACGCATATTCGACGCGCCAGGCTGTGGGCCACGGTGCCGTGGAAGATAATCCGATGCTACGGCCGTTCGCGAATTCGCCGGCGATCTATGCGGCGACGCAATTGACCCCGTTGGTTCTCGATCTGCTGGCCCGGCACATGCAGCGCAGCGAATATCCGCTACTGCGGCGTTTCTGGTGGATGCCGCAGACGGTGAGCGCCGGCCTTTCGATTTTTTCCGGCTTCCACAATTTGAGCATCGCTGGCAAACTGTAATTTCAAAGGCTGTGGTTAGACGTAATCACTAAATCTTTTCCTGGCGGGGAAGATTTCAAAAAGGCATCCGGCTAACTCCCCGGATGCCTTTTTTGTTTTTGCGCGGCCGATTTTCAGGATTACTTCGGTTCAGACGCGGTGGGTTTTGCCGCCGCTGCGTGCGTACGCGCACGCGCACGCGCCGGGCCCGGCGTGGCCATTTGCTTCTTTGTCCACTCCGTCGCGCGCCGCGCCGCCTCTACCGCACCGGAAATATCAGAGACCGGCCCGATCGAATCGGTATTCGCGAAAGCGATGCGGCCGAAAGGCTGATTCGCCACCGGAATCACTTTCGTGAATATTCCCGGCGTGGGCAAGAACATGGGATGCCCGCGGCGGTACATGTGAACTTCAATGGGTGCGGCAGCGCTGAATTCGGGCTGAAGCTTCTGAAAATCCCGCAGTACGTTTTCCGCGATTCGTTGGCAGCCGTCCACTGTGAGCAGCCGGTCGCGATGCAACTCCGAAATCGGCGTGTAGAAGGTCAAAATATTATTTTTCTGTACGTAGCCCGGCTGTTTCTGTAGCACCCAATCCGCCACAATGAAATCGGTGAAAGCGTTGCCGGGGCACCAGGTGTCGTAGGCGCGATTGTAAATGGGCTTGTCAAAAATCATGTTGATCACGGGGTAGGGGCAGTAGCGGAACGACATCATGGCTTCGTGCTGCGCGTCGGGCAGCCCTGCGATCAGCCGCGCCGTGATGAATTTCGGCGTGGCCATGATCACGTATTTCGCTGCGAGGGTGCGCAGCTGGCCCGCTTGCATGTAAGTGATGTTGACGCCGGTTTTTTGCGGATCAACTGAAACAATCGTCGCGTCGCCGATCATCTGTTCGCCGTATTTCGCTTGCAGCGTGTTCGCCAGTTGGCGCGACAAAGCACCATTACCTCCGGGCAACGTCCTGCGAACGTCTTCATCGGCTGTCATGTCCTGCAAATCTCCTGCGGCGACCAGCGCGGAGGAGTCTTCTGATTTCGCGCCCCAATTGGACAGGCCGTAGGCGTCCCACCATTGTTTGAGTTCGGGCGCATGGCCCTTCAGATAGTTGGAGAGCGGCACGCTGTCCAGTTGCTGCGCGTTCTTGTCCGGATCCAGGGCTTTCATTTCCGCGCGGAATTTCTTGAAGCTGTCACGCACAGCTTCGGAGTAGGGAAGCTGGTCCAATCCGTCGCGCCATGTGTCTGCCACCCACTTTCCCGCGACGATGGTGGGATCGCCGGAATTAATCGGCAACTCGGCCAGCCCGATTTCGCGCGCGAGTTTTTCGCTCGCGGTGTCCTTTTCGTCAAACGCGGATCCAGTGGCGAACCCCTGGCCCTGATATTCCTGCAGGTAAGCGTTCCCGCCCCAATGCGGTTCCTTTTCGAGTAGCAAAAAATCGCGGCCGCGCAGAAAATACGCAGCGCTCAGGCCGCTCACACCGCCGCCGACGATCACCACGTCGTGATCGCTCGATGCTGCCGGCTTGTCGAACTGCTGGCCGTCGCGCACTTCATGGCAAATCGCAAAATGGTCGCCGTCGAGTTGCGGCTTCGGCCCGCTTTCCGCCGCCAGGAACGAACGATTTACAGGGCATCCGGCGGCAACCGACCCGGCCACCACAAATTTCAAAAAATCCCTGCGAGTTTCGGTCATGCGGTTTCTCCTTCAATGGAAGCGGGAACCAGCGGCGCAAGGGATTCGTCGGCGCCCTGCAAACGAGTTCTCAGGCGGTACCACAGCAAAATCATGCCGATGGAAAAAAACAGAATCAGCGTGGAAATGGCGTTAATTTCAGGAGTAATGCCCCTGCGCAGACGCGACCAGATTTCCAGCGGCAGGGTATTGTCGCGCCCGATTAAAAAGAAGCTCACGGCGATTTCGTCGAGCGAAAGCGTGAAAATCAGCAGGCCCGCCGCGATCAGCGATACGCGCAAGTTTGGAAATGTGACGCCCCAGAACGTCTTCCAATGATTTGCGCCCAGATCGAGCGAAGCCTCCTCCTGCGCGCGCTCCAGCTTCTGCAGTCCAGCGAAAATCTCCGTGGTGGCCACCGAAATCAACGCGGTGCCGTGGCCTAGGGTGATTGTCACTAGGCTGAGCTTCATGCCCACCGCGACAAACAACATCAGTAGCGAGAGGCCGGTGATAATGCCGGGAAGAATCAGCGGCAGCAGCACGAATCTGCGGAAGAGCGCCTTGCCCGGGAAATCTGTGCGGTCCAGCGCCAGCGCGGCCGGCAAACCCAGCCCCAGCGCGATCGTCACGGCCACTAAGGCAACGACCACGCTGTTCCAAACCGCTTCCCACAGCGCGCCATCGCCGAAAAGCTGGCGATACCAGTCGAGCGTCCAGTGCGCGGGAGGAAAACCACCGACGCCGGAGCCGTTGAACGAGTAAACCACCAGAACAACAATCGGAAAATACAGGAACGCATAAACCATAAATGCGTAAACGCTCAGCAACAACGGCGCGCGACGGGCCTGGAATCCGCCGTTCATGAAACCGCCAGCCGTTTTTCCAGGCGCTCGGTAATGAACAGCAGAGTGACCACCAGCAGCATCATGCAGAACGAAATCGCGGCACCCAGCGGCCAGTTGTAGGCCGCGCCGAACAGGCTCACCACCACATTTGAAATCATGATGCCGCTCGGACCACCGACCAGCAGCGGGGCCAGAAAATCTCCTAACGTTAGGACGAAAGCAAACGTCGCGCCGGCGAGGACTCCCGGAAGTGACAGCGGCAGAATCACGCGGCGAAACGTGGCCCACGGCGAAGATCCCAGGTCGTGCGAAGCCTCCACCAGATTGCGCGGAATATGTTCGAGCGACGCGTAAATCGGCAGCAGCGTGAACGGCGTGTAGATATGCGTCAGCGTAATGATCACCGCGAACGGACTGTACAGAAAAAACTCCACCGGCTTGTGCGTGATGTGCAGGAATTGCAGAAATCCGTTCAGCACGCCGTCGCTGCCCAGAATCGTCTTCCACGCGTACCCACGCACCAGGTAGCTCGCCCACAGCGGAATGATCACCAGCTGATACAGCAAATCCTTTCGCTTCGCCGCATGGAACGAAAGGTAGTACGCCAGCGGATAGCCCAGCAGCAGCGCAAACACGGTGACCGAAGCCGCGATGCGCATGGAACGCAAAAGCACTTGCGCGTAGATCGGATTGCGCGCCAGCTGCAAATAATTCTGCAAATTCCAATTGTGCACGATCACTTGCGCGGGCGAGACGGACCAGAAGCTGTAGCAAAAAAGAATCGCGTAAGGCAGCAGGAGAAAAACCGTGACCCACAGCAGCGGAGGAATTGTCACGCCAGCTTTGTACGCGCGCGAGTACATGGTTACCCCGGCTCCCCCTCGCGCACGCGGACGGCGTGGCTCGCAGTGAACTCGAATTCGCGCTCGCCCGTGAGGATTCCGGGATTGGCGATACGTGCGCGGATGATCTGCGAGCCGCCGCAAGCGATCTCGATTAAATCCATCGCGCCGCCGAACGCTTGGTTGCGAACGCGTCCGCGAAATCGTGCGGTGGCTGCGTCCGCGAAGGGAAGCCCAGCGGATTCGGATGAGAGACGAATGCATTCCGGCCGCAGCGAGTAGGTTGCCATGCCGGACGCGCCAGACGTGTGCCAGACGATCGAGCCGGAGCTCGCGATTCCGTCCTTCACGTCCGCGCGCAGCAGGTTGGTCTGCCCGATGAATTGCGCGGCGTAGGCCGTCTCTGGCTCGCCGTAAATTTGACGCGGGGGGGCCACCTGCTCGAGCAGCCCAGCGCGCAGCAACGCGACACGATCGGAAAGCGCCATCGCTTCTTCCTGGTCATGCGTCACAAATATGAAGGTAATTCCCACTTCGCGCTGCAGCGATTTCAATTCCACCTGCATCTGACGGCGCAGATTGGCGTCCAGCGCGGAGAGCGGTTCATCCAGCAGCAGCACTCGCGGACGATTCACCAGCGCACGCGCCAGGGCCACGCGTTGTTGCTGGCCGCCGCTGAGTTTTGCAGGCGCGGCTTGCGCGAATTCGCCCATCTTCACCATCGCCAGCGCCTGCCTCACGCGCTCGGGGATTTCGGATTTCGCCGTATTCTTCGCGCGCAGGCCGTACGCCACGTTTTCGAACACCGAAAGGTGCGGAAAGATCGCGTAGCTCTGAAAAACAGTATTCACCTGGCGGCGATGCGCGGGAATGCGATCCAGCCGCTCCGCACGCATCCAGATTTCGCCGCTGTCCACATCTTCGAATCCTGCGATCAGCCGCAGTAGAGTAGTTTTTCCCGATCCGCTTTCGCCAAGAATCGTCAGAAATTCTCCGCTGGCCACTTCCAGGCTGATTCCGCGCAGTACCGGACGCTGCCCGAATCGTTTTATTACCTGACGAACGGAAAGGATCGGCGCCGCAGGCGACGATGCCGCACCCTCTGTCGCAGCCGCATTAGGAGCGGCTTTCGTCACTGAGCTGCCTTTATTTCATTCCAGATTTCGTTGTACTTGTCTCGGCGCGTAACGTTCTGCCAAAAATAAATGCGCGTCATATATTCGTCCACATTGTCCAGGTGCAGTGATTTCCTCTGCGCGTCAGTCATGAAATCAGCCGCGTGTGGGTTGGCAGGATCGTATCCGGTGACGTCGGTTACCATCTTTTGCGTTTTGGCCTCGATCATGTATTCCAGAAATTCCGTGGCGAGATCCTTGTGTTCGCTCGCGGTGGTGATCATCAGATGGTCAATCCACCCTGTAGTGTTTTCCTTCGGAATGGTTTCGCCGATGGGAAATCCAGCCGCCCGCAACTGATTGGTGGTAAGCGGCCAGCCCATAGCGCCCACGATCTCGTGATTCTGAAATAAATTCGTCAGCTCGCCGCCCGTGGACCAGAACTTGCGGATATTCGGTTTGAGCTCGATCAGTTTTTTCCGCACGTTGTCCAGTTCCGCGTCGCTCAGATTGTAGATGTGATTGGGATCCGGCGTGTCGTATCCAAGCACCTGCGCCGCCATGTACATCGTCGAAAGCTCATCCCACGCGGAAATCTTGCCTTTGAGCTTCGGATCCCAAAGCACGGCCCAGCTATCAGGCGGCTTCGCGAAATAAGTAGTGTCGTAGAGCAGCGGATTCGGCCCCCAAGTGAACGGCACGCCATACACATTGCCATTCACCCGGACCAGCGGCATGGTGCGGAGGCGCTCCGAGAGTTGCGTGTACGTCGGCAGTTTCGCAAGATCGAGCGGCGCGGCGAGTCCGGCGGCAGCGATCATCGTTGCGACGTCGCTCGATGGCGATATCACATCGTAGTTACTCGCGCTGCCTCCGCGAAGTTTCGCGACCAACTCGTCGCTCGAACCCATATACGCAGCGCTGATTTTGCAGTGATGCGATTCTTCGAACGCGCGCAGGTAAGAGGGATCCGCGTATCCTTCCCAGACCAACAGACTCAGGGTTGGCGTCTGCTTTGCGCAACCTCCGACCGCCAAGACGACCGCCGCTGCGATGGCCCCGAGCATCCACGTTCTGCGTGTGCGTTTGCTATAGGTCACCGGTACGCTCCCGCTGGCGAGTCCGAACTGATAGAAACTACGCCGGCACGATTCAATCTTCAAATGAGTTGCCACCGTTTTTTGTATCCGCCATCCACTGCGCGACAAATCAAAACGTCGGCGGCGTATTGATCCACAGCACCAAAGTTTCCTTCTTCCCCGGATTCTTCCAGCGATGCGCGTTGTTGCT
>Ga0070762_10000266_pt1 | contig 20808 bp, 20 predicted proteins | sample HubBroMetageREF2_FD_66726 | JGI IMG/M metagenome (GOLD analysis project Ga0070762, IMG submission 66726) | Reference soil microbial communities from the Hubbard Brook experimental Forest, New Hampshire, USA - Hubbard Brook CCASE Soil... | ecosystem: Environmental > Terrestrial > Soil >...
GCTGCGAGTGTGGAACTGCTCCTTTTGCATCCGGCCGGCTCCCAGCGCTACGATAGCCGAGCATCGACCTGGCTCGCGCTGGCGCGCCCCGCGCGGCGGCTGCGCGAGGGGGATCGCATCACGTTTGGCGAGTTCGGCGAAGCGACGGTAACGAAGGTGCTTCCCGATGGCATGCGCGAGGTCGCGCTCTCGCTGCCGGGGCCGCTGGAAGTATTTCTCGAGCGCGCCGGCAAGATGCCGCTGCCTCCCTATATTCGCAACGACACCGCCGAGGCTGCACAGCGATACCAGACGGTCTTTGCACGCGTTCCCGGCAGCGTTGCGGCACCCACGGCGTCGCTGCACTTTACGCCCGAACTGCTGCGCGAGATCGAGGAGGCCGGCATCGAGATCGTGCGCCTCACGCTCGACGTAGGGCTTGGCACATTTCGGCCGGTAACCGCGCAGCGGCTCGACGAGCACGTCATGCACGCGGAAGCGTACGAAATCGATGCAAGTGCAGCCGGCGCCATCGAACGGGCCCGTAACCGCCGGCGCCGCATCGTTGCGGTGGGAACGACGGTCGTTCGCGCGCTCGAGGGCAACTTCCAGCGTCATGGTTGCATTAAAGCCGGGGAAGACGTCACGGACATCTTCATTCGTCCGGGGTTTCGCTTCCGCGTCGTCAAGGCGATGGTTACGAACTTTCACCTTCCGCGATCGACGCTGCTGGCGCTGGTGAGCGCATTTGCCGGCCGCGAGCGAGTCCTCGAGGCCTATCGCGAAGCGATCGCGCGCGGCTACCGATTCTACTCCTTCGGCGATGCGATGTTCCTAACGTACCGATACGGGGAGTAGCGCCCCAGAGAGGCAGTCCATGAAAATGATGCGATACGTTGGCTTCGCTGCTCGCGGCGGGCCCGAGGTGCTAAAGATTGCGGAGATGCCTGCGCCACAGCCGAGCCCCGACGATGTGCTGATTGCCGTCGAGGCGGCCGGCGTTACGCACGCCGACGTGATGCAGCGGCAAGGTAACTATCCCCCACCATCCGGGGCGTCAACGATCCTTGGACTCGAAGCTGCGGGAACGGTCGCGGCCGTTGGTGAGCGAGTCACGCGTTGGCGAAGCGGCGACCTCGTCTGCGCGCTGACCAACGGTGGCGGCTACGCGCAGTATGTCGCCGTGCCTCAAGGCCAAGTGCTGCCGGTGCCGGAGGGGTGGAGCACGATCGAGGCCGCGTCGCTTCCAGAGAACGCGTTCACCGTGTACGACAATCTCTTCACGCGCGCGAGACTACGGGATGGCGAATCGGTTCTGGTGCACGGCGGTGCGAGCGGAATCGGCACGACCGCGATCATGCTCGCGACGGCGCTGGGCGCGAGAGTGTTTGCGACCGCCGGCAGCGCGGAGAAATGCGCGGCGTGCGAGCGGTTCGGGGCCGCAGCCGCGATCAACTATCGCACCAGCGACTTCGTGGTGGAAATCGAGCGCCTTACGATGGGTCGCGGAGTCAACGTCGTGCTCGACATCGTCGGCGGTGATTATATCGCGCGCGATCTCGAGTGCCTGGCGTTGGACGGCAGAGTTGCGTGCGTGGCCATGCCGCGTGGCCGCCGCATCGAGCTCGATTTCGGCCCGCTTTTTGCGCGACGGGCGGCGATTTTTGCATCGAGTTTGCGTCCTCGCACCTCGGGCGAGAAGGCAGCGATCGCACGCGAACTGGAGAAACACATTTGGCCGCTGCTGCCCAAACGCGACACGATCGTTCCGGTGATCGACTCGGTCTATCCTTTCGAGCGGGTTGCCGACGCGCACGCTCGATTGGAAGCCAGCGCCCACATCGGCAAAATCATACTTACGTGGAAGCTCTGATTTCGCCCAGCTCTTCGTCGGCTCGGGGTTCATTTACCGTAGTAAACTTCACCCCTCGCCTCCTCGATCTGGACAAAATCGGAGCTTCCATCATGGTTAATGGTAAATTCCTTGGGACATCGATGATGGCCCCGTTGCCATAAAGAAGAGCATCGGTATCGAAAGCATCGTGTTCGCGCGGGAGGCGAGGAACGCAAGGCGTCGAGCTTTGGCCTTTTCCTCGTCAGTGGCCGGCACGATACCCAAGAGCTTCTTTTGATTCGGCCAGATCACGCCCCACACGTTGAGCAGCATGATCGTTCCGAGCCACGCTCCAAATCCGATTGGGGCCATCACACCCTGGAAGGTAAACGCTGCCACGAACCCGTTCATACCGGCCGGGCCGGGAAAGTTTGCCAGCAACGCAGCGCCGAAGATCCACGTGACGACGGCTCCCCACCGGAAGTAGAGAAGCGCCCGCGGCATGATGTATTTTGTGATCGGTCCCGCTTCGCCGGCCGCAGTCGCTTCTTTTAGCGCCGCGGCGTTGACGAAGTTGAAGAAGTAGAGCAGACCGATCCACATGATGCCAGCCATGATGTGAATCCAGCGAAATATCCAATCGTTCGAGCTGCTCATGCGCCGGCCCCAATTGCGTGAGAAACGATCGCTCTGGCAATGGCCCAGAGTATCGCGGTCAAGACGAAACCGCTAATGATGGTGCCCCAGAGCGAGTCCAATGGATTCTTCAACGTACCCTCCTCGGATTCGTGGTGCGATGGAGCGAAGGTTGCGCGTCGTGCGGCCGTGTCCTTCTAGGCGCGAGCGACGCACTCAACGGATTGCGGTTGCGTAACGATCGTCTTTGCGTGAGTATACCAGACGAGCCCCGGCGGAGCCGCACGTTGTTTACGCACGTGCTTGCGCAGCGTATAGTCGACGGCGGCCGACGCGGCGGCCTGCGCCTTCGAGTAAAAGGCGGCGAGGGATGCCGCAGCCTGCAAGTCTTCGTCGGGGACTCGCCCTCGGTCGTCGCGCGACAGAATTACGTGCGCGCCCGGAACCCCTTGTGCGTGAAACCATAAGTCGTCGGGCCGCGCGAGGTGAAACGTCAGCTCCGCATTTTCCACCGGCGACCGCCCGACAACGATGCGTGAACCGCGAGGCGTACGCAGCTCGAGCAGACGCCGTTTTCGCTTTCGTGTAGCCGGACAGGCCACAGCGCGTCGGCGCTGCAGCTCGTCAACCGCCGTTTCCACGTCCTCGATATCTTCGCTGCCCGCTCGTTGCGCCTCCCATCGCAGCGTGTCGACAATCTGCAGTGCGCCAAGGACCGTGCGTTCGCGATCGGCGATATGCGGGAGGCTGCTGCCGAGTTTCTTGTATTCGGCAAAGAGCGAGGCGGCGCGTTCTTTCGCGGCTTCGCGCTCGTCATCTGCAAGCGTATAAAGGGTTGCGAAAATACTCTCACCTTGTGCGCGCAGACCCTCGCGCCGTTGCGCTGCGGCGCGCTTATTGGAAAGCGCCTCTAGCTCGTCGCGCAGCTTGCGCTCGCGATCGCCCAAGCGACGTACTAGCGCATCGCGGCGCCGAAGGTCGCGCGCCTTCTCCGCGTGCTGCGTCTGTTCGGCCCGCGCCCCGGCAAAGAGCTCCAGCACGGAGCCTTCAGGGGGCACTTCGATCGTACGCGGCCGCGCGGGCAACGGCGGCAAGGCGTACGGGAATCCCGGTGCAATCGGACGGCGCGGATTCTCCGCCGGCGAAAACTCCTTGCGAGCCGCAACGATGCTCTCGCCCTTGACTAAGATGATATTCCCGAAGCGCGGAACGAGTTCCACATAAAGGTCGAGCTCTTCGCCGACTCCAAAACGCGAGCGCGCCGAAAACTGGAACCGAAGAAGCCGATCGGAACGCCGCGATGCAACGGCCGTGAGCGTCATCCCTTTCAACGAGCGCGCGAGCGTTCGGGCAAACCCCGGCTCCTCGAGAATGCCTAACTCGCCATCTTCGAGCGTTACGAGCGGCGGTGAGGAGAAGAGATCGATCGCCAAGACGCAGCGTTCGCTGCCGCGACGAAGGATCAGCGCCGCTCGTCCGTCGGGCAACAGGCCGGCGTCTTCCACTCGCCGGCCGCGCAGCCGCTCCTCGAGCTCGCGTGCCAGGCGGGCGATAAGGACCCAATCGGTAAGCATCAAACGTTCCCCAGCGTGAAGGCGCGAATCGCACTCATCGCACTCGTCCTGACGGCCTGCAACGGGGCCTCGGCGGCGCCCAAGGGATGGACCGCGGTTCCAGGTTCGACCGATGCGTGGTCGCACGGACGAGGCGCCGCTGGCCAAGAGTACTCGTATAGTCGAAAGCGCTTCATGGGGACGTTGCCAGACCTGGCATCGGCGGTCGCGATCGACGTGCTGCTCCATAACCATGGCGCCAAGCTGCGCAGCAGCGAACCCCTTGCGCCTTGTCCGGGAGCCGCTGGAGTCGCGACGGTTCGGTTATCTGGGGGCAAGACATTGCAGGAGGGGTTCGCCGTGCACGACGCTTGGGCCGTGCGAACCGTCTACACACTCCCGGCGGCCGCACAGCCCGATCCCAGCGTCGAAGCCGCGATGCAAAACGTGCTCTGCTAGGCAAATTCGAGGTCAAGGGCTCGGCCGCCGTGAAGAAGTCTACCGTTGATGACGGGGCCGGGCCTTCTGTTTGTGGTCTCGGGACCGTCCGGGGCCGGCAAGGACACGCTCGTCGCGGCGCTGCGAGGGCGCCGGCCGAGCCTGCGGTACTCGGTTTCGGCAACGACGCGCGAGCCTCGGCCGGAGGAGCTGGCCGGGGAACATTACTTCTTCGTTTCGCGCCAGGAGTTCGACAGGCTGCGCGGCGATGGGAATCTTTTGGAGTCGCGCGAGTACAATGGCAACCTTTATGGGACTCCGCGCGATTACATCGAGCGGAGTCTGACCGAGGGCTACGACGTCATCTTGAAGCCCGAAGTCAACGGCGCGCTGGCCATTCGGGCCGCGTTTCCGGATGCGGTGTTGATCTTCGTCGTTCCGGATCGTTTCTCGAACCTCCGCGAGCGGCTGCTCGCACGCCGAACCGAGACGAACGAGGAGATCGCCCGGCGGCTCGAAATTGCGACTCGCGAGATGAAGTTCATCCGCCAGTTCGATTACATCGTCGTCAACGAGCAGGATTGCCCCGAACAGGCGGTTCGCGATCTTGACGCAATCTTACAGGCGGAGCGCTTTCGCATCCACCGCTACCCCGACGATTCGATCCGGCGCGTCGAGTCATCATAACGAAAGGAATCATGACCAAGTCCGTATTCGGAGATCTCGACGCACTCTTAGAGCACGCAGATTCGAAGTTTAGCCTCGTCAATATCGTCACGAAGCGCGCTCGCCAGTTAAACAACTGGATTCGGGTCCAGCAGCTGCCGGCGACGGATCGCCGCGAATACTTCGCCAGCGAGCCTCTCGTCGACCGCGAAACCATCAACCCAAACAAACCCGTCTCGATCGCACTCGACGAAATCGCCGAGGGAAAGATCGAGTACCGGCGCACCCGCGAGGGAATCAAGTAAATGCTCCCCAACGGCAAAGCCGTCGGGGCCCCTTAATATGTGCGGGATCGTTGGATATATCGGCCAGCGCGACAGCGTCCCCATCATCCTCGACGCGCTGCGCCGTCTCGAATATCGCGGCTACGATAGCGCCGGCATCGCCGTCATCGACGCGTCGGGAAGGCTGGCGGGTACCAAGGCCGAGGGAAAGCTTTCGCGCCTCGCGGAGCGCCTGAACAACGGCGAGGCGCTCAGCGGCGTCGTCGGCATCGGGCACACTCGCTGGGCGACGCACGGCCGCCCCTCGGATGCCAACGCCCATCCGCACCTGGATTGCACGGAGAGGATCGCCGTCGTCCACAACGGCATCATCGAAAACTACGCGTCTCTTCGCGCGCGCCTCGGCGAACTCGGTCACGTCTTTAGGAGCGAAACCGACACCGAAGTACTGGCGCATCTGATCGAGCTCCACTACGACGGAAATCTGGAGGAGGCAGTGCGGCGCACGCTGCGCGAGGTTCGCGGGGCCTATGCCCTCGGCGTGATCTCCAGCGACGATCCGGAGCATTTGGTCTTTGCGCGCAACGGCGCCAGCCCGCTGGTGATCGGCATCGGCGACGGCGAGATGTATGTCGCCTCCGATACTCCGGCGATTCTGCCGTACACGCGGCGCGAGGTCATTCTGCAGGAGGGCGAAATTGCCGTCGTGGGGCGTGACGGATTTCGTTTAACCGATTATGCCGGCTCGCGTATCGAGCGAGAGCCCATCGCGGTTACGTGGGACGCAGGCTCGGCCGAGAAGAGCGGCTTCAAGCATTTCATGCTCAAGGAAATCTTCGAGCAGCCGCAGGTCATCAAAGAGACGCTGAGCGGGAGGATCGACGACTCCGGCGACGTGCATCTCGGTGCCGAGCTCGGCGCGATCACCCCCGAGCGGCTCCAAGGCCTCAGTAAGATCGCCATTACCGGCTGTGGTACCGCTTTTCATGCTGGACTGGTCGGCATGTATTTGCTGCGTTCGCTCGTGCATCTGCCCGTCGAAATGGAGCTGGCGAGCGAGTTTCGCTACGGCGACCCGGTCATCGATCCTACGACCTTGGTGATCGCGATGTCGCAGTCGGGCGAAACCGCAGACACCGTGGAGGCCGTGCGGATCGCAAAGCAGTCGGGCTGCGGCGTCTTGGGTATTTGCAACGTGCTCGGATCCCACTTGACTCGGCTCGCGGACGGCATGCTCTATACGCGCGGCGGACCGGAAATCGGCGTGGCCGCAACCAAAACCTACGTCTCCCAAGTGGCTGCGTTGACGCTCTTCGCGCTCTATCTTGCGCGTTTGCGCGGAACAACGGGCGAGGCAAGCCTTCGCGCGATCGCCGACGGCACCAAGCTTCTTCCGGCAGCCGTCGACATCGTTCTGAATATTTCCGACGAGATTCGTCGCGTGGCACGCGAGCTGCGCAAATCGCAAAGCGTGCTTTTCATCGGACGCTACGTCAACTTTCCGACCGCGCTTGAAGGCGCTCTCAAACTCAAGGAGATCTCGTATATCCACGCTGAGGGCTATCCGGCCGGCGAGATGAAACACGGCCCGATCGCATTGCTCGATCCGAGCGTACCGGTCGTCGGTATCATGACCGAGGACCGCGTTCGAGAGAAGATGCTTTCTAATCTTATGGAATCGAAGGCCCGCGAAGCTCCCGTGATCGTCGTAGCAAATATCGGCGACGACGAGGCGAAGAGTGTCGCCGATCACGTCTTTTGGGTTCCGCGCGTGCACGAGCTCCTCTCGCCGATCGTAAACGTCATTCCGCTGCAACTGTTGGCCTATCACATCGCCGACATCGAAGGCAAAGACGTCGATCAGCCCCGCAACCTGGCCAAGACCGTCACGGTCGAGTGATGGCTCGCTCCGATGGAAGAAGGCCCGACGAGCTGCGGCCTATCTCTATCGAACCCGGTTTCCTCAAATACGCCGAAGGCAGCGCGCTCATCAGCCTGGGAAACACTCGCGTCCTCTGTGCCGCCTCGGTTGAAGATCGGGTCCCGATCTGGATGAAGGGCCGCGGTCTCGGTTGGGTGACCGCCGAATACGCCATGCTGCCGCGAGCGACGCAAGAACGCACGCAACGCGAAGTCTCCAAAGGACGGCTGGGTGGCCGTACGCACGAGATACAGCGAATTATTGGGCGCGCTCTGCGCGCCGTAACCGACACGGCGAAGCTGGGCGAGCGGACGATCTGGCTGGATTGCGATGTGATTCAAGCCGACGGCGGGACGCGGACGGCGGCCGTCACCGGAGCGTACGTCGCGCTCGAGCTGGCGTTGCGCACTCGCTTCGATGTGGCGGTTCCTGCGCGCTGGCCCTTGCAAGCGATGGTGGCGGCGACAAGTGTGGGGATCGTGGGCGGCCGTGCGCTGCTCGATCTGGCCTACGACGAGGATAGTTCGGCGTTGGTCGATATGAATGTCTTCATGACCGACGCTGGACGCTTCGTCGAGCTGCAGGGGACCGCCGAAGCTGCGCCCTTCGACCGGCGCGAGCTCGATTCGCTGCTGGCGCTCGCCGAGGGCGGAATTCGCCGGCTCTTCGAAGTGCAGCGCGCCGCGCTCGGCGCTTCGTCCGTTCATGCCGGCTGATCCCGGACTGCGGGATCTGGTGGCGCGCGTGGGAGCGTTCCACATCACCGACGGCGCGATGAAACGTGCGCAGCGCGCGATCGAGACGGCTGTCGAAAAGGACGAGGTCGACGCCGAGGCACGGGATGCTTACCGCAGCGCCGTCCGCCGGTACTTTGAGAGCTTCGATCGGGAAGCACGCGCACATCTGCGCGACGTGGATCGCCGTCTCGAACATACCAATCAGGTCGTTTTCAATCTCACCGCCGAACGCGGCGTCGCGGTCAAGCGCATCGAAGCGACGCAGGCCGTGTTGAACGTGCTCGCCGGCGCGACGACTTCGCCGTGAGAATTCTCGCTCGAGTAGGGCGCGTGACCAACGACTTTTTCGAATATGCCGGCGGCGTGACGCTGCTTACTACGGAGTCGCTCGGCTTTTTGGTCCGCCTTCGCGTACGCATCGCCGAGACGGTGTCGCAATGCGCCTTGCTCGGGGTGCAGTCACTCGTCATCGTCCTCTTAACGTCGCTCTTCACCGGCATGGTCATTTCACTCGAATCGGCGCAACAGGCCGTCGCCTACGGCTTTTCCAGTTTCGTCGGCGGAGCCGTGGCGTACGCCGCGGTGCGCGAGCTCGGGCCGATGCTCACGGCCGTCGTTGTCGCCGGGCGCGTGGGGGCCGCGATCGCTGCCGAAATCGGCTCGATGGTCGTCACCGAACAGGTTGAGGCATTGCGCTCGATGGGCTTGGAACCAGCGCGATTCCTGGTCGTGCCGCGTCTCGTGGCGTTACTCTTGATGCTGCCGTTGCTCACGATCTTCGCCGACGTGGTATCGATTGTCGGCGGCATGTGGATCGCTCGCGAGTACGCGCACATCCCCTACCACGAGTTCATTCAGTCCGTCCGTCAGGCGATCGATTTTAGCGATGTGGTCAAAGGCTTGCTCAAGACCTTCGTTTTTGCGACGATCATCGCCATGGTCGGCGCATACCAAGGCCTTTCCACCCGCGGGGGCGCCGCGGGAGTCGGCCAGTCCACCACGTTTTCCGTCGTGTTGGCGATCATTCTGATCTTCATCTCGAACTTCGTTCTCTCGTTGCTGCTCTTCGGCGGCCGATGAACTCAAAAAACGGCCGCAGCCTCATCGCGCGAGTCGATGGCGTGACGCTAGCGTTCGGCGACCGTATCGTGTTGAAGAACTGCAGCCTCGACGTCGTCGAGGGTGCCATCACCTGCATCATCGGGCTTTCGGGAGCCGGCAAGTCGACGATCCTGCGGCTGCTCGACGGCCTGCTGCTTCCCAGCGAAGGCCACATCTACGTGCTTGGCAGCGACTTATGCCACCTGTCCGAAGAGCAGGTCAACGTCATGCGGCAAAAAATCGGCCTTTCGTTTCAGTTCGCCGCGCTCCTCGACAGCCTCAGCGTGGGCGATAACGTGGCGCTTCCACTGCGCGAGCACACGAAACTCTCGCGAACGGAGATTCGGCAGACGGTCTTCGAGGCGCTCGACAGCGTGGGACTCGCTCACGCGTACGACGACCTGCCGGGGGAGCTTTCGGGCGGCATGCTCAAACGCGCGGGGTTCGCCCGCGCCATCGTTACCCGGCCGGCACTGGTCCTCTACGACGAGCCGACGACCGGCCTGGATCCCATCGTCAGCAAGTTGATCACCGAGACGATTTTGAAACTGCGCGCGAAGCTCAATGGAACGGCGGTCGTGATCTCGCACGACTTGCCTTCGATCTTCACGATGGCAGATTACATCGCAATGCTCTTCGAGGGAGCGATCATCGCATACGACACCGCGGATCGCATCCGCAACTCCCCCAACCCGATCGTTCAGCAGTTCCTCCAAGGCTCCGAGGCGGGGCCGATTCAAATATAGGAGCCGAGGCTCTTTGCGCCGGGAGACTAAATAAGGAGAAGTATGACGAAGCAGGCCCAGGTCGGTGCGTTCACGATTGTCGCGCTGCTCCTGCTCTTCGGAGTCTTTTATCTGGTGACCGATTTCGGCACCCGGCATACCGGATATCGCGTGGGAGTCCGCTTTGAGTCCGCGTCCGGGTTAACGCCGGGGGCGCAAGTCTACTTCAGCGGCGTTGACGCGGGTGCGGTCGAGTCGGTGCAGCTCCTGCCGGACAACACGGTCGATGTCATCTTGGCGGTGAACCACGACATCAACATACCGGTTGCCTCACGGTTCCTGATCCAGGCTCCATTGACCGGATCGCCCGCCGTGGTGATCGTACCGCCGAGGGAGAAACCGCCAATCGCGCTGCTCCCGCGCGAAGTCCTGCCCGTCGACGAGCAGCCCCGCGGCGTGAATGCCACGACCATCGGCGACCTGCTGGAAGAAGGGCAAGGAGAGATCAAGCACCTCGACTCGCTGATGGCGCTGCTGGAGAAGCGGACGCCGCGACTCCTGGACACACTTCAAACGACACTCAACAACGCGAACGAGCTGACGATCACAACGAAGAGCTCGCTGCGGCAGCTTTCGAGCGAGCTGCTCGCGGTCGGTGCAAACTTGCAGAGCAGTCTCATTGGCGCCAGCAACAACGTCGAACAGCTCTCCGCCACGCTCAATAGTGCCGCTACGACAGATTCCAAGAAGGTCGGTTTCCTGCTCGACCAGTTTTCGTCGACGGCCGTCTCGCTCAACCACTCGATGGGGGCGCTCGAGAACCTGGCTACCGATCCTCGCCTAAAAGCAAATATCATTGCGACCACGCAGAGCATTGCGGATACCACGGCGACGATCGCCGCACTCACCAAAGACTTGCGTACGGTGACGGGTAATCCGCAAACCCAAGCGCAGGTGCGCAACACGGTCGCCAATCTCGATGCCGTGATGCAGCGAGCCAACTCGCTTCTGGGTCAACTGGGAGGAACGAGCAGCGTCTATGGGGTTGACGTCGGGGCGACGCCGGGGCCGGCCGTCCTGCCAAGCGTCTCGCCATATCCGGACGCTCTGCCCACCGGCGGCACGACCCAAGGTACCGGGATTTCGCCGCAGGCGCGCGCGCGGCTTCAAGGTCAACTCAACAAGTTGGCCAGCAACCTTATTGCCATTCAAGTGCGTTTGAGCGGCCTCTCGCCGCAACACAACCCCGGATTGAACCCCGTACTGACGAGCAGCCAAGGTCCGCTGGGAGACCTCAACTTGGTGCTGCTCCCGCATAGCAGCACGAGCGTTCTCGTGGGCGCCAATGCGATCGGAAACAATACGACGTGGAACGCGGTGCTCGAGGCGAATAAGGGCAACTTTCACTTCGGGGGAGGCGTCCTTTACTCGCAGATGGGGCTACTTGGGCAGTACCAGCCGTTGCACGGCTTCGGCCTGGAAACACGCATCTACGACCTTACGTATCCCATGATCGACGTGTACGGGAATTTCAGGATCGCCCCGGGCGCGCAACTTTTCTTTGGGCAGCGTGACATCACGCATGCGTCTCGCCGAAACACCTTCGGGCTGCAGTATCAGTTCTAATGAACATCGGCATCATCGGCGCGGGCGCGATGGGGACGCTCTTTGGTTTCCATCTCGCCGCCCGTTGCAGCGTGACGATCCTCGACGACAACGCCGAGGTTGTTCGAGCGGTCGAGCGCCGCGGCCTTAGAGTCAACGACGAGCCCGCGCGTTTTGTAGCGATCGCGGAGCGGCCTCGCGATTTATACGGTTCACACATGCTTTTTCTCTTCGTCAAGGCGGTGGATACGCTACGGGCGCTGCGCGCCTTCGCCGGCGAACTCGATCCCACGGCACCGGTGATCTCGCTTCAGAACGGCGTCGGCAACGAAGATGCGATCAAGACGGCTTTGGGAGGTGCGGTTCCCGTGATCTTGGGCATCACGACGGAGTCTTCACAGACGATCGAGCCGGGGCACGTGCGCAGTTCGCAAGCGGGCAATACGATCATCGGATCGACGAAGGCGTCGTCCACCATTGCCCGTACAGTTACGGAGCTTCTGACGGGGAGCGGTCTGCGTGCAGCCGTTGTCTACGATATTCGCCCGCACCTCTGGGGAAAGCTCGTCGTGAACGCCTCGATCAACGCGCTATCGGCGATTCTCGATTGCGACGCCGGCGATATTCCCAACGACCCGAACGCCGCGCGTCTTGCCGAAGCAATTGCCGAGGAGACGGCCGGCGTCGCGGCTGCGCTAAAGATCAACCTGCCGTTCGTCAATCCATGGCAGTACGTCACCGAGGTGGTGGCGCTCGGAGCGGATTCGAAGAGCTCAATGGCCTACGACCTCGAATCCGGTCATCCTAGCGAAATCGATCATATCAACGGAGCCGTCGCGGCGTTCGGGCGGCGGACGGCGATGCCGACTCCGTACAACGACGCGATGGTGCGCCTGATCAAAGCGCGAGAAGCACTGCTCGCGCGCTCACGGTTGCGGCTGCAAACGTAAGAGCTGGATTCCGCCCGAGGCCGTCTCGACGTCGATCCGGCGTGCCCCGCCGCCGTTAACGCTGCCGTCAATGGTTTCGGAGTGCCCGTCCGAGACGCCGCGCAGCCCAAAATCGGTAAAGAGCGCACCATCGCCGGTATGCAAGTGAACGATGAACCCAACGTTCGCACGAACCCGCAGTTGCACGTCGCCGTGTTGCGTCGAAAAATGCAGCGTATCGGGCCAATCGGTTGCCCCCATCGTGACACTCAGGTTTCCCTGGCCCACCGCGGCTTGCGCGTAACCGGGCAACAGCAACATGACGTTACCGTTTCGCGCGACGATGCGCACGTTACCGGTAATATCCGTGACGCTGACGTCACCGCGCCGCGATTCGACAACCAAGTTCACGCGGTTGGGCACACGAACCAGCAGCGCTGCCAGCGGATTGGGCGCCGTTACCATCAGGCCGCCGCCTGCTGCGCGGAGGAGTGGAGCCGGAACGGCAGCCTTTGGAAGCGCCGTCGCCGCCACCGTAAAGAGATCTCGGTGTTGCGAAACTTCGGGCGCAAACGCATTGAACGGCGCGTCGGCGACGCGTACCGTGAGCGTCGTCCCGGCTCTGAGAACTCCGACGGTCGTAACGTAGGGGGCCGTGGCGTTGCAAGCGCCCAGTCCAAGACCGACGAGAAGAAGGAGAAGCAGCCGCAAACGCACGTCGGCCGTTCTTTCGATGCGCCGGCGGTGGTATACTTGCCGCAAATGATACGCCTCACATATTGCTCAGTCGCGTTGTTGCTCGTCCTGGCCGGTTGTGGCGGGTCGGCCGCGTTATCACCCGGCGCGCCATCGGCCGCCGGAAGAGTGCCGCTTACCTCGTCGCGTTGGATTCCAACGGCAGGCGAGAGTATTCAAATCCAGTACGACGGGAAGCTCGATCTAGGCGTCGACGCTACGATCTACGACCTCGATATGTTCGACACGAAGGCCTCGGTCGTCCGTAAAATCCACAACATGGGGCGCAAGGCCGTCTGCTATATCTCCGTCGGCACGTGGGAGAAGTGGCGCCCCGATGCCGGCCAGTTCCCCAAGAGCGTTATCGGGAACAAGGACGGGCATTGGGCCGGGGAACGCTGGCTCGACATTCGACAGACGGCAGTCCTGGAACCGATCATGACCGCGCGTTACCAACTCTGCAAGAAGAAGGGTTTCGACGGGATCGATCCCGACAACATCGCCGGGTACCAAAGTAAGACGGGCTTCCCCCTGACGGCGTCGGAGCAACTGACCTACGACGAATGGGTAGCGACGCAAGCGCACGATCTGGGCCTGACCGTCGATCAGAAGAACGACAACAATCAGATCAAGGATTTGGTGAACTACTTCGACTTCGGCGTCGACGAGCAATGCTTCGTGCAAGGCTGGTGCAAACAGCTCACCGCATACACGAACAACAACCGTCTCGTCGTTGACATCGAGTATACGAACCAAATGACGCACACGCGTTTCCTGAACAAGGTCTGCCCGAGCGATGCGAACTACAAGCTGACTCCGATTCTCAAAAAGCTCGAGCTAACTGCCTGGATCGTTACATGCCCAAGCTCTTGAAAAGCGCCGATTTCGGACGGCAAGCATTATGCAGCAGCGCAATCCTGGCGATGCTTGCGGGTTGCGGCGCATCGCAGCCGTCGAACGGCACGCCCGGCGCGATACCTCCACGCGCTGCAACAGTCGGGCACACACCGCACGATAAATCCTGGATGCTGCCAGCGGCCAAGAGCAGCGCGCTTCTCTATTATAGCGACGGGTACGCAAACGTGTACGTGCTCTCGTATCCGCAAGGCAAGCTTGTTGGCACGCTCGAGGGCTTCGACGGACCGCAAGGCGTCTGTTCCGACTCCGCCGGCAACGTATTTGTAACGGTTACCAACACCGAGAATGTGATCGAGTACGCGCACGGCGGCACGCAACCGATCGCGACTCTTGGCGACTACGGCTATTATCCTTTGGGCTGCGCGGTTGACCCAGTTACCGGCAATCTCGCGGTAGCGAACGTTGTGGCGTTTAACGGATCGGCCGGTACAGTTGCCATTTACACTGGCGCCAGAGGCAAACCGGTCGATTACTCGGCCACCGGCTTTTACGGATATCGATGGTGCGCGTACGACGGGTCAGGAAATTTATTCGTAGAGGCTATGGCGCTTTCACCGCGGCACGAAAGCGGGAACGAAGGGCTGACCGAAATGCCCTATGGACAGCAAAGTTTTACGCGCATCTCTCTTAACGCGACTGGAGAGGGTCTGCAATGGGATGGCCGATACCTTGCTCTCGTAAATCCTACGTCTAAAGTGGTTTACCGCATTGCGGTCACCGGATCGGCCGGAACCGTCGTCGGGACCGTTAACTTCACGGGACTCTTAACCGCACTTGGTAACGACTTTGAAATGCAAGGTCACACGATCGTGATGCCGTACGCGACTCAAAACTCCGTAAACAGAATTGGATTGTGGAATTATCCCAAAGGCGGCATCCTTAGAAGACGACTTCATAAGGTAGACGGTCTGCAAGCCATTACCCTGAGCTACTGAAAAGAGATACCTCATGAGCGCGTCGCGATTCATCTGCTGCACCACCTTTTTTGCTATTCTCGCGGGATGCTACGGGTCACACGCGACGCCGGCGGCGGGAGCTTTAGGTGCTTCGCCCTCTTGGACGCGCGTCGCAACCAGCCAGGGTCCGTTCATTTATGGCGCTGCCAACTCATCGGTTAATATCTTTACCTATGCGGGGCAGCAGGTTGGTTCCCTAACCGGATTCCAAGCCGCCTCGGGGATCTGCTCGGACAACAGCGGCGACATCTACGTGCTCGACAGCGAACGGGACCTTATTTACGAGTACCTGTCAGGGGGCACCCTTCCCGTTGACGTATTGGACGACCGTTACCAAACGCCGAGTGGCTGCGCGGTCGACTCGACCACTGGCAATCTCGCCGTCGTCAACCTTTTGGCCGCGGGGCGTACCGCGACCCCGGACGTCGTGGTTTTTCCGTCCGGAAGTTACCAGACTCCGATCGCCTATACGGCTCCGAACATTGTTTCGTACAGTTTTTGCGCCTACGACCCCGCCGGAAACCTTTACGTAGACGGCATAGGCGCTAAGCGAGAACTTGAGCTAGCCGTGCTACGCTCGGGGAGCAGTCAGTTTGTTCCAGTTCCTCTGAGCGGGGTCAATAACCATCATCACAAGCCCGCAGCCGTACAGTGGGACGGTCAATACCTGGCGATCGGCGATAGAGGCAGCGACGACATCTACCGGGTGGCGGTGAGCGGAAGCTATGGCACCATCGTGCAGACAGTTCCGATTCGTGGTTGGTACCATCACGATGTCGTCGGCTTCGATATCGTAAGCAACAAGTTGCTGTTTCCCTTGTCTAACAAATTGCTTTTCTTTAAATATCCGGCGGGCGGGCGCAGGATCACCGGATTCTTCGGCTCGGTCGGGAGCGCGATTACGGTCACGAACGCGCAGTAGCAACCGAAGACCGTGGACTTAGAGGACGCTTCGACCTTGCTCGCGGCTCGACGATTTGCTAACCTAGGTCAAGAAAGCGTCCTTCACCGTGCCGGCTGGTCACCAGCGGGAGGCGTAGATCGATGAGGGCTTTTAGATCTGGCCGCTTGGCCGTCGGCGTTTGCGCCGAAATGGCACTCCTTGTTGCCTGCAACTCTTATCTCCCAATCTCGCCCTCGTCGACGAGCGCCGTATCCCGCGAAACGGCATCCGCTTTCAAAGTGCTGCATGTATTCCACGCGCCCGCTCGCGGTTGGAATCCCTTGGCCGCAGTCGTGGCCGATTCACTAGGTAACTTTTACGGCGAGACGTCTCAGGGTGGAACTCCCTCGTCCGGCGGCGGGTGCGGGACGGTTTTCAAGGTCGCGCTCGACGACGGACGCTACCTGGAATCAACGCTGCACCGTTTCCGAAACAAGCCCGATGGCTGCAGTCCGATTGGGGGCCTCTCCATCGATTCCAACGGCGCAATTTACGGCACGACAGAGTTTGGCGGACGTACCCACGGTCAAGGTGCAGGGACAGTCTTTAAATTGACGCCGAGGGGATCGGGCTATAGCTACGACGTTGTGTATCGCTTCAAGGACGGTCGCGACGGTGATTGGCCGGTCGGCGGGGTGCTTGTCGACAAAAGTGGCGTCCTCTACGGTGCCACCCAGTACGGAGCCAGCTACGCTTGCGCGAAAAATACCGAAGGTTGCGGGATCGTTTATCGTCTCACACCAAGTCGCGAGACGTACACGGAGACGATTCTCTACGTCTTTAAAGGCGGCAACGACGGACTGTTGCCGATCTCGGGCTTAGCGATGGATTCGAGCAGTTCGCTCTACGGGACGACGTGGCTGGGCGGCGGCGTCGGAAGCACCGGGATTGGAACCGTTTACAAGCTGACGCCGTCGGGCTCCGGTTATGCGGAGCGTGTCATCCACGCGTTTCAAGGCGGCCGCAATGACGGGGCCACACCGTGGGCGCCCGTGCTTGTGGAGCCAAACGGCGACGTAGACGGCACAACGCTGTACGGCGGCAGCAACGATAAACATTGCACGGCCGAGGGCTACGGCGGAAACTGCGGTGTCGTGTTTCGGCTTACGCCTTCGGGTTCAGAGTACACCGAAAGCATTCTCTATCGCTTCCGTGGGGGCCGCGACGGATCCCAGCCCCAGGCACCAGTGATTGAGGACGGCGGTATTTTGTATGGCACGACGTCGGATGGTAGCGAATTCCCCTGTCGCGGGGGATGCGGAACCGTCTTCGCGCTACAGCCGTCCGGCCGAGGCTACGCGCAAACGGTGCTCTATCACTTCAATTCGCGCTCCGGCTTTTTTCCACGTGCGGGCGTGATTCTCAACAACGGCGCCCTCTACGGCACGACGTACTATCAAGGGCGCGGGCGAAGCTATGCCGGAGGGTCGGTCTTCAAACTCACGCCGTAGCGCAATTGTGGTTAGGGGAATCCAAAAGACGAATACCTTAGGTTTTATTTGTAGAGGGTTTACCATCAGCGCGGGCGCAGCAATCCTCGCAGCCTGCGGCGTCAACACGCAGCCGCCGATCGGTGCGACGGGTACGATGGCGCAAGCGACGTTGCGATGGACAAACGTGGCGGCATTCGCGCCGACGCAGACATGCGCTTGCGGAGGCAGCCGCGACGACTTTATCGCCGTAATGACCCAGCAAATGCATGAGGCGTCTGTGCGACCGCACATCGCGTCGTCTTCGAGCACCATTTGGAGTTTTGGCGCCGGCGAGGACGGCCGCTATCCGCAGGCGCCACTCATCGCGGGCGCGGATAGCGCGTTCTACGGAATAACGGTTACGGGCGGCCAGTATGGCTACGGTACCGTTTTTAAGTTAAAGCGCTCGCGATCCACATACAAAGAACAGGTCATCTGGAACTTCGGCGCCGTGAGTTCCGACGGTGAGGACCCCGACGCCGGACTCATCGAAGACCCTAGCGGCGCGCTCTACGGCACAACCTACGCCGGCGGCGTCGATGGAGTCGGAACGGTGTTCAAGTTGACGCCCGCGGGAGGGAAGTACACCGAGCAAATCCTCCACTTTTTCAGCGGCGCTCCTGATGGTGCAAACCCGTATGGCAGTCTGCTGACAGACTCCACGGGCGCGCTCTACAGCACGACCATCTTCGGTGGCATCCACAACCTTGGCGCCGTCTTTAAGCTGACGCCGTCCGGGTCGACGTATACCGAGCAGATCCTCTGGAACTTCAAAGGGAAACCCGACGGCCAGTGTCCGTTCACCGCCCTTATCGCAGGGAAGCGGGGCGTGCTCTACGGCACGACAGAGACCGGTGGAAAGTACGATGGCGGCTCGGCGTTCGAGATGAAACCGTTTGGGAACCGCTATAAAGAGCGCGTCGTCTGGAGCTTTGGCGGCGCCGGAGACGGTGCGTGCGTCTACTCGCCGCTGGTCATGCGGCGCGGCGAGCTCTACGGAACGACCTATTCGTTGGGTGCCTACGGCGTCGGAACGGCGTTTGAGGTGACGCCGTCGGGCTCGCGGCCAACGGAACATGTAATTTGGAGTTTTGGTAATGGGCAGGATGGCAGCTATCCGGAAAATGGCGGACTGACTGCGGACTCGGCGGGCACGCTCTACGGCTCCACATCTTTCGGTGGCACGCAGAACTATGGCACCATATTCGCATTGACGCCCTTGGGTTCGGGATTCACCGAGCGCGTCATCCTGAGCTTCGACCATACCGACGGGAGCAACCCGGATGCTGCCCCGCTACTGACGCGATCGGGCGCGCTATACGGCACAACCTTAGCCGGCGGTGCGTTTAACTACGGGACGGTGTTTAAGCTGCGGCCCTGAACGCTCCCATCGCGGTGGGACTGAGCCGGAGTCTGCCGAAGGGGTCGAGACCCTTCGCAAGCTTGACCGATGAATGGCACAGTATGTGGTGCGGGGACCGTGTTTATGTTCACCCCCGTAACCCAAGTAACGGAACGGCTTCGTGAGAAACATGGGATCCCAAGGGAAGCAGCGATGACCCTAAACGAGAATCTAGCCGCGCGCCACAACGCGTTGTATCGAGAGGCGGGCAACGTCCTACGCGACGTAAATGCCGGACCGCCGCGAAAGTCGCCGACGCGGGCGGAACTCCGAGCCGTCGATAAAGGCTGTGCGCTGCTCGATAAAGTACTCGTACTGAATCCTGCAAATTGGGCTGCTTGTTGGATTCAAGGCGTCGCGTTTCGAAATGTGCGCCGACGGCAAGAAGCTGCCGTTGCATTTTCCCGAGCCTACCAGATCAACCCCAACGACTCTAACGTCGCCCGAGAATTGTCTTTGGCGCTGTTAGAGCTCTCACGCTTCGAGGAGGCTATACCTGTTGCGGAGCGGGCGATGCAGCTCGCTCCCAGTGACCCTGGGCTCATTGCGAACTATGCCGTTGCCTTGCATCGCGCCGGGCGAGCGGAGCAAGCACGAGCTGAGATCGAGCGGGCCTGGGCGATGGATTCCAAGGATGCGATAACAGGGCATGCATTCGCCCTAATCACAGGTAGGCGGCCAGGGGGGCCTTGACTTTCTTCCGCTCGAATGCGATAAAAGATTTATTATGTCGCATTCAGAGGCAGAAGGCTGCGTTCGAGACCTTGCCGCTTACCTGCTGACCGAGCGTAAGCGTAGCCCTCTGACGGTCGCCGCCTATGAGGGCGATCTCAAGGAGTTCGCACAGTTCGTGAGGCGGGGGCACGAGGAACGGCCCGAGGAGTTTCCCGACGCATCGCTGCGCGCCGTAAAATCGACGCACGTTCGGCGCTACATCGCATATATGTTTGATGCTCGGAAGTACGATAGCCGGACCGTCTGTCGCAAGCTATCCTCCATCAAGGCGCTCTACCGCTTTTTGAAGGTTACCGGCGAGCTTCCTGACGACCCGGCGGCCGCCATTCCGGGGCCTTCGGTTGCGAAGCGCAAGCCGGCGCCGTTGAAGGTCGACGAGGTCATGCGGCTTTTGCGGACTTCCCTTGCCGGCCGAACGGACGTCGCACGACTGCGGGATGCGGCGATTCTGGAACTCTTCTATGCTAGCGGCATGCGGCGCGCGGAGCTCGCCGGCGCGCGCCTCTCCAACGTCGACCTTGCCGAACGGACCATTCACGTAACCGGCAAAGGAAACAAAGAACGAACGGTGCTGATCAACCACGCCGCTGCCGAGGCAATTGAGGCGTATCTTCGGGTACGGCCGCGCAGCTCCGACCCGGCGCTTTTCTTGGGCCGCGGTGGGAAAGCGCTTACGCCGCAGCACGTCTGGCGGCTTTTCACCAACATTTATCGGGTGAGCGGCATTCAAAAACATGCCAGCCCGCACACGTTGCGCCATTCCTTTGCGACACATCTCGTCGAAAACGGCGTCGACCTGGAAACCGTTCGTGAGTTGCTCGGCCACGAAAGTCTGGCGACGACGGGTATCTACTTGCAGTTGGCAATGGGGCACAAACGCCGCGCCTATGACGAAGGGCACCCTCGCGATCGCATGCCGGATCGGTAGGCGTTCCCTTCTCCTTCTCTTGCCTGCGCTTGGATATAATTGGCGTTTTCGGGAAATACGGAACCTATGAGTCAACTCGTGATGCGTTTTCCCGTCGCCGTTACCGTCCTGCTACTGATTTGCTCGAACGTCTTCATGACGATCGCGTGGTACGGACACCTAAAGAACACGCAGAGCCCCTTGTATCTTGCGATTATCGCAAGCTGGGCGATCGCCCTGTTTGAATACTGTTTCCAAGTTCCTGGAAACCGAATAGGTTATGCTGTGCTGAGCCTGACGCAGCTAAAGATATTACAAGAAGTGATCACGCT